>ERZ1035006.805-NODE-805-length-23537-cov-29.659952_pt1 | contig 23537 bp, 19 predicted proteins | sample MGYA00520694_ERZ1035006 | MGnify/ENA primary metagenome ERZ1035006 (study PRJEB33766, sample SAMN09781746) | gut metagenome | biome: gut microbiome | host: Homo sapiens | place: Madagascar | study: EMG produced TPA metagenomics assembly of the PRJNA485056 data... | reverse complement strand
TAACATAGAAAGCAGAATGGCCTACGCTTCGCGATGCAAGAATCCACAGAAATGATTGCTTGCGCCGCCATAGGCGGCGAACCATGCTTAACCTCGGCGACGCTACACAAGCAATCAATTCTGTGCCTTCTGTCGTATGACGCGCAGCGTCTATACGCTCTGTGGATTCCAAAACCTTAAGCCCGTAGACTTCTGTGTAGTCTGTGCATTCTGTGGGAACTACAAGCAAAGTAGTTCAAGTACAAGAGCCTCTCCCCGATAAACGGCAATTTACACTTCTATCACTCCATATTCCGGATGAACCTATTTAAAATACTCAATAAGAATATTGACGACAAGCGCACACCATAAAAGGTAGAGACAAACACTTAAACAGCCACAGCAACCGAATCGGAGAAAGCACATATATAATAAGGTATAGGGATGCAACAGGTTTTTATGTTTACGCACACAATATTAGGTAGTATCTAAAAGTAAATTAAAAAAGCGAAAAACTCGGTTTTTTACTTGGTAGTAACAATCAAAAAAGCTATATTTGCGTTGTTGAAATGACACAACGATAATCTATATAAAACAACTAAAAAACCTTTTACTATGAATGTTGAAAAAATTATGCACGACCTCGAGGCTAAGCACCCGGGCGAAGCAGAGTACTTGCAGGCAGTTCGCGAAGTCCTTATCTCTATCCAGGACGTTTACAACCAGCACCCAGAGTTTGAGAAAGCAAAGCTCATCGAGCGCCTTGTAGAACCCGAGCGTATCATTACGTTCCGTGTGCCTTGGACAGACGACAAGGGCGAAGTGCATGTAAACATAGGCTATCGCGTACAGTTCAACGGTGCCATTGGTCCGTATAAGGGCGGCTTGCGATTCCATCCTTCTGTAAACCTCTCTATCCTTAAGTTCCTCGGATTCGAGCAGACATTCAAGAATGCCCTTACTACACTGCCTATGGGTGGCGGCAAGGGTGGTTCCGACTTCTCTATCCGTGGACGTAGCGACGCTGAGGTTATGCGTTTCTGCCAGGCATTTATGACAGAGCTTTACCGTCATATCGGTCCTGACGAGGACGTTCCTGCAGGCGATATTGGCGTAGGCGGCAGAGAGATAGGCTACCTATTTGGTATGTACAAGAAACTTACACACCAGTATCAGGGCGTACTTACAGGCAAGGGCCTTGAGTTTGGTGGCTCACGCATCCGTCCTGAGGCAACAGGTTATGGCGCCCTATACTTTGTACAGCAAATGCTTGCCACACATGGTCTTGACCTTAAGGGTAAGACAGTGGCTATATCTGGCTTCGGCAACGTGGCTTGGGGTGCTGCAAAGAAGGCAACCGAACTCGGTGGAAAGGTGATAACAATATCTGGTCCTGACGGCTACATCCTTGACGAGGCAGGTATCGCAGGCGACAAGATTGACTATATGCTCGAGCTTCGCGCCTCTGGCAACGACATTTGCCAACCTTACGAGGACGAATTCCCTGGCTCTAAGTTTGTTGCAGGCAAAAAGCCTTGGGAGGTTAAGGCCGATATATACCTGACATGTGCTACACAGAACGAGCTTAACGGTGCCGATGCCGACATGATTTTGGCACAGAAGCCATTGTGTGTTGCCGAGGTTTCTAACATGGGTTGCACAGCCGAAGCTGTTGACAAGTTTGTTGCTGCAAAGCAACTCTTTGCTCCTGGCAAGGCTGTAAACGCAGGTGGCGTGGCAACATCAGGTCTTGAGATGACTCAGAACTCAATGCGTCTGAGTTGGAGTGAGGCAGAGGTTGACGAGAAGCTGCACTACATTATGCACTCTATACACGAGCAGTGCGTGAAGTATGGCAAGCAGGCCGACGGCTACATCGACTATGTTCGCGGTGCAAACATCGCTGGATTTATGAAGGTGGCCAACGCCATGATGGCTCAAGGTATAGTATAACATTAATAAGGGTGTGTCAAGTCTCATTGGTTGAGCTTTGACACACCCTATTGCTTTATATCACCCCACATTTGCGCCCCACTCTTCAATGAAAACACAACCATATTTATATTATTATAGTGAATTTAAGTAGGATAATTTTGGCAACAGTTGTTGCCCTCACATCACAGATAGCTATTCCCATCAGCGCACAGACGCAGAGGGGAAAGGCTTCCTTTTACTCTAAACGCGCCACTGGAGCACGCACAAGTAGTGGTGAGCGCATACACCATGACAGCCTTACCTGTGCACATCGTTCATATCCATTTGGCACATTGCTAAAAGTAACCAACGAGCGCAACGGTAAGTGGGTAATAGTAAGGGTTACTGACCGTGGTCCACATACACGCGGCAGAATAATAGACCTGTCGCATGGAGCGGCACGAAAAATAGGAATGATAGACCAGGGTATAGCGGTTGTTAAGGTAGAACGCTACCACAATAGCAAAATACCATATCTTCCGGAAAAGGAAGATATGCCAGAGATAGACTTCGAGGTAACCGAATACACCTTGCCAGAAAGCGGCATACTCCACTTCCCCAAAAAGGGTAAACAATACAAGCAGTATGTGAAGACAGTGGACGATGACGACTGAAAAACACGACAATGAATATTCATCGAACAGCTATAGGCTATCACCGTGCGAGAATTATCGCACAGTGGTAACCTTAACTACTGTGACATAAGATATAGGCTTGTCGTTCTTTTGCGCCGAAACAAGCAGGCGTATCTCTCCGTCCTTAATGCGACTGTCGGCCTTAACCGTAGCTGTATAGCGCAAGCCCTGGCCAGGCATTATGTTCTCTACACGCACACTCGGCGATATATATATGCGCTTATTGGCCTCAGCCTCAACAACTGTAGGCAAGAAGTCGTATATAGGAGCCTGTGTCTCGTTGTACATCTCGAACATCACCTTGCCCACTTCGCCTCCATGAAGCACATTAGGCTCTGCAGTATCTACAAACCTAACATTCTTGATTGTGATTCTGCTTACCTCGGCATTCGCCTTAACACCATATATCAGCTCCACACGACTAGCATCAACCGACTCTTGCATGCCCTCGCTATGACTTGACTGTGCCGGCGAAGCCGACATATCAAAGTCGATACGATCGTCGCCCGAATTTGTGCTGTCAACCATCTGTGTAGGGTCAATATCGTTGGACGGTTGCTGATTATTGCTGTAAGGCTGTTCGTAAACAGGAGTAGTTGACCTACCTGTAGGCTCACCATTATCAGAATACGGCATATATGTATCGTCGGGCTGGGTATACGAATCGTTATACGACCTATCGCGCTGAGCCTTTTGGCGCTGTATACGCTGATTGCGTCGAGCCAAGTCATCGCTTTGGTCTTGATGCTGCTGTTTGTCGGCTGTATTGCCAATAACTGCACCCATAGCAGCACCACCTGCCATACCAACTATAGTGCCTACATCACTGCCATGCGGACCACCGACAATACCACCAATGGCAGAACCCAATACAGAACCGAACGAGCTGCCAGCATAGGCACCCGCTCCAGCTCCTGTAGTGCAACTGCTTGCAACAAGAGCCACACTCATTATAATAACAGAATACTTCTTCATAATAGTTCAGTTTTATATTGCAAAGATATTGTTTTCTGACATAAAAGACAATATTTAATCTATAAAAGTAATTTAAAACATTCTATAGAGAGCAATATGGAACAATTATAAAGAAGTATTCTACAATTTAAATGCAGCGATGTTGCTATATTACTTCAAACGGAACACCTTTGTCTCGTGAGCCTGCACCTTGCCCTTCCAGCTCTTGGCATTCTTGGCAATATCACGGTGCTGCCAAAGGTCGCGCACAGTATACTTGCCAGAAAGACCAAGCTTGGCAAAGTCGGCAGTAAGTGTAAGCGGAGCATCCGACACATTGAGCAGAGCCACAGCATAAGAGCCATCGGCAAGCGGTCGCACAAAGATTTGATGAGTATCAGTATTGACCTTGCGCTCGGCCACCTTTCCGAGAGGATCCTGGTTGATAGCAATAACCTCGCGGTTTAGCAATATGCGTCTATCCTCCTCGCTAACCTTGCGCATATCGTTGGTCATGGCAAGCGGCGACGAGAACATACACCATAGACTCATCTGTGTTTGGTATTCGGCCTGTGTACATCCCTTTCCGCCCAAAGCACTTGACGGACCGCTGACACCATGCAAACCTACAACGAGCATATCCATATCAGGCCACTGACCCTTGCGTGCGTATGAAGAAAGCGGAGAAGTGATGTTGACGATATCAAGGATACCCATGCCACCCTCATTAGTTACGTCCTTCCACATATCACGAACATCGTAAGTGGTACGCCAAAGTTGTCCGCCAACCTCCTCACACCATTCCTCGCACTGACGCTGTCCCCACTCGCAAATACCAAGAGCTATATCGCGTCCAGACTTTGACAGAGCATCAGCCATTGTACGATAGCGCTGGCGTGCAGTGGCACTGTCGATAGGAGCATTGCAATAGTCGTACTTAAGGTAGTCGATACCCCATGAGGCAAATGTACGGGCATCCTGCTCCTCGAACCCAAGACTTGCGGTCCATCCGCCACATGTAAGCTGGGCAGCATCCGAGTATATACCAAGCTTCATACCCTTAGAGTGAACATAGTCGGCAAGTGCCTTGATACCGTTAGGAAACTTCTTTGGGTCGGGTATCATATTATTGTGAACATCGCGACCACCCTGCCACAGGTCGTCGATAAATATATATTTGTAGCCAGCGTCCACGTATCCGCCCTCCACCATGGCATCGGCAGTCTCGCGTATCAGCTTATCTGAAATATCACCCTGGAAGAGATTCCATGTCATCCAACCCATAGGAGGAGTGGGAGTAAGCTGATTGCGTGGTGTAGACTGTGCAGAGACTGACAACGAAGAGGCGAAAAGAGCCGCCGAAAGAATAAAAGATTTGTTCATAGTTATTAATAATATTATTTTGATTAGTTTTACGTTGCAAAGTTATTCAAAATATTTGCCATTCTCAACATAATTATGTATTTTCGTGAACAAAATCAATCCAAAATGCAAAACGAATCAAAAATATGTCTCTTTGAAGTATGCGCCAATGGTGTAGAGAGTTGTCTGGCAGCGCAAGAAGGCGGTGCCGACCGTGTAGAACTGTGTGCAGGAATACCCGAAGGAGGCACCACACCATCATACGGAGAAATAAAAATAGCACGACGTATGCTCAACACGACACGTCTGCATGTGATAATACGCCCACGAGGTGGCGACTTTCTGTACACGCCACTCGAAGTGGAACGCATGGAAGAGGATATACGCATGTGCCGCCAGCTCGGTGTAGACGGAGTTGTAATAGGATGCCTTAAGGCAGACGGCAGTATTGACATAGAGAACAACCAACGTTTGAAGGATGCAGCAGGCGATATGTCGGTTACATTTCATCGTGCATTCGACCGTTGTGCCAACCCTATGCTTGCACTCGAACAACTGTGTGAGCTTGGCATAGACCGTATACTGACATCAGGACAGCAACCCACTGCAGAGCAAGGCATCGACCTGTTGCGCAAGCTCAACAAGGCAGCAGCTGGACGCATAAAGATACTTGCTGGTTGCGGAGTGAACGAGAACAACATAAGCAAGATACACGAAGAAACAGGAGTTAACGAGTTTCACTTCTCGGCACGCATACCTGTAAAGAGCCATATGCAATATGCCAACCCCAACGTATATATGGGCGATAAGGATGCCGACGAGTCGACACTGATGTACACATCGGCAGAAAGGGTAAAGGCTACTATAAGTAAGCTAAAATAAGAAATGTGGGGTTTCCCTACTCTATTTTAGGGAAAATCCTTGTGATATTGTCGCATAAATTGCTACCTTCGCCGTTGAAAACAAAAGGAAACAATAAAAACAAGCAAAGATGAAGAAGATTTTACTGATGGCAATAGCAGCCCTTATGCTGTATATTGCACCTACCAACGCACAGGCATACAAGAGTAGCCGCTACTACAACGACCGCACAGGACACCTTGACTACTCGCAGAACCATTACGACAGCTTCTTTGGCCAGAGAGCCAACTATTATGGCTTACGTATAGGTCCATCGTTCTCAACAGTCAATTCGGACGACCCTAATCTTGACGGTGGCAACTCGCAGACAGGTCTCAACATCGGTGCCGTTGTGGGATTTGCCCTTATCGACCAAGAGCCGCTCTACATCGAGACCGGACTATTCTATACCGAGAAAGGTGGAAAGAAGATGCTAAAAGACGGCAAGAAGATGACCTACGACCTTAACTACCTTGAGTTGCCAGCAGTGGTTAAGTATGCCATCGAGATAGACGACGACTTCTCTGTACAGCCTTTTGCAGGCTGCTATCTTGCATGCGGAATAAGCGGAAAGATACGCAACTATGAGGAGCGCAAAGCAGAAAGCTCATTCTCAAAACAATATTTCCAAAGATTTGACGGTGGTTTGCGCTTTGGTTGCGGCGTAGGTTACGACATGTTCTATGCCGACCTTACATACGATGTGGGCCTATCGAACATCTGCCACGACGAGTTCGACAAGTCGCACAACGGATGTCTAACACTAAACTTTGGTGTGAACTTCTAAAACCTCTTTTTTCATACTCTGTTGTCTACGGTATTCGGTAGGCGACACACCAAGATAGTTCTTAGTGAACTTACCAAAGAACGACAGGTTGGGGAAACCTAACCTGTCGGCTATCTCCTTAATAGACAGATTGGAGTGCTTAAGATAGCGTTCAATAGCCTTAACCGTATACTCATGAATCCACTCAAGAGCAGTCTTGCCGCTGACCGACTTGGATATAAACGACAGATACTTGGGCGTAATACACAATTCCTCGGCATACTTCTTAACCGAGCATGTCCTGCCCTCGTTCTTGGCAAGCAAATCAATGAACTTATGGAATAGCAAATTGGCCTGCTTCATAGTGCCACCGTCTCTGGTGTAATTGACATGTGGAGCAATAATAGCGCACAATTCGAACACGGCACATGTGAAGATGCTGTGCATAATCTCCTTGTGGAAGTAGGCGCTGGGATGCTGCGCCTTATGCTCTATTATAGAATAGTACTTGTTGATGAGAGCCTGACGCTCCAAATCGAGATGTATAATAGGATTCTTTGCAACATACGACAGAAGGTCGAGAGCATCCTTTGTCATCGGGATGTTATGACGGATGGCATTATAGGAGAGTCCGATTATTTTCGACTCGAAGTCGGGCGTCATCATATAGTTGTTAAGATACGAGTTGGGCAGGCAAATCACCACATCGCCCTCCTCGGCAAGCCATGTCTTGTTGTTGATATCGCCCTGTATACGTCCTTTTTTACAGTATATCATCAACACCATATCCAGCTTGACCGTACCCTCAATAGGCTTAGCTCCAATCTTGTCGATTATCACTAAATCACCGTCAGAGTAGTCGGCTATACCCTTACCCAGGATAAAGTCGTAGTCTATATTCTGTTCTTTGTTATCGTTATTAGTCATACACTTCATTCTTTTATGCTTTGCAAAGATAGTCATTATTACCTTATAGTGTATGCCACAAAACACATATTTAATGTCCTATAATTCCGTTTTATATATTTCTAACATACTAAAGCACATATATAAGCCGTTTCGACTACTAACAAATTAGTATGCACTAATATAAAAAACACATAATAATTGTCACGTTATTATAGGAAAAATTGTAACTTTGCAACCAAATCCATAAATACGGATAACAAAGCGATTATATTCTAACATACAACAAATAACATTTTAAACAGATTTAAGACATGAATGTAGCTATTGTTGGTGCGAGTGGAGCTGTAGGACAGGAATTCCTGCGCATACTTGCTGAGAGAGATTTCCCAATTGACAACCTTGTATTGTTTGGCTCAGAGCGTTCAGCCGGCAGCAAATATACCTTTAAAGGCAAGGAGTACGAAGTGAAGCTGCTCCAGCATAACGACGACTTCAAGGATATTGACGTTGCGTTCACATCTGCTGGTGGCGGTACATCAAAGGAGTTTGCCGAGACCATCACCAAGTATGGCGCCGTAATGATAGACAACTCAAGTGCCTTCCGTATGTGCGACGATGTGCCTTTGGTAGTGCCTGAGTGCAATGCAGAGGATGCTCTTAACCGTCCACGCAACATTATTGCCAATCCTAACTGCACCACAATTATGATGGTTGTAGTGCTTAAGCCTCTTGAGGCGCTTAGCCACATCAAGCGCATTCATATTGCCAGCTACCAGAGTGCAAGTGGTGCCGGTGCAGCAGCAATGGCCGAATTGCAGCAGGAGTACGAGGAGATTATCGAGGGTAAGCCAGTAACTGTAAAGAAGTTCCCACATCAGCTTGCCTACAACGTAATACCTCAGATTGACGTATTCACCGACAATGGCTATACTAAGGAAGAGATGAAGATGTTCAACGAGACACGCAAGATTATGCACAGCGACGTTCGTTGCTCAGCAATGTGTGTACGTGTAAGCTCATTGCGTTCTCACTCTGAGAGTGTATGGATTGAGACCGAGAAGCCTATCTCTGTAGAAGAGGCTCAAAAGGCTATCGCTGCAGCTCCTGGTTGTACACTTAAGGACGACCCTGCAAACCTTGTTTATCCTATGCCACTTGAGACAGCCGGCAAGGATGATGTTTATGTAGGACGTGTACGCAAGGACATTGCTGACGACTGCGGTTTGACATTCTGGCTATCAGGCGACCAAATTCGCAAGGGTGCGGCTCTCAATGCTGTGCAGATAGCAGAGTATCTGTATAAGGTTGGCAACTTGAAGTAACCAGAAGTAAATATACAACTAACGCCAATTATACGCTTATCATGAGCGCATAATTGGCGTTAATTGTTTAAATATATAATTGACGTTATTGCCTTATTCATTAATAAACATGTAATTGATACCAATTACATATTGCCCAAATAACGCTCTGCCTCTAATGCTGCCTTACAACCAGAACCTGCTGCTACAATAGCCTGACGGTATGTAGGGTCGGCACAGTCGCCTGCTGCAAACACACCCTCAACATTTGTTCGGGGTGAAGCACATACAGTCTTTATATAACCCGTTTCGTCGCACTCTACATATGGGCGGAATACCTCGGTATTAGGACGATGACCAATAGCAAGGAAGAAACCATCTATAGGCAAGTCGTAGTGTTCCTCGTCTGCCTCGCCCTTGCGCTTAACAAGGTGAGCACCCTCAACACCATCGTCACCATACAGACCCTCTGTATTGTGCTCGTAAAGAATCTCTATCTTATCGTTCTCCTCAACACGCTTGCGCATAACGTCTGATGCACGCAGATAAGACTTGCGCACAATCATATACACCTTCTTGCACAATCCAGCAAGATATAGAGCCTCCTCGCATGCAGTGTCGCCACCACCAACTACAGCTACTGTGCGCTTGCGATAGAAGAAACCATCACATGTGGCACATGCGCTAACACCCTGTCCGTTGTACTTCTTCTCGTCCTCAAGACCAAGATACTTGGCACTTGCACCAGTGGCAATAATCACGGTGTCGGCCTCAATTTCCTTACCAGTATCTGTTGTCAGTACATATGGCTTCTTCGAGAAGTCGACCTTGGCTATAGAACCTTCGCGAATGTCAGCTCCAAAACGCTCAGCCTGTTTGCGAAGGTCGAGCATCATCTGATTGCCGTCAACTCCCTCAGGATATCCAGGAAAGTTCTCAACGATAGTAGTCTGTGTAAGCTGTCCACCTGTCTGTATGCCGCAATACTCCACTGGAGCCAGATTGGCACGGCCTGCATATATGGCAGCAGTATATCCGGCAGGACCGCTACCTACGATAAGGCACTTTACGTGTTCTCTATTTTCCATTATTATAGTTTGCTTATTGGTTATGTATCGGAGTTACAGCAACTCCTCAATCTGCTTTGCTATGTTGTCAAGGCTTTCGGTAGGCTCAAAGCGGGCAACTACCTGTCCACGCTTGTTTGTAAGGAACTTGGTGAAGTTCCACTTAATGTCGCTTGTTTCCTTATAGTCGGGAGCATCCTTGGCAAGAATCTCCTCAAGCACTGGTGTAAGCTTGTGTGCTGGGTCGAAACCGGCAAATCCCTTTTGATCCTTAAGGAACTTAAACAGCTGATCGGCATCATCGCCGTTAACCTTAACCTTCTTAAAGCGAGGAAACTCGGTACCGAAGGTTGTCTTGCAGAACTGATGTATCGACTCGTCAGTGCCTGGGGCCTGTGAGCCAAACTGGTTGCAAGGGAAGTCGAGCACCTCAAATCCTTGAGCGTGATATTTCTCATACAACTTTTCCAGCTCCTCATACTGCGGTGTAAAGCCGCACTTAGTGGCTGTGTTTACGATGAGCAGCACTTCGTTGGCATACTCCTTAAGAGATACTTCCTTTCCCTTTCTGTCTTTAACAGAGAATTCGTATACAGTTCTCATTTTCTTATTTATTTGTGTTTATAAGTTTTCTTGTTCTTCTTACCTTATTATATATGAGCTACAAAATTAGAAAAAAATAATGAAAAACAAGAAATGAATAGGGAAAACCCTACTTTATAATATGGATTTTATCTATACTCATTCAAATTTGTTTTATTAAATTTGCAACATAAAACAAACAAGCACGTTATTATTAAAGCAAAAGTGCAACAATTTAAAACAAACAGTAATATGAAAAAGATTTATACTTACCTCACACTCTTTATGCTGGCTCTTTCGCCGGCTATGCTTACAAGTTGTGACAATGACGACCCTTGGTATGACGACTATTACGGTTGGTACGAAGATGAGGACGACCGATACAACAAGCCTTACGACCAAGGCAGCGACCAGTTAGTAGATATGGCACAGACGCTTAACGGTATGTGGAGAGGCGAAGCAAAGAACGTTGTATACGAGGACAACGTGGCATACGAGACCAAAATATTCGTCGACTTCACCTTCACACAATACTCACGCAACTCAAACAATGGTGTTGGATATGAGACCGACTATGCACAGGCTTACGACAAGAACGGCAATCCGCTGTACAACCCAGACGGCTCACCTGTATACGACAATCAGACTATGCAGTTCAAATGGTACATCGACCCTCGCACGTACAATATATATATGGAGTATGTTGAATCGGGCGCAAAGTATCTACTCGACTTCAATGGCAACACTGACGACTCTGGTTTCATGCTTGGATGGAGCGACAAATACAACAAGGAGATATTTGATGGCGTAATGGAAGGCATCAACGTAGACGAGCGCGTATACTTCTCTTGCGACCGTGCAAACAACACACGTGCAGCAAGCGGCACTGCAACAACCAATACACGCAAGTTGTCGTTTGGCAAGGGCAAGGGTGTTAAGCTTGCTACAGAAGGTCTGAAGTCGGAGTTGCCCAAGAGATAAATACTTATAATTATACATGCTGTATATCCTCCAGCACATTGCCAACAATGTCAAGCATTTTGGCAGTGCTGGAGGATAATTGTTTGTAATACTCGGCTCTCTCCTCAGCAGTTGTTGAAGCATTGGCTTCTACTAGAAGTTGCGCAAAACCAGCAACCGAGTTGAGTGGCTCGTTTATATCTGCGTTCATGTTCTGCAGCAAAGCCGTTTTCATACGGTCGGCAGCCTCAGCACGTTTGCGTGCATCCTTTAACTGGATATGCGTAATGGCAAGTTGGTTATGGGTTTCGCGCAGACGCCGTGTTATGCGTCGGTAGAAACCAAAATAGCATTAAGCGGTGTGCGTATCTCATGACTCATATTGGCACGTATGGCTCGTGTGGTTTCAAATCCGTTCATGTTAGGCATGAGGATATCCAGCAGAATGCAGTCGGGGTGCTCGTGTGTAAGGACGTCAAGTGCCTGCTGTCCGCTATTGGCGCTTATGACATTGAACTTTTGTTTAGCGAGCATTCCCTTAACCAGTAAGATATTTACTGGTACATCGTCCACAACGAGGACGGTATGTTGTGAATTATCTGTTGCCATTATGTTATAAAAAGTTTGGTATCTGTATTTTTTGGTATATCTATGCAAAGATATACCAAAATATTATTATGATAGAACAAAAAGAAACAAAAAACACTTATACACAGACTATTGTTCTCCAGTTCTGTTGATTTATCTATTCGCGCAACGCTCCCGGACTAACACCAAACTCATCCTTAAAGCACTTGTTAAAGTAAGACGGCGAGGTGAATCCCACTTCGTATGCTATCTCAGACACTGCCTTGTCTGTATGTTCCACCATACGGCGTGCCTTTACAAGTCGTGCCTTGCGCAGAAGCTCTACTGGCGTCTGTCCGGTAAGTGCCTTCACCTTGCGGTATAGTTGTACACGCGACAAACCTATCTTCTCTCCCAATCGCTCGATAGAGAAATCGGAGTCGGAAAGGTTGTTCTTTATAATATCACGCAGACGTGTAACAAAACCTTGGTCTTGCTGTCCAAGTCGTTCCTCATCAGCAGCCTCTTGTGCTCCACCCGAGAATATAGAGCGCAGCATAGTGCGCGAGCGCAACAAATTGTCTATACGTGCAAGTAGCACAGACCCCGAGAACGGTTTGGTTAGATAAGAGTCGGCACCCTTGGCATATCCCTCCTCACGTTGCTCTGACAACGAACGTGCTGTAAGCAGAACAACAGGTATATGACTTGTAGCCGTGTCTTCCTTAAGCCTTGCCGTAAACTCAATGCCATCCATAACTGGCATCATAACATCGCATACCACAAGTTGCGGCACATAACGGCGCGCCATCTCAAGTCCTTGCTTGCCGTCTGTAGCCTCAGTCACATTATATTTCTCCGAGAGCAACGAACGCAGATATGTCCTCATGCCATTGTTGTCGTCAATGATAAGAACAAGAGGGCGGTCGTTGTCAAAGTCCTCTGCATTGGTTATATGTTCGGTAAGCGTCTCTGCATTGGAATCGGCAGCAACATAACTATCGTCTATCATATTGCGATCTATAGCTTGCGATGTAGCAGGCTGATCCTTGGAAGCATCATATCCAGGCTGTGTATCGGGTATGCGCACAACAAAGGTTGTGCCTTTACCAGGCTCGCTTTCGGCATGCACATCACCATTATGCATATCCACGTATGCCTTGACTAACGACAGACCTATGCCTGTACCGCCTATTGCTCCCTTTGCCTGATAGAAACGCTCAAACAAACGTGGCAGTTCATCGGCACTTATTCCCTTGCCAGTATCAGCCACACGTAGTGTATAGAATCCATCCTTATGCTGCAGACTTGTTGTTATACAGCCACCTTCGGGGGTATACTTAAGCGAGTTGGACATCAGGTTGAAGTAGATATGCTCCAACTTGTCGCGGTCGGCTATAACCATAGCCTCTGTATCTACGGCAGATGTATCCACCTCTATATTTATCTTGCGACGCATAGCCACAGCCCTGAAGTCATCTGCCCATGTTTGCAATTCGTTTTGCAAGGCAAAATTGTTTAGATGCAATGTCGCCTTATTGTTCTGCACCTTGCGGAAGTCGAGTATCTCGCCCACAAGTTGTATCAATATTCGTGTATTGCGCTGCACCATTTCGAGCATAGTGCGCTGTGTTCCGCGCACAGTTGGATCTTCCAGAAGTTGTTCTACCGGACCAGATATAAGAGTTAGCGGTGTGCGCAACTCATGACTTACGTTTGTAAAGAACTGTAATTGCGTCTTTGTCATCTGCTCCATATCCTCTGTCATACGGCGCTGTTGCTCCATCGACTCCTTAAGCTTATTGTTGATACGTGCCTTGGTAAAGTAGGCACGTATAGAGTAGGCAAACGCTCCAATGAGCATCACCATGAATACAATCAGTATCAGCAGATAAAAGCGTTGCGTATTGAAGTCGTCAGCAGCCTTGTCCACACGCGAGCGCAGGGTGGACAAATGGTATTGCTGCCTTACGGTTTCATCGTTCTGCATAAGTAGCACACGTGCATTGTCGCTGGTAACAAGAGCCGACGATAGTTGGTTTTCGCGCTTATACTTCTTGCCGGTTAGTATGTTCATTGCCAGCTGCAACACCTCGTCGCCGCGTGTAGGATATATATACGATGCGAAGAGAGTGCCATCGTTTACAAGAGGCAGTCCGCAACCTTGCTGTGGCATAGCGTCGATACCGCAAAACTTTATCTTGCTGATATCCAATCCATGCTTCAAGGCTGCTCGTCTTGCACCCATAGCCATACGGTCGTTGTGTGCGAAGATACAATCGAAAGCATTATAAGGATGTGACAGCAAAGAGTCTATCACACGAAAGGCACCTTGTTCAGTCCAATCGGCATGTAGCTTCTGCACTATACTTACAGCAGGCCGTTGTGTCACAACGCTGTCGAATCCATACTGACGCTCAATTGCTGGCGACGATGTAGACAGTCCACACAATTCAATAATTCTACTTCCTTTAGGCAGCGCACTTGATAGATATTCGCCCATCGTCTTGCCTATCTCGTAGTTATCGGCACCAATATATGCCGTATACTTGTTGGAGCGTGTACGACGGTCGAATATAATGACAGGTATGCCCTTCTCGTATGCACGATCTATAGCTGGCGATATACTCACCTGACCTGGTGCAACGATAAGGAGATCTACGTCATCATCGACAAATCGCTCTATCTGTTTGGTCTGCAAACGCACATCATCATTGGCCGATTTTATTCGAAGATCCACATTATTATAATATAGGCATGCGATACGCAGCTCCTCATTAAGTTTCTCACGCCACACGTCCTCAGAACATTGCGAAACGGCAATAACAAATTGCTTCTTCTCGCCTTTGTTGCAAGACACAATTATGGCAAGAAGAACTAAAAGCACCGACCACCGAAGCATATTGAGCATTTTGTTCATCTGATTTGTTTGTTTAAGTTTATTTGCAAATTTAGATAAAAATATTGAGTTATAAGAGGAATACGAAGAAAAAACAAGCGATATTTTTTATCTATACATATTTCATTTTATTGCACATTTGTTTCCTGCAACATTTTTGCAACTCAAGGAACGATTATTAAAATTGTCTACCACTTGTTATTGCTAACTTTGCAATGTCAAAAAAAATAATTGATATCAGATATACACACACCAGATCAAATATTAGTTACAATATTTAACGTTTCTAATTTTCAGCCCCATGCGTGGGGAAATAGGTTCCATATTTAAGATTGTTGTTTTAGATTTAGTAGGTTATAGAGTTAGTTTAGGATTAGTAGACATTGTGTGCCGGAGGTGAAGCGATTTCACTTCCGGTTCTTTTTGTTGCTAAAAAGGGGCAATCTTGCATCTCTGCAAGGTTGCCCCTTGAAATGAAATTATTTATGACATTTTAAATGGAATGGTTATGAAAGCTTAGAACTTAACATCCAATCCTACACCAAACACATTGTTGTTACGTGTATAGTCGGATGTGTAGTTGAGCGTATTAGTGCCAACGGTCGACTCATCTGATGTCTTCTTGTGCTCATAGAAGGTGTGGAAGTAGGCCACATTGAGCTTCATACGACTTGTAAGGCGTATTACACCACCAACACCTACCGAGTTGGAGCTTACAACAAACGACTTGTCGTCCATATACTCATCACTCAAGCCATAGCTTGTGCACTGCCAACCAGCACTTACAGTAAAGCGCTTGTTGATGTCATACTCAGCACCGGCGTTGTACTCAAGAGTACCACGGTCGAGCTTCTTGTTACGGTTGTTGTATGATGTTGCGTTCTTGTCGTCGAACCAGTGGAAACCAACGTTGATGCGAAGATCATCGGTTGGAGCATAGCCAGCACCAAGAGTGAGGTAAGCAGGGATGTCGCCAGCAATCTTCTTGCCATCCTCGTACTCGCCTACTGCTTCGCCAAGAGCTGTATCAAACTTACTCTTAATGCCACCCATTACAGCCTGCACCGTAGGATCGCCAAGGATTTTATTATCAACTACTACTTCTGGTACACCCTTAGCGATAAGCGCAGTGCGCAAGTTACCTGCGAGGTTACCAATAGATGGAGCCTGGTTTACCGACTTGTTCTTAAGGCGCATACGTGTCTTCAACTCGTACTTAGCCGAGAAGTTCCAACGGCCAGTCTTGTAGTCAATACCAATGATTGGTGTAAAACCGAGTCCTGTCTGGTCACAGCTAAGAAGAATGTCGGCAGCATCGGTCTTAGTAGGGTCGAGAACTGTATAAAGCGGTGTATTGCCTACCTTGATGTCGCGAACATATCCATAGTAGTTGCATGATGCATATACAGTACGCAAGCCGGCGAATGCGCTGAAGTTATCGCTCACCTTATAGGCAGCACCTATAGAGATGCCATAGTAGTACTGACGGCCGTGCATATAGCTATCGTAGCTATACTTGCCATCTGAACCGAACATCTCTGAGAAGATATTTTTAGGATATGCAGCTCCCAATGCACCCTTAGCAGCTCCGTCTACAGCACCAGCTAGACCACAAGCGCCCATAGCAGTCTCACCTACAATCTTCTCAAACGAACCCAGTCCGTTGTCGAATGTACACTTGCCGCCACCGCCTGTCAATGCGAGGTTAGCCTGGAACGACCAGCGTCCCTTGTTGTATGCATATTGAAGAGAAGGGATAACGGGAGCGAAAGCCTCTCCCTTGAATTCACGTGGAGTAATAGGGTTGTTCACATTGTTTTTGAACAGATCGTAGCCGTTCTTGATAATACGGGTCTGGTAAGCCAACTGCCAGTTGAGAGACAAATGGTGTCCCTCGCCAAGAAATACAACACCAGCAGGGTTGTAATATACACCGTCAATACCAATAGAAGCCTCACGGCTCATCATACGGTTAAACGCTACATTCTGGTTTGTGTTTGTTAGCAGTCCTCCTGCAAACGATACGCTGCTTGATGCAATCGCTGCTGTCAAGCAAGCCATTTTTAACTTATTCATCTTAATTACCTTTAAAAAATTGGTTGCAAAGGTAAGTGAATTGTCCTATTCTTCCGAATAAGAGATAGGTTATTTAAGTTCTATTAACAGAATAATTAATAAAAGCTGCACAAACCTTTTAGTTTGTGCAGCTTTTTAGTTGATAGCTCTTGCTTTCAATGTCATATGCCACAACCCCTATTTCCTCATTTCCGGATAAGAGATACGGGTGTGGTATATCGACTTAAGACGTTCGATAAGCACAAGCTTGGCAAGGGCAATATCGCGGAATGTGATAGGACATTCCTTGAAATATCCATCAGCAACATCACCATCTATAATCTTGTTCACCAATTCGGCTATGCTCTCTTCTGTATATTCTGGCAATGAGCGCGACGCAGCCTCTACCCCATCAGCAATCATAAGGATGGCTTGCTCGCGGGTAAACGGATTAGGACCAGGATATCTGAATGGAGCTGTGTCTACCTCCTCCTCTGGATGCTCGTTCTTATACTTTATATAGAAGTACTTGGTAAGGCCTGTGCCATGATGCGTAACGATAAAGTCGCGTATGATGGCAGGCAGATTCTCCCTTTCTGCCATCTTCACACCCTCGGTAACATGACTTATAACAATGCGCGCACTCTCCTTGTACGGCATATTGTCGTGCGGATTTACACCAGCCTGATTCTCGGTAAAGAACACTGGGTCTACCATCTTGCCTATGTCGTGATACAAGGCACCGGTACGCACAAGCAACGAATTGGCTCCTATCTTGTTGGCTATTTCTGCCGCAAGATTACCCACGGTGATAGAGTGTTGGAACGTTCCCGGAGCTACCTCTGAAAGGTTGCGTAACAATCCTCGGTTGGTATTCGAAAGCTCGAACAAGGTAACACTCGATACAAAGCCAAACATCTTCTCGATGATATACATCATTGGGTAAGATATGAGCAAGAACACGCCATTAACCACAAAGTGGTAGTACATATCGTGATCCATCAGCGTGAAGTCGTTGTCCTGTATCATCTGTAGTGCCAAATACACAAAGGCACTGCCCATTGCCACAAGGATTGCTGTCTTAAACACCTGTGCACGGCGTGTAAGTTCGCGCAGCGAATAGATGGCAATCAGTCCTGCTACAATCTGTATGATGATAAACTCGTACTGGTATCTAACCGCAGTTGTACATATCAATATCATGGTGATATGCGACACGAACGCTGTGCGCGAGTCCATAAACACACGCACAAATATCGGCGCCATGGCAAACGGCAATATGTAGACACTCATAAAGTTATGCCGCATCATAAGCGACACCACCACTGGGAATAGCGTTATAAGCGAGTAGAGCATGGCTATTGAACGCGGCTTATTGAAGTAGTCGCGGCGGAACAATGCCAGATACAACGTGAATAGCACCACCATAAGTGTTACGAATATTATCTGTCCGATGAAGGTGCTCGTTATCTCGCTTTGTGTTGCCGAGCGTCGCTTTATCTCGCGCTCAAACGAGTTGAGCACACGATAGGTGTAATCGTCCACAATGTCGCCACGGTCTATAACCTTCTGTCCGCTCATCACCATTCCGCTTGCAGGCGGTATTGACGACAAGAGGTCGTTCTTCTCGGTTTCCGACCGTTCCTTGTCGTACACAAGGTTTGGCTCTATGTAGTTGTTTAGGTTACAGCGTTGCAGTATTGGGCGCACACTTGCTATATGCTCATCAAGAAACAACTGCTCGTAGGCAGACAGCGTAGAGTAGAAGTTGGAGAGAGGCACACCTTGCGCATTGTTGCCTATAACCACACGCACCATCGTGGTAGAGTCGCGATATATCTCGTTATACTCTGGCGTGTCCATAATACCTGCACTATACAGCTGGCGCAGGCGCTTTGCTATGATGTTTACATACTCGCCCGGCAAGCCTGGTATTCCGTTATGGAAGTCGGCAGTAAACTTGTCTATCTGCTTCTTCTCTACTGCCAGGTCGTAGTTGTAGTAGGGTTGATAGGTCTCAAGCAAGGAGTCTTCCTGAGCCTTTATGGCTTCATCGGTCTTGTAGATAGGAAAGTCGAACTTGGCTATGAACGAACCATACATCCACGGCTTGCCGATATCGTACTTAAACTTTTGGCTCTCGTAGCGTGGCAACGACCACACTATCACCGTAACCGTAACCACGATGAGTGCCAGACGGCTCATTAGGTTGCGCCAGAAGCGACCATTACTGTTGTCTAATCTATACATACGCGTAGTGTTTTTATATGCATTTTGGCTTTTCTTGCCCTTTGGACTGCAATATTACAAAAAAAATGTGAAAATCGGGAAATTTATAGTATCTTTGCACAGAAATAAATAACAAAATAAGTTATGTCAGATAGAAAAGTAAGGGTGCGCTTCGCACCAAGTCCTACTGGACCTTTGCACATCGGTGGTGTGCGTACAGCATTGTATAACTATCTTTTCGCCCGTCAGCATGGCGGCGACCTTGTATTCCGTATCGAAGATACAGACTCTCATCGCTTTGTTCCTGGAGCCGAAGACTATATCATAGAATCATTCCGCTGGCTCGGCATCAAGTTTGATGAGGGTGTATCATTCGGCGGCAATCATGGTCCATATCGCCAAAGCGAGCGCCGTGGTATATACAAGAAGTATGTCGAGCAGTTGCTTGAAGCAGGCAAGGCTTACATTGCCTTCGATACTCCTGAACAGCTTGAGGCTAAGCGTGCCGAGATACAAAACTTCCAGTACGACGCACGCACCCGTGGTGAGATGTGCAACTCGCTTACTCTCTCTAAGGAGGAGGTTGAGCAGCGCATTGCCGATGGTCAGCAGTATGTTGTACGTTTCAAGATTGAGCCGGGTATCGAGGTTCATGTAAACGATATGATTCGCGGTGATGTCAAGATCAAGAGCGACATTCTCGACGACAAGGTGCTGTATAAGAGTGCCGACGAGCTGCCTACATATCACCTTGCCAATATCGTTGACGACCACCTTATGGAGATTACCCACGTTATTCGTGGCGAGGAGTGGTTGCCAAGTGCTCCACTTCATGTTCTGTTGTATCGTGCTTTTGGATGGGAAGACACTATGCCAACATTTGCCCACCTGCCATTGTTGCTCAAGCCAGAAGGTAAGGGCAAGTTGTCTAAGCGTGATGGCGACCGCCTTGGTTTCCCAGTATTCCCATTGGAGTGGCACGATCCTAAGACAGGCGATGTATCTTCAGGATATCGTGAGAGCGGCTACTTCCCAGAGGCTGTAGTCAATTTCCTCGCTTTGCTTGGATGGAATCCTGGCACCGAGCAGGAACTATTCTCTCTTGACGAACTCGTAGAGCAATTTGACATTCATAAGTGTTCTAAGTCGGGTGCTAAGTTCGATTTCCAGAAGGGCATATGGTTCAACCACGAATATATCTTGCGCAAGTCTAACGAGGAGATTGCCAATCTCTTTGCTCCTATTGTAGCCAACAATGGTGTCGACGAGACTATGGAGCGCATCACATTGGTAGTGTCTATGATGAAGGATCGTGTAAGCTTCGTTAAGGAGCTTTGGCCATTGTGCTCGTTCTTCTTCATCGCTCCTACCGAGTATGATGCTAAGACCGTAAAGAAGCGTTGGAAGGAAGACTCAGCAAAGGTTATGGGCGAACTTGCCGACGTGCTCGAGTCGATAGACGACTTCTCTATCGAGGGTCAGGAACCCGTTGTAATGAAGTGGGTTGAAGACAAGGGCTACAAGCTGGGCGACGTTATGAACGCCTTCCGTCTTGCATTGGTAGGCATTGGCAAGGGTCCGGGTATGTTCGACATATCGGCTTTCTTGGGCAAGGAGGAAACTCTGCGCCGTCTGCGCAAGGCTATCGAAGTGTTGAAGTAAGACACATTAAATATGTACAACATAGTAATATACCTATATTTAATAGGTGTAGCCATAGCCAGTCTGTTTAACGAAAAGGTTAAAAAGATGTGGCGGGGCGAACGACAGACCATAAAGCTGCTGCGCGAGCAGGTAGACCCTACAGCCAAGTATGTATGGTTTCATGCTGCATCGCTTGGCGAGTTCGAACAGGGGCGCCCCTTAATGGAGCGCCTTAGAGAACTGCACCCTGAATACAAGATTCTACTTACCTTCTTCTCGCCTTCGGGCTATGAGGTGCGCAAGGACTATAAGGGTGCCGACATTGTATGCTATCTGCCGCTCGACACAATACGCAACTCGCGACGCTTCTTGCGTACTGTGCGTCCTGTTATGGCATTCTTCATTAAGTACGAGTTCTGGTACAACTACTTCCACATTTTGCAGCATCGTGGAGTGCCAGTATATAGCGTGTCGTGCATATTCCGTAAGAATCAGATATTCTTCCGCTGGTACGGCAAGCAGTATGGCAAGGTGTTGCGTTGCGTTACTAAGTTCTTCGTACAAAACGAGGAGAGCCGACAGCTGTTGCATAGTATTGGCATCGACGCGTCAGAGGTTGTAGGCGACACCCGATTCGACCGTGTATTGCAGATACGCGATGCTGCCAAGCAACTGCCTATTGTTGAGGCTTTCAGAGGCAACCGCAAGACTTTTGTTGCGGGTTCGTCTTGGGGACCTGACGAGGATATCTTCATACGCTACTTTAACGAGCATCCCGACTGGCAGCTCATCATTGCGCCTCACGTCATAAGCGAGGAACATTTGCAGCAGATAATGTCTAAGCTCAACCGCAAAACGGTGCGCTATACACAGACATCGCCCGAGGAGGCTGCCAATGCCCAATGTCTTATCATCGATTGCTTCGGCTTGCTGTCGTCTATATATAATTATGGTGACGTAGCTTATGTTGGCGGTGGTTTCGGTGTTGGCATTCACAACGTGCTTGAGGCTGCGGTATGGAATATGCCTGTATTCTTTGGCCCTAACAACAAACATTTCCAGGAGGCTCAGTGGCTATTGCAGTCGAAAGGTGGCATAGAGATTAGCTCGTACGACGATTTCAAGGCTCAAATGGACTGCCTTATGAGTTCGCCTGAACTAATAAAGAAACTTGGTGATGTGGCAGGCCGTGTGGTTGAAGAGCATACTGGTGCTACACAAAAGGTAATAGATGCTTGCTGGTAAAGCAAGCAGAATCATGAAAGATATAAAAGGGGTGTGTCAAAATAGAAGTTAAAGGAAGTTCTATTTTGACACACCTCATTTTTGTTTATAACTGAACTTTCGCAAGTTCAGAGAATTCAGTAGTTAAAGGAGTTAAGAAGTTCTTGCAAGCAAGCGGCAAAGCCGAGCGAAGCCAAATGCTTTTAATGCTATAAATTTGGGTCGTCGCAAGTTTCATCCATATTTACAGGCATTCCTATAGTTGTTGTTGCCTAATATGATCGCGCCACTGACTTGGCGAAAGCCCCGTTTTCTGCTTAAAGATGCGGTATATCTGTGTGTGCGATGAAAATCCGCACTCTATAGATATGGTATCATTGTTATATTCGGGATTGTTTTTTATTATTCGTATAGCTTCATTAAATCGTATATCGCTTAGCCATGTTCTAAAGTTTGTATGCTCCGAAAGATTGAAGTACTCGGTCAGCTCATACTTCTTGCAACCTAAATTGGCAGCCAACGAGTATATGGTTACATTGCAGTCTTTATACATTCCATCTTCACACCATTTTCTTAGTGCCGTTTCTATCTGCTTCAAGCGCTCTTGTGATAGCAGTTCTTGTGGAGTTTGTACCTTAAGCTCTTCATCTTTTATATCTGCGTTGTCTATCTGTTCTACAAGTTCGTCTTGTTCGTTTATAATATTGTCATCAGGCGAAATATAATAGCCCAATGAAACGAAGCTATGAACAAAGAAGACGATAATGAGCAACATTAGCGGACCTACATATAATAATAAGGTGTTGAAGAGGATAACAATGGGCATAAAGGCTGCCGAAATATATAGTAGGGTTAGACTGGTCTGCGCATAACGCACGTATGGCATAAGGTCGGTAGCCGACTCCTCCAATAGCTTCTTCTTACGCTTTTGTATCTCATCGCGGATAGAATATATGAAGTAAGCCATACTTGCCACAAAGAGTGCAAGCATAACGTATAGCAAACTGCCTATACGTAGACTACCATTCTGTATTACACCGCATACAAAGACTATGGCAATGAGCGTATAAGCCGCTGCTCCTCGCAAGCAGTAACGATACACAATGTTTTTTGTGCTCTCCATATTGATGATAGAGAGGGTTATTATAAAAGATATGGGGGTATAGAACATGATATTGAACACCGCACCTACGTCTGCACCTTGGCCACGAAAGCCCAAAGTCATCTGCAAGAAATAGTGTATAGAGAACAGGAGCATTGCTCCACAAAGCAACCATCTTGATATCTCATACCGTCTCTCCTTCCATCTTACTTGCAAACTTGCCATTGCCAGATGCAAAGCCAACATAGCTGTAATGGTGCAACATACCAGTTGCAATATAAATAATTGTGTCATTATATTTAGTTTTTTACAAAGACAATGCAAACGAGTGCAATGAAAGCTTGCTTTAAATTGCCGAGTGCAGCTTGTCTTATACAAATTTAGATAAAATTTCCGAATTATAAGCCAGTTGGGATAAAAAACAGAAA
>ERZ1035006.804-NODE-804-length-23551-cov-8.405175_pt1 | contig 23551 bp, 30 predicted proteins | sample MGYA00520694_ERZ1035006 | MGnify/ENA primary metagenome ERZ1035006 (study PRJEB33766, sample SAMN09781746) | gut metagenome | biome: gut microbiome | host: Homo sapiens | place: Madagascar | study: EMG produced TPA metagenomics assembly of the PRJNA485056 data set... | reverse complement strand
GCGGAACAATGTCAGTGAGAGGACGATTTATAGGTATAAAGCGTATTATGACAAAATGAAGAAAAAAGAGGAATAGACGAAATATGCTTAATCCTGTGCATGTTAATATTAATAAGGTTCTAAGCGAACTGGATATATTCAAGTCAAAGAATCAGTTCTTTATAGATGCGGCAACTTATTATATAGAACATTTTGGACGGGAAACACTGACAGAACCGAAGGAAAAGAAAGAACCTCAATTTATATCAACTGAGGAAATGTCTGTCATAGAGGAGCGGATCAGGATAGAAAGTGATGTCAGCAATCATAATTGCCATTAAAAAGTGACGGTAGCAGTTAAAAATATTTGTGCTGTAAAAAGCAATACATGGTGGTACACTATAAGGAACAGGAGGTGCATACTATGGCAACAAAAACTGCAAATGTAACAGCACGAATTCAACCGAATATAAAAGAGCAGGCAGAGGCAATTCTTGACAGACTTGGAATTCCTGTATCTGTATTCATAGATATGACTTATAGACAGGTTATTATGCGTGATGGAGTACCATTTTCACTTGATATTCCGGATAAACTTGTTACAAGAGATTCTATAATACAAGCTGAATTTGATACGATGATGCAGACCGGGCTTGCACAGGCAAAAAAGAACGATTCGGTATCTGTTGATGAGGCTTTTAATCAATTAAAGTCGGAGATATAGTGCATGAATGAATATGAGGTAAGGGTAACAAGGCTGGCATTAGAGCAGATGAAAGAGATAGTGCATTATATTTCAAATGATCTAATGGCACCGGATGCAGTAGCACCGGAAGGTAAGATTGTAAAAAGCGATGTGAGCATTGCGAAGAATTATCTTTCGGAGAAGGAAATGCGTTCGTTAGAGCGTATTGTATCTGCTTATCTGGATTTGGCAGAGGATCGTGCAGAGCATCATATTCCGATGACAATGGAAGGTTTATAAAAGGGAGCGGGATACTGCTTGAATAAGTAGGGAGATGTGCAGTATGTGGATATTTTATGCGATAGGTTCTTCCTTTTTTGCGGGAATCACAGCGATTCTGGCAAAATGCGGAATTAAGAAAACGGATTCGGATGTGGCAACAGTCATCCGAACCGTGGTGGTATTGTTGTTTTCATGGCTCATGGTGCTGATTACCGGAACATGGGGCGGGATGAATCAGATTGATGGTCGGACGCTTTTGTTTCTTGTTTTGTCAGGATTGGCGACAGGCGCATCGTGGCTGTGTTATTTTCATGCCCTTCAGAAAGGGGACATCAATAAGGTTGTACCCATTGATAAATCCAGTATCGTACTTTCTATTCTTTTGGCACTCATTTTCCTTCACGAAGGGATTACAGGAGCAAAAATAGTATCTATCGTGCTGATTGGAATCGGAACGATGATGATGACAATGAAAAAAGACATAGAAACAGATTTCGGGAAAAAGAGTGGCGGATGGCTGATCTATGCGGTGCTGTCAGCGGTATTTGCCAGTCTGACTTCTATTTTGGGGAAGATTGGAATCGAAGGGATTGACTCCAATCTCGGTACGGCAATCCGTACTACGGTGGTGCTGCTTATGGCGTGGCTTATGGTGTTTGTTACCGGAAAACAGAAAGAGATAAAGGCGATAGAGAAGAAAGAATTATGTTGTATCTGTCTGTCGGGATTGGCAACGGGAGTGTCGTGGCTCTGTTATTATCGGGCATTACAAGAGGGACCGGCAAGCGTGGTAGTCCCGATTGATAAGCTTAGTATGCTGGTGACGATTGCCTTTTCTTGGATTGTATTTCACGAGAGGCTGACAAAGAAAGCGGCAGTTGGCGTTTTGCTTATTACAGCTGGAACGGTGTTGCTGGCGATTATTTAAAAAGCGTTTAGGAATTATTTAGAAATTTATCTCCTGTTTGTTTCATGTGGGTTGATAAGATGCTCACAGAAAATGAACAGGAGGTTTGGGTATGATGCGTGGTTCCTGTTATGCGATTGTGCAGGGACCGATCACACCGGAAATACCGAAGGCTGCGATGAATATAGGAAATTTTCAGATACCTGCATGTCTGGCTGGAATGCAATTGATAAAAGAAAGAAGTGAGAAACATGGGAATTGAATTTAAGATTTTGGATTTGCTGCAAAATATACGGACTCCGGTAGGGGATGCGGTGATGTGTTTTATCACCAGATTAGGAGATGCGGGGATGGTCTGGATTCTATTAGCGGTTATACTGCTGGTGATTCCAAAGACACGGAAATCTGGAATTGTATTGATGACGGCATTATGCGTAGATCTTGTGTTATGCAATGGAATATTAAAAAATTTGTTTGCCAGAATACGCCCATGCGATATAAATACTCAGGTTCAGCTGCTAATTGCAAGACCGGATGAATTTTCTTTCCCATCGGGGCATACAGCAGCGTCCTTTACAGCAGTGGTGGGATTATATCTCTCTGGGGAAAAGAAATTATGGAAGCCGGCGCTTATGCTTGCGTGTTTGATTGCATTTTCCAGACTGTATTTATATGTGCATTATCCGACAGATATACTTGGGGGAATTTTGGTTGGAATTGCAGCGGGATATATTGGATATATGGCAGTGAGCAGATGGATGGAACGGAAGGATAAGAAAATAAGTATGTAACATGGACAGGAAGGAGCACTGGAAAAATCAAGAAATTTTTAATTGATTTTATTGCCCATACATGATAAAATTTTAATAGTTATGCACAAATGAGTTTAATCAAAAATCACAAAGGAAGGAAAGCTATCATGGGAAAGATCAAAAAGCGTATAACTAATTTAAAGGTCGCAGGGAAATTACAAGTATATCGAATGACGGTGCTTGTTATGACATTATTTTTAGTGTTGGTGGCACTGATCTCAACATTAGTGATCCGTTCAAATATAGAGAAGATCACGGAGGTCTGGTCTCCGTCAGCATCTGGTAGAATCAGATGCAGCAGTCATGAACTCCTGCGAAGAAGAAATCCAGAATCTGGAGAGTCAGATCCAGGATACCGATGAGAAGCTGGATGCAATCATGTCTGCAGACAGTGATGCTCAAAAAGGACAAGACGATTACGAAGTAGCAAACGCTGCATGGGAAGAATACAGGGATGCTTCAGATGAAATCCTGAAGTTGAGTCGTGAGGGTAAACAGCAGGAAGCATCGAAACTGATGACCGGGGAGGTGTATGAAAACTATAAGTCATTTGCTGAGAAATTAACGATATTGCGTGAAGTGTTCCAGCAGGAACTGGATCAGGCAAAGACCGTGGCTCACGCGTGCACCATAATTATATTTATGGTGATCGTGGCAGCGGGTATTGCGATTTCGGTAGTAACCACACTGATTGGAAAGATCATTACCAATTCCATTACAGAGCCGGTAGAACAGATAGAAGCAGCAGTTGCCAGCCTGCGCAAGGGCGAATTGTCTAACGTAGAAATGCTTACTTATGAGTCGGAAGATGAGCTTGGCGATACGATCAGAAATCTGAAAGAAGCCATGGGTATTCTTTCGGATTATGTCAGCGAGATTTCTGTGGAGGTAAAGGCAATCGCGAAGGGTGATCTGACCAGAAATGGTGATGACATTACAGATTTCCTGGGAGATTTCTCGGAATTGAAGGAATCGCTGCTCTATATTCTGAAGCGCTTTAACAGTACCCTGACCGAGATCAGTGATCTGGCAGAACAGGTATCATCGAATTCCTCAGAGGTGGAAAATGCATCAAAATCCCTGTCGGATGGTGCAACAGAGCAGGCAGGAGTCATTGAGGAACTGAATGCTACGATAAATACGGTTGTGGATCTGGCTGCAGATACAGCAAAGGAAACGCAGAGCGCATCTGCACGTATAAAAGCCTCTGCACGCAGAGCGAACGAAGAAAAAGAAAAGATGAATGAGCTGCTGACGGAGATGGAGCACATTACAGAGATTTCTAAAGAGATCGGTAATATTATCACAGATATTGAGGATATTGCTTCCCAGACCAACCTTTTATCCCTGAATGCTTCCATTGAAGCTGCCAGAGCAGGAGAAGCAGGAAAAGGTTTTGCAGTGGTTGCGGATCAGATCGGAAAGCTGGCAGCAGATAGTGCACAGTCCGCTGTAAATACGAGAGAGCTGATCGATAAGACCTTAGTGGAAATCGAAAAGGGTAATACGATTACAAGAACAACAGCAGACTCATTCAATCAGATCATTGAAGATATGGAGGCTTTTGCAGATCTTGCACAGGATACCATGGAGAAAGCCAATACACAGGCAGAGTCATTGGAACAGATCGGTCAGGGAATTGAACAGCTGTCCGGTGTGGTACAGGGAAATGCTGCATCTTCAGAAGAGAATACTGCGATCAGTATTAATCTGGCAGAGGGAGCATCCAGAATGCATGACCGTGTGAATATCTTTAAGTTATTCTAGAAAATGACAGGAATAGAGTGAGGTAGTCATGAGGAATCCCTTTTGTGATCGATGATTTTGGAATAAAATCGCTGCGCGATGGCCTGTGAAGGCTATGGCGCAGTTTTTATGTGATAGGAAATTCCTGCGAGCAGGATTCTTTTTTATATGATAAGGGAGGAAATGGGTTATGAACAATATTATTTTGATTGGTATGCCCGGTGCGGGGAAGAGTACGGTAGGTGTTGTGTTGGCAAAAAAGCTGGGTTATCGTTTTGCGGATAGCGATCTGGTGATTCAGGACAGAACCGGTAAAGTGCTGCATGATATTATTACGGAAAAGGGACTGGAGGGTTTCTTGCAGGTGGAAGAAGAGGTAAATGCTTCTTTGGAATGTGATCGGACAGTGATCGCCACCGGAGGGAGCGTAGTCTATAGTGCGAAGGCGATGGAGCACCTGGGACAGATTGGGCAGATCGTTTATCTGAAGCTGTCTTATGATGCCGTTGCAGAGCGTCTGGGTGATCTGCAGGAGCGCGGTGTGGCTCTGAAAAAAGATCAGACGCTGGCAGATCTGTATGACGAACGGATACCGCTGTATGAAAAATATGCGGATGTCACGGTAGATTGTGAAGGGAAGATGATCCGTGAAATTGTGGCTGACCTGGTAGAAAAGACCGTGGGGCAGCAATCCTGTTAATAAGCCGCTAAAGCGCACTCGCAACTGCCGGTTTACAGATTGCAAAGCCCACTTTCTGGCCTGCAACCGGATCGCTAATATTTACTGGCTGAGCGCAGTCGCGATCTATCTGGCGGTCTCGCTGCCGACCGGTGGGATATTACATGGATCCTGTGGTCGGTAGCAGGTGTCATGTATGCGGTAGTCGTGACGATCGTGAAGATGGTGACCAAAGCGAAAGACTGACACTGGCCCGTATCTGCCACTAGAACCGGGGCAGATACGGTGTCACATCATAATCTTTGATAAATGCCACAAACTTCGTGAGCTGGTCGGGCACAAAGATGCCCTTTTTCCAGATAATACCGAATTTGCTCGTGATCTCCGGAGCGACCGGAATCTCGACAAAGTCTCTCGGATTGACGGCAATCGACGAATAGAGAAATGCGCCACAGTTGCTGCCTCTGACAAAATTCAATACCGTAGCCAGCTGGCTGCAATACATACGGACTTTGGGTGTGATCCCTGCGGAACGCAGGCGGGTAGTCACAGTCTGTGTCTGTACCGAATCTGTATTAAACAGGATGATCGATTCATCCTTTAACATATCTGTAGTGATCTCATGTTCATCTGCATAGCGATGTGTTTTGGAGACGCAGTAGACATAGCGGTCTTCCATCATCACATAGCTGTTATATTTATCCAGATTATAAAAATCCATATTGACAATTGCCACATCGATCTGTTCGGCATCGAGCATCGTACGCGCACGGATCGAGCCGTATTCAAACAGCTGGATCGGGATGCCATATTGCTGCTCAAACAGATCGGTGATCCGCGGGAAAAACACCGTGCTGATCATGGGCGGGATGCCGATACGCAGTGGATGTCTGCCTTCCTGTGTGCCTGCAAAATCAGCATATAGTTCCTGCGTTTGTTTCAAAATATGTTCGGCTTTCTGATAAAATGCTTCGCCGTCTTTCGTGAGCGTGATCCGGTTCCTTCCATGTGTAAAAAGCCGGAGATTGAATTCTTTTTCCAGATCCCGGATCGATGTGGAGATCGTCGGCTGTGAGACAAAGAGCGCTTCGGCGGCACGTGTAATGCTGTGATACCTGCAGACAGCGCAGAAATATTCAAGTTGTGTGAGAGTCATACTGCTTCCTCCTGCTTCTTTGTTTCGTCGGATTTTTGATATTTTTAGTATAGGGAAAAACTATGCTGATGTCAATTATATGAAATGTACATTATACTAAAATTGAGGTACTATAGAATCAACGAAAGGGAACTGACATGGCCGTGTCGCAGTTATCAAACGAGTTACAAATGAGGAGGTTCTATGAGTCCAGCAACTATAACATTAATTTTTCTGGCATTTGCCGTTGTGATGTTTGTCACAGAAAAAATACCGCTGGGATTGACATCTATGATCGTGTGCATCGGATTAGTCATCACCGGCGTGCTGAATGTAAATGATGCTTTCAGCGGATTTATCAATAGTAATGTGATCCTGTTTGTCGCGATGTTCATCGTCGGAGGAGCACTGTTCGAAACCGGGATGGCAAATGAGATCGGAAGTCTGGTGACAAAATTTGCCAAGAGTGAACGAGGATTGATCGTAGCGATCATGGTGATCGTCGGAGTCATGAGCGGATTTTTGTCAAATACAGGAACGGCAGCCGTACTGATTCCGGTTGTGATCGGTATTGCCGCAAAGTCCGGCTACAAGAGATCACGCCTGCTGATGCCGCTCGTCTTTGCTGCGGCGATGGGCGGAAACCTGTCACTGATCGGAGCTCCCGGAAATATGATCGCACAGTCGGCGTTAGAGCCGCTCGGTTTGTCCTTTGGCTTTTTTGAATATGCGATTGTGGGACTGCCGATTCTGATTGTAGGCATCCTGTTTTATGCGACGATTGGTTTTCGGATACTGCCGAATCACGATACCGAAGAGGACGATTCCATTTTTGATGAAACACAGGATTTTGGCAGTGTGCCGAAATGGAAAAAAGTATTATCACTCGTGATTCTCATCGCGACACTGGTGGGGATGATTTTTGAGGAACAGATCGGTGTGAAGCTGTGTATCACAGGCTGTGTGGGTGCACTGCTGCTCATTCTTACCGGTGTGATTTCTGAAAAAGACGCATTGAAATCTATTGATCTGAAAACGATCTTCCTGTTTGGCGGCACGCTTTCACTCGCAAAGGCACTTGAGGTGACAGGAGCGGGAGAATTGATCGCAGACAAGGTAATCGGAGCGCTTGGAGATCATCCGTCGCCGGTATTTTTCACTCTGGTTGTATTCCTGTTGTGCTGTGTGATGACGAATTTCATGTCCAACACAGCAACGACTGCACTGATGGCACCGATTTGTCTATCCATCGCACAGGGAATGGGCGCAGATCCGAGAGCTGTGCTGATGGCATGTGTGATTGGCGGTTCCTGCGCATATGCAACGCCGATCGGTATGCCTGCAAACACGATGGTTGTCGGAGCAGGAAACTATAAGTTTATCGATTATGCAAAGTCGGGATTACCGCTGATTGTGATAGCGACGGTGATCAGCATGATTATCCTGCCGATCGCATTCCCGTTTTACCCGTAAAGAGGAACTGTAGATTGTTCGCTGTTCAGAGCCTATGGCATGATTGTCTCAGGCTCTGGACAATACCACAGATTATAAAATTTAGGAGGAAAAAGATATGTCTCATGAAGTACAGGTAGAGAAGCTGACCGATATCATGGCTCAGTTTGTAGGATTTACGGCAAAGAAGCTGCCGGATGATGTGATTGCAAAGTTAGAGGAGCTACGTGCCAAAGAGGACAGCCCGATGGCAACCGTCATTTACGATACGATGTTCCGCAATCAGGAACTGGCGATCGAACTGGATCGTCCGTCCTGTCAGGATACAGGTGTGTTGCAGTTTTGGGTAAAATGTGGAACAAAGTTTCCGTTGATCGACGATCTGGAGGCGCTGCTAAAGGAAGCAGTCGTAAAAGCAACATTTGCGACACCGCTGCGTCACAATTCCGTAGAGACTTTTGACGAGTACAATACCGGTAAAAATGTCGGAAAGGGAACACCGACTGTGTGGTGGGATATCGTGCCGAACTCTGATCAGTGTGAGATCTATACTTACATGGCAGGCGGTGGATGTACGCTGCCCGGCAATGCGACTGTACTCATGCCCGGCGAAGGCTATGAAGGAGTGACCAAATTCGTCTTAGACCGTATGACCAGCTATGGACTGAATGCATGTCCTCCGCTGTTAGTCGGAGTCGGAGTCGGTACATCGGTAGAGACTGCAGCGCTCAATTCCAAGAAGGCACTGATGCGCCCGGTGGGTTCTCACAATGACAATGCGAATGCAGCCAAAATGGAAAAACTGCTGGAGGATGGTATCAATGCGATCGGACTCGGACCGCAGGGTATGGGGGGCAATTACTCTGTGATGGGTGTCAATATCGAGAATACTGCCCGTCACCCGTCTGCGATCGGTGTTGCAGTGAATGTCGGCTGCTGGAGCCATCGCAGAGGTCATATTGTATTTGATAAAGACCTCAATTTTACCGTAGACACACATACAGGCTTTGAATACAAATCAGAAAACTAATCAGAAGGGAGCGAACAACGATGGCAGTAGAGATAAGAGATGGAAAGAAAATTCTGTTTACACCAATTTCAGCAGAGGATCTGAAGGATATCCATATCGGTGATATTATATATCTGACAGGTGATATCACAACCTGTCGTGATGTAGCACATCGACGCGTGGTAGAAGAAGGCAGAGAGATCCCTGTAGATGTACGTAATGCAGCGATCTTGCATGCAGGTCCAATCATCCGTCCGTTGGGAGATGAGAAATATGAGATGGTATCTGTCGGACCGACCACATCCATGCGAATGGAAAAATTCGAGTATGAATTTGTACAGACAACCGGTGTACGTGTGATCGTCGGAAAAGGCGGTATGAAGGAAAATACAGAGCGCGCCTGCAAGGATTTTGGCGCAATCCACTGCGTATTCCCCGCAGGAAATGCCGTTGTGGCAGCAGCAGAGGTTGAGGAGATCGTCGAGGCACAATGGAAGGATCTGGGGATGCCGGAGACATTGTGGCACAGCCATGTGAAGGAGTTCGGCCCTTTGATCGTATCGATCGATTCCTACGGCAGAAACTACTTCGAGGAGAAGAAGGTCGAGTATAATAAGAAAAAAGATGAGCAGGTAGGACTGATCAGCAAACAGGTCGGATTTATCAAATAGTAAAGATGAAAAACAGCGAGGGCGGGATATGCGAATGACATTGCAAAAAATCATGCAGAAAATGACTTCCTATGTGGAACTGGTGTTGTCAGTATTCTTGCTGATGGTGGTCGTTGTGCTGACCGCGCAGCTCATCGCACAGAGCGTGCCACAGCTGTGGTCGCAGCAGGTAGAAGTCATGTATTATCTGGAAAGTGCGATGACGCTGGCGATCGGGATCGAGTTTGTAAAAATGCTCTGTACCCACACATCGGAGACAATTATAGAGATCTTGTTGTTTGCAATTTCCAGACAAATGATTGTGGAACATTTGTCGACAACAGAAACGATTCTCGGTGTAGGGGCGATCGCAGGACTTTTCGCAGTCAGAAAATATCTGTTTTGCGCTATTCGTAAGGAAACGTGAGAAACTAAAATATTACAATCATATGACCGCCTACGGGATAACCGCGGCGGTCATAGTATATGATAAAGAGAATTGTCCGGGGAACATCCTACAGACAGTCGTTGTAAATATCCATAATATCTTCTTTGGACAGCACCGTAGGATTGTGTGACATGATGACCTGTTGATAAGTCAGGACACTCTCTGCAAATGCAGGGACATCTTCGGGTGCTGCACCGTATGCGCGCATCGGCTTTTTCTCGAGGACAACGGATAATAATTCATCTAATCTGGCAGTTACTTCGGGTGGAGTGCATTCGAGTGCAGCTGCCAGAATCTGAATTACCTCTGAATATTTGGGTGAACATTCCTTTGTGGCGTATTTTTTGAGTACACTCGTGAGTAACACGTAATTTGCCTCACCGTGTGCGACATGGTATTTGCCGCTGAGCGGATAGCTGAGAGCATGTACTGCGCCGCAGCCTGCTTTGCCAAAAGCAATACCGGCGAAATTGCTGGCGACTAAAAAGGTATCCATCAACGTATCTAAGCAATCGTAGCCGCATACACGAATCTGTTTGTATGCGCCGATGATCATGCGAATTGCCTCGTGTCCGAATGCTTTGGAGTATGGGGTGGCGAGCGGAGACAGGCTGGATTCGATCGCATGGATCAGTGCATCGATTGAGCTGGTAGCAAATACGTGACGCGGCAGGTGCTTTGTCAGCTCAGGGATCAGAACAGCTTCATCTGCGTATAATGCATCGGCAGCGAGCCGCAGCTTTGTATCCAGAGCTGGGAATCCAACAATCGATACATTTGTCACTTCACTTCCGGTTCCACATGTAGTAGGAACCAGAATCAGTGGACATTTCTTTTCGGGGGCGATCTTTCCGGTGAACAGTTCGACGAGGGGCGTCATCTGCTTTAATGCAAATAATTTGGAGATGTCCATTACGGTGCCGCCACCGATGCCAAAGATCCGCTCATATGGGCGGTTCTGGTCAATTGCAGCGATCATATCCGTTATCATCTCATCGCTCGGCTCACCTGCTCCGTAGCGATCCTGAAAAATAATCTGTGCCGGCAGATCATATTTTTTGAAAAAATCATCATAGATATAGCTGCATGTGATAATTAAATCATTTTTGTTAATCTTAAATTCTTCTAAAAAAGCGTTGCAGGTCTCAAACTGGTTGAGACCGGACTGCAAACTCAATAATTTCATGGTTAGATCCTCCTGTGATTAATAGTTTCCGATTCCTTTTAACGTGATACATTTCAACTGTGTCAGTTCATCAAAGGTGGAGAATACACCTTCGCTGCCGACTCCGGAATATTTGTAGCCGCCAAACGGCATCTCAAAACTGCGGAAATAGCTCGAACCGTTGATGACGACGCTGCCGCATTCCAGATTGTCTGTAAATTTCATCGCTTTTTTCATATCTCTAGTAAAGACGCTGCCGCCCAATCCATACATGGTAGCATTCGCTAATTCTAATACTTCATCCTCATGGTCAAAAGCAGCGATCGGCATCACCGGTCCAAAGATCTCCATGTCATGCATGGCATCAGCGGAAAACGGTACGTCACGGATCACGGTAGGTGCAACGAATGCTCCATCGCGTTGACCGCCGAGAACTATGCGGCCACCCTGTTTTACGGTTAATTGGATTTGTTCTTCTACTATTTTGGCAGCGCGTTCACTGATGACAGTTCCGACTTTCGTATCCGGACTCAGCGGATCACCGAAGGAGAACGTAGCGATTCTTTCTGTGACAGCCGATACAAAGTCCTCATAGAGAGAGCGGTGGATGAGAAAACGCTTCGGTGCGCAGCAGATCTGACCGGCATTGAAAAAACGGGCATTCACTGCTTCGTTGATCGCAAGCGCCAGATCGGCATCTTCTAATACGATAAATGCATCATTTCCGCCGAGTTCCAAGGCAATACGCTTGAGCGAAGGAGCAGCTTTTTCGGCTACTTCTACACCGACTGTAGTAGAACCGGTGAGCGTGATCGCATCGATCCCTTTGTGGGTTGACAGATACTCACCGATGGAGGAGCCACGGCCGGTGACAACCTGTACGACGCCATCCGGGAAACCGGCTTCTCTCATAAGTGCGACTAACCGGCAGATCGTGAGCGGGTTATCCGTCGCAGGCTTTACGATGACGCAGTTTCCGGCGAGAATCGCGGGAGCAACCTTCTGATTGAACAGGTTACACGGAAAATTAAACGGAATAATACATGCCACAACCCCCAGAGGTTCGCGTCTCGTCAAAACAACGTTGTTGTCATGGTTATATTCCAGACCGGCGGGAATGACCGTGTCGTATAAGTGTTTGGCTTTCTCGGCAAATGCGTGCCATGCAGTAAAGATATTGTTCATTTCGATGGCGGTCTCGGTGATTGTCTTGCCGGATTCGAGGCTGAGCAGTTTGCCAAGCCCGGTACGGTTCTGATCTACTAATGTCAGGAAACGATTTACAAGATCTACGCGTTTATAGACCGGTGTTTTCTTCCAACTCTTCCAAGCAGTTCTTGCGGCGCTTACTGCCGCATCAATATCTTCTTTGGCTGCGGAAGGAACGGAATCAATCCGTTCCTTATTATAGGGATTGAATACATCAATTGTCTCACCACTGGATGCAGGCACATCCTGTCCGTTAATGATCATGTTCATATGAATACTCCTTTGATTGTTGTCAATATTTGATTTGAATTATGCATCATATTATAAACGCATAAGTCAGCATTTAATTCCAAAATAGAAATATAAAAATGGAAATCGCAATATAATTCCAAAATAGAATGAAATTATAGAAATAGTGTGCTATTTTATGGGCGTTGCATAAGAGAAAACAAATAACACTTTTGAAAAAACTAATATTAAAAGGAGATATCACACATGAACATGAGAAAAATGAGAGTCGGCATGCTGATGCTGGCAATGACAGTACTGGCTGTGACCGGATGTGGAAAGAACGATGGAACAGGAGAAAAAACGGTGCGTCTGGCGACAATGACGACTGGATTCACGGCGCTGATACATGAGGCAAATACTTCCGGTGTATATAGTGATCTGGGGCTGAAGGTAGAAGAACAGTATTTTGACAACGGTCCTACGACCAATGAGGCGATTGCGGCAGGAGATATCGACGTAGCGACGATCGGAGCTATGCCCTCGATCACTGGAAATATAGCAAATGGGACGAGAGTCGTAGCAGTGCTGACGGATGATGAGCAGTCCGTTCAGATCTATGCGCGCAATGACAGCGATATCGTAAAAGCAGGAAAGGGACATATCGAAGGATATGGGAATATTTATGGCACGGCAGAGGAATGGAAAGGGAAAAAAGTAGTCTGCGCCAAGGGTACATCCAGCCATTACACGTTGCTGGCAGCGCTGTCTACGATGAATCTGACGGAAAATGATATTGAGTTGATCAATATGGAAGGTGCTTCCGGTGCATCTGCATTTGCCTCAGGTACTGGAGATATCTTTGTGGGATTTGATCCGCAGTGGTCTGCTTTTTATGAGAATCCGGATGAATATACATGCATAGCGACTTGTGCAGATACCGGAAAGAAACTGGTCAATGTGCTCATCGCGACAGATGATTTTTGCGAGAATCATGCAGATGAGCTGACGGCTCTGTTGCGTGGGGTTCTACAGGTAGAGAAAAAATATGAGGACGATCAGGATGGTTACGATCAGGTTATGTATAACTGGCAGAATGAGTATGGTGAATGCAGCGAAGAGGTAGCCGCTTATAGTGCAAAGATCAAACCGATTCTGTCGATTGATGAACAGCTGAGCCGCTTGGACGATCAAAATGGTCAGTCACAGACGCAGCAGACATTATTGAAAATCGCAGATTTTATGGTGGAAAATAAGATTATTGAGCAGAGTGATGCGGATACCCTGATTGATAATAAACTTGTAGATGCTTCATTTTTTAAAAAGGCAGCAGAGGGATTGAAATAGTTCAACATCATTAAGTATAGAAGGATTGGAATCATGTATCAGGAAAAAGAACGACCCTTGTGGCAAAACGTGCTGCTGAGCTGCAGCGGCATCCTGGTGTTCCTGGCAATCTGGCAGTGCGTTGTGTCATTTGGAATCGTATCAACAGATAAGCTCGTGGCACCCTATACGTTATGTATGACTTTTATAGATAAACTGAACAATGTAGTACCGGATGGCAATACGATTCTGGTACACATAGCGACCAGCCTGAAGCTGGTATTGGCAGGATTTGCATTATCCTGTGTGATCGGTGTGCCACTCGGACTGTGTATGGGATTTTTCAAAACGTTTAAAGCACTGTTTTCACCGATTTTTGAGATCGTCAAACCGATTCCGCCACTGGCATGGATTCCGATCGTCATCGTTGTATTCGGTATTGGCATGAAATCAGAGTTGTTTATTATTTTTGTGGCGGCATTTGTGCCGTGTGTCATCAATTCCTATACCGGTATCCAGTCGACAGACCCTGCGTTGCTCAATGTGGCAAAGACAGCTGGGGCAAGCCGGTGGCAGATGTTTTTTAAAGTAGGTATACCTTCGGCACTGCCAATGGTGTTTGTAGGTATCAAGGTATCTTTCGGAAGCGCATGGGCGACGCTGGTAGCAGCAGAGATGATCGCTTCTTCTGTGGGACTTGGCTATATGATTCAACAGGGACGGCAGGCATCGCGGCCGGATATCGTGTTGCTCGGCATGTTGGTCATTGGAATCATCGGAGGGGCACTGACCGGATTATTAGGGCTGTTGGAAACCAAGGTGATACCGTGGGAGAGACATTAGAGATGACAGGTGGAAAGATGAGTAGAAAATATAGATACAGTATATTATCGGTAATATCGGTGATCTGTGTGTTTGGTCTGTGGTGGGCGGCTTCCGTATGGAATACGAATCTTGCAGGACCGATAGATACGGCTGGAAGATTTATCCGGTTGGTTGAAAATCCGATCATGGGAGTGCCGCTGTGGATGCATGTATGGGCGAGCGTGCGTCGCATTCTGGTCTCGTTTGTGCTGGCCTGCATAGTAGGAGTCTCATTGGGAGTCGCATTTGGTATCTTCCCGACATTCAAGCGGATCATGTGGCCTGTATTTTCCGTGATCCGGCCAATACCGCCGCTGGCATGGATACCGATTGTAGTCTTATGGGTAGGTATTGTAGGTGATACATCCAAAGACATCATTATTTTTATCGGAATTGTCATGGCGATCGTGATCAATACGCAGGCAGGTATCCGGCAGACGGATGAATTATTGTTAAAAGCAGGAAAGCTGCTCGGCGCAAATAAATGGCAGATGCTCATAGACATCACACTGCCCAGCAGTATACCGGCTATTTTTGCCGGCATGAAAACCGGATTGTCAACCGGTTGGATGTCACTCGTGGCGGCAGAGATGATCGCAGCGAAAGAGGGAATCGGATTTTTAATTAATCAGAGCATGAAAAATTCATCGGATACAGCACTTGATTTTATAGGAATTATTTTAGTCGCATTGTGCAGTGCTGCATTTACGCTGCTTTTGAACGCGATAGAAAGGAAAGTTTGTTTATGGTCCAAGATGCGCACAAAATAGAGGTGAGACATCTGTCCAAATCATTTGGGGATACAAAGATTCTGGATGATGTATCGTTTGATGTATATGAAAATGAATTTTTAGTCATTTTAGGTCCCGGACAGTGTGGCAAGACGGTACTGTTAAATATCCTGGCAGGCATGGACACCGCTGACGAAGGAACCGTGGAATTTCAGGATCAGGATAGCAATATGGGCTTTGTATTCCAGAAGTATGCATTGTACAACTGGAAAACAGTAGAGAAAAATGTGGAACTGCCGTTAAAATTCCGTGGTGTAGGGAAAAAAGAACGTGGCAGGGTCGCAAAAAAATATATTGACCTGGTGGGCCTGAATGGCTTTGCACACAGTTACCCGGTGCAGTTGTCCGGAGGAATGAAGCAGCGAGTCGGCATCGCACGGGCATATGCGATGGGACATTCGATGATCCTCATGGATGAGCCGTTCGGCGCGCTTGATGCGCAGACGAGATACCAGATGGAGGATGAATTGCTGCGCATGCGTAGTACTGAAAAAGCAACGGTTGTATTTGTGACCAATAATATAGAAGAAGCGATCTATCTGGGAGATCGGATTTTACTGTTTTCCGATAAGCCCTCGCGTGTCGTACAGGAGTTTGTGCCGGCGCTCGAACGACCCAGAAATAATGCATCCAATGATTTTATGGCGTTCAGGAATGTGATCACACAGCAGATGGATTTGGCATTGTAAAGGAGATAACATGGCAGATCAGCCGAAGATAGTTGTAAAAAATTTAACAAAGGTATTTGATGATTTGATGGTACTGGATGATGTATCTTTCGAGATCAATCAGGGAGATTTTGTATGCATTGTCGGTCCGACAGGCTGTGGAAAAACAACATTTTTAAATCTGCTCGCCAAACTGATCGAACCTACCAGTGGGCAGATACTGATCGACAATGTACCTGCCGATCCGAAGAAGCATAATATCAGCTTTGTGTTTCAGGAGCCGTCTACGTTTCCGTGGCTTACGGTAGAGGATAACATCAAATTCAATATGAAACTGAAAAAGATGGACAAACAGACAATCGCGCAGCGCACGGATGAGATCCTGCAGATGATTGGACTGGAAGAACAGCGGCATCTGTATCCAAAGGAGTTATCTGTGTCTGCGGAACAGCGCGTTGTAATAGGAAGAAGTTTTGCGGTGCACCCGGATCTGCTGCTGATGGACGAACCGTATGCGCAGATGGATATCAAGGTGAGATATTATCTGGAGGATGAAGTGCTCAAACTGTGGAAAAAGACCGGCAGTACGGTATTGTTTATCACACATAATATCGAGGAAGCGGTATATCTGTCTCAAAAATGTATAGTCATGTCGCAGAAGCCGACAACGGTCAAGGAGATCATTGAGAATCCGCTTCCCTATCCGAGAAATGTATCCGATCCGGAATTTATTCAATTAAGAAAATCAATTACAAAGATGATCAGATGGTGGTGAGCATCGGTAACACATTTCGTATGATTTTACCTGTTGTTGTACGTGGAATATTAGCTACTTCACGGATGGCAGCAGGTATTTTATATGGCTCCAGATGGCTCATCAGAAAATCCAGAAACTCTTTTTTGTTATAGCCATCTTTTGTTACGACATACAATACCGGGAGTTGGCCGATGTCGGAGACTTCTACACAGGTACAGGCGCAGTCCTCGATCAATGGATAGTCGATAGCGGCTGTCTCAATGTCATCAGGAACGATGGTATAACCGTTTACATTCATGATGTCGCCAACACGGCTCACGTAGTAATAATAGCCATTTTCGTCAAAATAGCCGATATCATTGATTTTTAGGACTCCGTCTGACAGTACCTGTTTGGTCAGGGCTTTGCGCTTGTAGTATTCGCGCATGTTCATTGGTCCCTGAACGGTAAAATAGCCGTATTTTCCGGGCTGCGTGACTGGCTCACCGTTTTCATCGACCAGGTTGATCACGGCCAGTTCGGTTGGCTTGCCGATGCACGAATCAGAAGGGTTTTCAGCCGTGTTATTTACGAGCAGACAACCAGATTCGGTAGTGCCGTATACATTGTACAGGACAGAGTGCGGATAACACTGATAAAAACGCATGATCATCGCGGAGGTCAGTCTTCCGGCATAGGTTTCAACGACTTTGATATGCTCGGAGATGGCAGCCATCTGTTCCCTATCCTGGTTGAGCAGTGTAGCAATATTGGAATGAACCGTGCATAGGAAATCAATGTGGTAGTGCTCGATTGCATTGGATATTGTATCGGGTGAAAGCGGCTGATCCGAGATCACGCTGGTCGCACCGATAGATAATGCTGATAATACACGCCGAAATCCACCGGCCAGATGAAACGGAACGGCAGTATATATGATACTGGACGGTGTCATCGGCACCCGGCTCAGGTAGGTGAGGGCAGTGGATAAGATGCTCTTGTTTGTATGTACAATCGTGACTGGATTTCCGGTTGTTCCGGTCGTAGATATAATGGCAGAGGGTGTCTCGGCCAGCGGATCAGCTTCCGGCAGCTCATACTCACAGGGTACAGAGAAAAAGTCTTCTGAGATCTCGCCGGTATGTCTGGAAAATACCATCGCAGGTTTCTGGGATTTTAAGATTTCCTGCAAATGATATAAAGAGATATCTTTTTCCAGTGGGAGAACAATACATGCATGGAGCTGAACCGCCAGAAAAACGGTATAGAATAAAACCGGATCGTCAGCTTCGACCGCAATTTTACTCCCCTTCTTAATTTTTTTCTGCTTTAGATAATTGGAAAAGACCAGGATCTTCTGGGCAAATTCACGGTAGGTGATATGTCTGTCCCGAAAGATCAGTGCATCCTTGGAGGGATATTGTCTACTGTTTTCCAAAACGATTTTTACAAGACTATTCATGCAGAACCTGCTTTCATGTAATATAATAAGTGACGAAGGTGGGTTATGTGTGCCGGGGCACACGATAAAATCAATTTATTTTAACATAAAACTATGGTAAAATAAATGCCGTATGATACAGTGGTGGTAACAGATTTTAGATCCATATGGCTGTACATAGAGAGGGGGAGCATCCGGTGAAGCCGCGTCAGAAACCGTTGGGTGAAAAAAATATGGTAGGTGCGTCAGTGACAAAATTGCGCAAATTGAAACATATTTCACAGAAGGAACTCGCTATCAATATGCAGTTGATGGGTATCGATATCAATCTGTCATCACTTTCAAAACTGGAGGGACAGACGCGTTCTGCAACAGACCGGGAGATCTATGCGATTGCGAAGATCTTTCATATATCAGTTGATGAGCTGTTCAGGGAGCTATAGGTCGGCTATCAGTAGCCGCCCAGTGGGGGATTCCCTATTGACAGAAGCGGACATAGATTGTAAAATTTACAAAACCAACCAAACGGGTAGGAAAAGAGGAACAACATGTTAAATCAGTTTTCAAGAACACAATTATTGCTCGGCGAGGAAGCCATGCAGCAGCTCGCGCAGTCCAGAGTCGCAATATTTGGTATCGGCGGTGTCGGCGGATATGTGTGCGAGGCACTTGTGCGCAGTGGTGTCGGAGCATTTGACCTGATCGATGATGATAAGGTATGTCTGACAAACCTCAACCGTCAGATCATTGCGACACGTGCTACGGTCGGAAAATATAAGGTAGATGTGATGAAAGAACGGATGCTCAGCATCAATCCCGATGTGGATGTGCGCACGCACCAGTGCTTTTTTCTGCCGGAAAATGCAGATCAATTCCCATTTGATGAATATGATTATATTGTAGATGCAGTCGATACGGTCACGGCTAAGCTGGAGATCATCATGCGGGCGCAGCAGATGGGTGTTCCTGTGATCAGTGCGATGGGAGCGGGAAATAAATTGGATGCGAGTCGTTTTATGGTTGCTGATATTTACAAGACACATATGGATCCGCTTGCAAAAGTGATGCGCCGTGAATTGAAAAAACGTGGGGTCAAAAAATTGAAGGTTGTCTATTCCGATGAGAAGCCAACCCGTCCGATCGAAGATATGTCCAGTAGCTGTCGGACACACTGTATCTGTCCGCCGGGGGCAGAGCATAAGTGCACCGAGCGGCGCGATATACCAGGCAGCACTGCATTTGTGCCCGCAGTGGCAGGCCTGATTCTCGCTGGCGAAGTGATCAAGGATCTGAGTGCACCATATCGCAGGGAGGAGACGTAGGTTCATGAAAACGAAAGAGGTTGGAGTCACGGCTGAACCGTCAGAAGCAGCAAAAACAACAGAATTACAGGAAAAGTATGCACATCTGCAGGCGTACCTGAGATCGCTCGGCAGTGTGGCAGTCGCTTTTTCGAGTGGCGTGGATTCAACATTTTTATTATATGCTGCAACAGAGGCATTGGGAGACCATGTGATTGCCATCACAGCGCGTTCCTGTTCATTCCCGCAGCGTGAACTAAAAGAAGCAGCGGCGTATTGCGAGGCTAACGGTATCCGGCATTTTATCGTAGACTCAGAGGAATTGAATATCGAAGGATTTTCGCAGAATCCACCGAACCGGTGCTACCTGTGTAAACATGAGTTGTTTGAGAAAATACTGGCAATCGCCGATAAAGAAGGGATTGCGGCAGTCGCAGAGGGATCGAACCTCGATGATAACGGGGATTACCGGCCAGGGCTGCAGGCGGTCGCAGAACTGGGTATCAAAAGCCCATTGCGAGAGGCTGGGCTGACAAAGCAGGAGATCCGTATACTTTCGAGACAGTTCGGTCTGCCGACCTGGGAAAAACAGTCGTTTGCCTGTCTGAGCAGCCGTTTCCCATACGGTGAGACGATCACTGAGGAAAAACTGCATATGGTCGACCGGGCAGAACAACTGCTGTTAGATCTTGGATTCTCGCAGGTACGTGTGCGTATCCATGGAACGCTTGCCCGTATCGAGCTGCTTCCGCAGGAGTTTTCAAAACTCATGGAGGGGACGACCAGAGAACATGTGAATCAGGAGTTCCGGTCATACGGATTCTCCTACGTAGCACTCGACCTGCAGGGCTACCGCACCGGCAGCATGAATGAGACACTGTATATGGCGGAGGATTATCGTGCGTGACCGCTTGCGTTTTTACACAAGGGGTGCTATGATAGGCGGGAGGTAGTTGAAGCATATGAGACAGACGATATCACGAAAAAAGCGGATAATTGTATATTTGCTGATCGCATGCATGATGGTTGCCGGAGTTTGTTCCGGTGAATCACGGATTTCGTCTGCCCATTTTCAGACAGCAGCTGCCGATACGGATGCTGTCTATCGGCTGATTCCGGATCTGTTACGCTCAGACGAGGCATGTACCGAGCAGATGATCGGTGCAGGGACACGTTTGCCGCAGATCCGCGCGATCCGTCTGAACAGACGTGTGCTTCGCGTCCTGCTGACCGAGCTTGCTGTGGGAGAGCGTGCGCTCACTACAGAACCCGGTTTCTTTCTCTATCGTGGCGAGTATTGTCTGCCTGATCTGGCGCAGGGACTCGTGACGACGATTCAATATATCCATGATCTGGATGGGAAAAAATCCGCATAACAACACGAAAAAGAATATGTGTAGAAAGCAAAATATTTCGCAGCCTATGTGATGCATTGCAGCATGGGTTTCTTTGTGTATGCCAAAATCGCATAGGCTTATTTGGTATGTCAAGAGGAGGAATCTGTATGGACATGATAGTAGTCGCAGTGATGGCAGTGTTGATGATAGGTGCGGCGATCTGGTGTTGGCGCATCGAAAATCTGCCAAACGCGGATGAGAAAAAAGACCCAAAATAAGAATTCAGAACAATTCAGAACATGGAGGAAATAAAGTATGAACCCGTTGATGTGGTTATTAGTAATTATAGGAAGTGTCGCAGGAGTAGGAACAACATTCTATATCATTGTATCATTTATAGGAGTAGTCGCATATAAGATCTATCGGATGTCAAAATACCATATGTCTATCTATGACTAAGACGAAGGGATTGTGCCTGACGGATCATTTATGGATCGTGTATAGAATGAAACACCCCTCTGTGTGCAGAGGGGTGTTTTGTTGTCACCAAATACATCAAAAACCGTGCCAAAACAGCCGGAAAGCTTTATAAATATGAAGTTGAAATGCACAGGGATTAACTGTATAATGAAGCCATATGGCTGAAAGAAGCATACAAAAGAAGGAGAAGCGTAATGACTATACAAGAGTGTTATGAAAGTTTTGGTGGGGATTTTGCGGATGTGAGCCAGAGAATCCCTAAGGACGAACTGATTCAGCGATTTGCTTTAAAATTTCTGGATGACAAGAGCTATGAGAATCTTGCGGCAGAATTGAAAAGAGATGACATGGATCAGGCATTTCGTGCGGCACATGCATTAAAGGGTGTTAGCCTGAATCTGAGTTTTAAAAACCTTGGAAATTCTGCCAGTGAATTAACAGAGGAACTCAGACATTGGGAGACTGCGCCGGTGGATAAGGCACGCTGCCAAGAATTATTCAAGCAGGTATCTGCAGATTACGAGGCTGTTATAACAGCAGTCAAACAGCTATAAGAACGATTGGGCGGGTGAGAATGGCTGGTTTTGAAGCACTGGATGCCGGGCAGACAGATGCTGAGGGCTGGCCGTGAGTATAAATAATTGATAAAGGATCAGTAAATGGGAGCAGTTGTTACATTAAAAAAAGGTGAAGGCAGGACGATCAAAGCCGGAGGTCTGTGGATCTTTGACAATGAGATAGATACGATCATGGGATCGTTCGAAAATGGTGCTATTGTAATAATTCACGATTTTGACGGATATCCACTCGGACGGGGGTTTATCAATACGAATTCCAAGATCCGTATACGGCTGATGACGCGACATGTGGATCAGGAGATCAATGAAGAATTTTTGCGGCTGCGCGTGCAGCGGGCATGGGAATATCGCAAGACGACGGTAGATACATCTTCCTGCCGCGTGATATTCGGTGAGGCAGACTTTCTGCCTGGCTTTATTGTTGATAAATATGAGGATGTTCTGGTTGTCCAGTGTCTGGCACTTGGCATGGAGCAGTTCAAACTCACCATTGTGCGTCTGCTGAGGGAGATACTTGAGGCAGACGGCATCCATGTACGTGGTGTGTATGAGCGCAGCGATGCCAATGAACGGAAAAAAGAAGGATTGCCGAAGGTTAAGGATTTTATCGGGGATGCATTTGATACGAATGTAGAGATCGTTGAAAATGGTGTACATTATCTGGTAGATGTCGTGAATGGTCAGAAAACCGGATTTTTCCTGGATCAGAAGTACAACAGACTGGCGATGCAGCGGATCTGTAAGGGTAAGAAAGTGCTGGATTGTTTTACACATATGGGTACTTTTGCCCTCAATGCAGGACATGCAGGGGCATCGGATGTACTGGGATTGGACATATCGGAATATGCGCTGAGTCAGGCGAGAGCTAATGCGCAGCTGAACCATCTGGAGGATACGGTACATTTCCATTGCGCCAATGTGTTGGACGAGCTGCCCAGACTGGCAGAAGCAGGGGAGACTTATGATGTGGTCATTCTGGATCCGCCGGCGTTCACAAAATCCAGGGAAGCGACCAGAAATGCGATCAAAGGATACCGGGAGATTAATCGCAAGGGCTTGAAACTCGTGCGGGATGGTGGTTATCTGGCGACCTGTTCCTGCTCGCATTTTATGACGCAGGAGCTGTTTACCAAGACGATCCGCGAGGCTGCAAACTCTGTGCACAGACGGCTGCGGCAGGTAGAATTCCGCACACAGGCACCGGATCATCCGATTCTGTGGGCGGCAGATGAGAGTTATTATCTCAAGTTCTATATTTTTCAGGTTGTGGATGAGAAATAATCCGAAGAATGCTTATTTTATAGGGGTTCCGGAACAAATCCTCTTAGAGTAATCTAAGGGGATTTTGTCGATTTATCGTTGTCTGATTTAATAAGTTATGATATACTTCGCACATGGGAAACCAGAGAGCCGGGCGGCTTACCCTCTTTTTTCGGAGGGTTGCTAAGCCCCGGTGGGGCGTTGCCAATGTATGTTACATACTCTGACTTAATTCAGATTGGAATATTCATTTGCGCCCTTGTTGGATTGTGCTACACGATTTTCAAGGGAAAACGAAAATAGCCGCCATTACTGCGAATAATGACGGCTGTTGATAAAACAGTTACTTAATTTATTCGGGTAAGCCGCTTCTCTGGCTTTCC
>ERZ1035006.803-NODE-803-length-23574-cov-4.688932_pt1 | contig 23574 bp, 19 predicted proteins | sample MGYA00520694_ERZ1035006 | MGnify/ENA primary metagenome ERZ1035006 (study PRJEB33766, sample SAMN09781746) | gut metagenome | biome: gut microbiome | host: Homo sapiens | place: Madagascar | study: EMG produced TPA metagenomics assembly of the PRJNA485056 data set... | reverse complement strand
GGCGGTTTTCATTTGGCGTCGAAAATTGCGATTACGCGCTCTTAGCCAACAAACGTTTCAAACCGGTGGCGATACGCTTGGCGCCTTCCAACAAACGTTCTCTGGGGCAAGCGATATTGATGCGAATAAAGCCCGTGCCCATGAGTTTGCCGTAGTGCGAGCCGTGGGTGATACGCACCTTTTCCACCTTCTTCAATTCTTCTTCGATCGCATCGTCTTCCACATTCAAAACGCGGCAGTCGATCCACTCAAGGTAAGTGGCTTCCAAAGGCGTCATGGGGACTTTCTTTAGATCGTCTCCCAGAATGTCGGCAAAAACCTGGCGCAATGCACGGTCGTTTTCTTCCAAATACGCGCACAAGGCATCGAGCCACGGGCCGCCTTCGGTCCAAGCAGCCGTCATGGCGGCCACGCCAAAGCCGTTGACGTCGCAAATTTCGTTCACGTTAATCGCACGATCAATGGCGTTATACGTATAGGCGTCTTCGGCCACAATAAAGGCGTTTTGCAGACTTGCCGTATTGAAAGCTTTGGAGCCGGAAGTCGCCACGACCGTGGTCGGACGGATTTCTTTGGGTAGCGACGCAAAAGCCCTGTGCTTGTGCTGACCGAACACGAATTCGCAGTGAATTTCGTCGCTTAAAACCGTCACACCGGCTTCTTTGCAGATGCGGGCAAGTTCCGTCAATTCTTCCTTGGTCCAAGAACGCCCCACCGGGTTGTGGGGGTTGCACAAAAGGAAGAACTTGGCTTCTTTGACTTTTTCCTTCAAATCCTCAAAGTCCATGCGCCAGTAGCCGTCCACTTTTTTGAGCGGATTTTCCAAAACCTTGCAACCGTTGTTGGTGATGCAGGTAAAGAAGCAGTTGTAAGCAGGCGTCTGGAGAATGACGGAGGCCCCCTGCGGCACCAATGCTTTGATGACGGCAGATACGGCCGGCACCACGCCGGTCGTCACGATCACGCTCTTGGGATCGATTTCCCAGTTGTGGCGCGTTCTATACCACGTATGCAGGGCCTGATAATAAGTATCGGGCACCAACACATAACCGAAAGCGCCGTGCTCGGCACGCTTTTGAACCGCAGCTTTGACAACGGGAGCCGTTTCAAAGTCCATGTCGGCCACCCACATCGGAATGGCGTCTTCGTTGCGCGCATCGCCCCACTTGAAGCTGTCGGAGTGGACACGATCGATGAGTTTGTCGAAATCAAAAGCGTTTTGCATGTCTTTTATCGAAAATTAAGGGTTGTTAACGACAATAGTCGTGTTTTCACGGGGTGATAAAGCAAACTCGTCATAGATGATTTCGTCGATTTTATCGGCCTCAATACGACCGCCATTGGGATTTTTCACACAAGGAATCGTCCCGCGGCAATTGACGTTTAAGGTCGAGTATTCGAATGCCAAGGTGCTGTCGGGCGCCATGACGCAGTTTTCCATCACCAAATCGTGAGCGTAGCACAACGGCTGGGGGCCGGAGATCGTACAGTTAATCAATCGCAGGTTCTTGGAGTGCCAAGCCAAGAATTCGCTTTCGATTTCGGAGTCGATCACGGTGATGTTTTCCGAATTCCAAAACGCATCGCGGCTCTTGATCTTGGCGTTGCGAATCTCGATATTCTTACAGTACTGGAAAGCATAGTTGCCGTTGTGGCGGTAGTTTTCGATGACGATGTTTTCCGAACTCATAAAGAGATAGTCGCCGTGCTCGACCGTCACATCGGTCAAATGCACGTTTTGCGTGTGCCAGAACGTTTCCAGAGCATCGTTCAAAGACGTTCTCACGAGCGTAATGTCCTTGGCATCGCGAAACATCTTCGGCGCATCGATGATCGTGTCTTCATAGCGGATGTCTTCGGAGTACCAAACGGCGGCGCGACCGCCCGGCAGAAACTGAGAATTTTTCACCAGAATATGGCGGCTGTGCCACAAGGGATACTTGCCGCCAAAGCGCATGCGTTCGAATTCAAGGTTGTCGCAATGCTTTAAGCTCGATTCGCCCACGCCGATTTCGGAGTCCACAACAATGGCGTTTTTCAAAGCGTACAAGGGGCGTTCACCTTCAAGGTGCACATTTTCAATGCGTTGCATAAATCATCAATCCTAAGTGGGGTTCAATTTTTTCGTGCTTAGCATTATGGTCGATTTTTGCGCTTTACCCTTGCCTGATTGCACCAACCTATTGCAAAAATAGGCAAAAGAAAAACTCGAACTCGCACCGTCTATATAAACAACAGCTGAGTTCGAGTTTTGTTCAGGAAGGAAAGCTTTTTTCAACGCTCTCCCTCTTGAGTCCGTTATTCGGCGACCGATTAGAACCTATGCAACAACCCCGCGGTCAGCTCGTAGCCGCTCGGCGTACCTTCGTCGTTACTCTTGTGATTCTTGATCTTTTCCTGAGTGTAGCCGCCCATGGCGTACACGGACGTGCGCTTGGAAAGCGGATAGTCGTATGCCGCAGCAACGGTCCAACGCGTGAAGTCGACGTCGTTTTGATTGTCCATGTCGCGGTAGTTAAATGACGCCTTGGCAACGCCGCCACCCATCGGATAGTTCACGCCGATGCTCGCACCCCAGCCGTCGACAAATCCGTAGCCTTTTTCTTTTGTGTATGCTTTGACACCGGATTGGACAACACCGGCTCGCATCCCCAATTCCTGATCCTTGAAGTACTGACCGAATGCGATGATCTTCAAACCGCTATCAAAGGCGTAATTGCCGCCCACAGTCACGGTCAGACCGTCGTCTTCATGGCGTTCTCCCGTACGCTTGTTGCCGTAGAGCGTCATATCGGCAACCATAATGGCTTCAAGATCTCCGTTGAGATAACGCAGGGCGACGGATGCGTAACGATCGGAATCTGCCTTACCTTCTTCGGCTTTGTTATTGGTGTCGTTTTTCAGAGAATACATCGCATAGGCAGTCAACCCGGCAAAGGTCGGCGTCTTGTAACTCAAAGCATTGCTCGCACGCAACCACGACGAAGCACTGGCGTAGCTGGAGCCGAAGCCTTGCGTCATGTTGCCGAACAAAGGATCGATGGCACGGAAAAGACCGTCGGCACCCAAAACACTGCCGAAAATAGGCATGCGGCCGGCACGCAACGTACCGAACGGACCGCTGAGAGCCATATTGGCTTCGCGCCCGAAAAGATCTCCCGACATCGAGCCCGTGTCCGAATTAAAGCCGCTTTCCAAAACAAAACTCAGCTTGTAGCCGTTACCGAGATCTTCGGTTCCGCGGATACCCCAGCGCGAACCGAATTCTTGGCTCGATACCATGCGCAACTGATCGGTGTCTTTGACGCCTGCTTTGTCGGCATCGGAATGGGTGTAGCTAAAGCCCGTATCGATCAAGCCGTAAACTTGAATGTCGGTAGCCCAGGCGCCGGCGGCGAAACTTCCGGCAACAGCCAAAGCCAAGAGTGTCTTTTTCATGATGGTTTCTCCTTCAGATTGTGTATGACCGTGTCGAAACTCGAGGGGAGTACGAGCGGTCGATTTTTTGTTTTTTGAGATCGTCATTGGTTTCGGGCGGAGAGCGGAATCATTGACCGCACTCTCCGCCTAATCACACTGAGGACCGATTAGGACTCGGCAAGCTCACGTCCGGCAAGCCAAGCAAAGGTGGCGGCGTGCCCCGCACACATACCCGGAATCAGGTTGGGGTAGGTGCTAGAGAAGTAACCGCCCGAGTCCATACCGACGACATACAATCCCGGAATAGGTTCGAGATTCTGATCAAGCGCATTGAGATGCGTATCGACCTTGATGCCGTCCATGGTGCACAAGCAGTAGCCCACGTTCTTCACACCGTAGAAAGGCGGCTTGGCAACGGGAGACAGTCGGAAGGCTTCCTTGCCGAAATCTTCGTCAACGCCCTTGGCTGCCAATTCGTTGTAGCGCTTAACCGTAGCCTTGAGAGCCTTGGGCGGAAGCAAAAGTTTTTTGGCGAGCTCTTCAATCGTGTCGGCCTGCTGCACAAAACCGTCGGCGATGAGTTTGGGCATGATCTTTTCGGCAATGAACTGCCAAGCGAAAATCGGGCGTGCACCGTTGGGATGCGGCACCAGACGGGCGCAACCGGTCATCTTCGTGCGCTGCACAAAATCTGTCCAAGTCGAATCGAAGATATCGTAGTGGCAATGCCCCTTTTGGTTTTCGTCGCTGTGCAAAATGCCTTCGTAGGTGCCGGATTCGTTAAAGAAGCGTTCGCCGTCTTTGTTGACTTTGAGCCAAGGCTGAGAGCCCGGCCAGAACGTGCCCATATCGGTCTTTTTCATGGCTTCAAGCCCCGGCTCCTGATCCGGACGGATGGCACTGCGGTCAAACTGAGCCATGGAATGCGTTTCGTCCATCTTGGCACCGACCCACAAGCAGGCGCGGATACCGTCGCCCAAAGCACCGGGCATGGCCTTGTTGCCGCCCATAAAGGTGAGATTAAAGGGCTGCAACGCTTCCAGCATCTGATAGTTGCGCGCATAGCCGCCGGTAGAAATGATCACGCCTTTGCGGGCGACGTAGCGCACATATTTGCCCTCGGCATTTTCGGCGATACAACCGGTCACACGGCCCTTAACTCGCTCAAGCTTGATCATCTTGGTGTTGTAATCAAAGCGTGCACCGTTCTTGACGGCATATTCGTAGAGAACGACGTTGCCGTTTAAACGCTTTTGATTCTTGTCGCCGGCTTCCCAGCGGGCTTGCGGCCAGCGCGGCGTGTGGCAAGTGGGCAGCATCGCATAACGCATGCTCGGATCGAACTCGCAGGTTTCGTGCCAAAGTTCGACGCCGCGCTCAGCCAGACGATCGCCGTACCAATTCATCACTTCGCCGGAGCGATCGCAGAAAAGCTTCATCAAACGCTGATCGACGTGCCCGCCCGCAGCCTTCGTGGCGATGGTGATGTAGTCGAATTTGTCGATCTTGGTGCCCCACTTCTGTTGGTAGCGCGAGTTGATGGCGGCAAAACCTTCGCGCACGCCCGTACCCACGGCAAAGCGATCGATACCGATGACCTTGGCGCCCTTTTCGGCAGCCGCAGCAATGGCAAACATGCCGCCGGTACCGCACCCGACGACAAGCACATCCGTCTTGTAGGTGGCAGCGATATCTTTTTCAGCAATTTCAGGCGCCTTGCCCAGCCAGTCGCCGCTGTCTTCCTCTTTGGCACTCGAGCGTGCAATGCTCTCAACAGGAATCTCACCCTTGGCCTGCGCCACGCACTTGGCGGCGGCGCGTTGCACGGCGTTGCTGGTAATCGTTGCCCCGGAGACGGCATCGATCTGAGCGCTCTGAGTTGCGAGAATGCGCTTTTTGAGTTCGCCAGCAGCAACGCCGCCGATTCCCGGCGTTTCGCCGGAGGCGTCAATGACCACATCGGTGATTTTTCTTTCGTCAAAGGTCAGCGTCACGATGACGTCGCCGGCAATGCCGGCGGCCTTGGCCGAGTAAGATCCGGGACGATAAAGGGAAGCCGGTGCGGCATGCAGTGCTGTGGCTGCCACAGTGGCGCTACCGGCCAAACCGGCACGCAACAATCCGCGACGGGTAAGATTCTGAGACATGTTTGACTCCTTGTTTTGTTTTCTTTCGCACCGACGGCGGTGATAACACGACTCTGTCGGGCGAGACTCTCTCAATCCGATTCGAAAGACCGGCTCAAATTGCCTATGAGCGTCACACTAGCATTTCGAACTAGTCCTTACGGGGGAGAATCATATCGAGCGAAGCACTCTATTGGCTACGCAATTTTTGAAAAAAAAGATGGAAAAATATTCACCCCGTTCACCAAACGGAAACCCCTGTAAACTTCTTCTTTCGTGAGATAATCGGCAAAAACAAGAACCGAAAGAAGTGTCCGAGTGAGGAGCAAGCTGTGAAAATTCGACAAGTCAAAGCCTTTCTGGCAGTCGTGCGCACCGGCGGCATTCGTCGTGCGGCAGCGCAACTTTGCATCACGCAATCGGCAGTTGCCAAAGCCGTGAGTCAACTCGAAGCCGAGCTCGGTTGCCCCTTGTTTGAGCGCAGCGCCTTGGGATTGCGCTTAAACGAGGCAGGCCAAAAACTTCTGCCCTACGCCGAAACGATTGTGGCCAATGCCGATCGCGCCACTTCGGTCATTGCGGAATTTTCGTCAAATAAAACTTCGACATTGCGTCTGGCTGTGACGCCCACTCTGCCGCCGGCGGTATTGTCCGAAGCGATCGGTCACTTTCGCGAACGTTTTCCTTCGGTGAAACTGATGTTTACGAGCGGTTTTTTCTCCGACTGCGTGCCGAAACTTCTCACCGACAAACTCGATCTGGCGCTTGTCATGACCGGCAGACACCAACATGACGAGCTGCTCTCTTTGTCCGAAGAACCGCTTTGCTTAGTCGATCAAGGCGTCGTTGCAGCGCTCGATCACCCGATTTTTGGTGAAGGCGCCGACATCAAAACGCAATTTCTCAAAAGCCGATGGTTGACGACCATGCAAGATGAAACTTTTTTATTGGAGCGCCTTGCAGACTTCGGGTTGGAGACGATGGACGACTTATCTTTGACGTTGTGCGACTTCTACTCCATTGATGCACTCAACGGTGCCAAGGGTGCGTTGAGCCTGTCTCCCTTGAGCGTTGTCGAAGATCCCCGTTATGAGGGCAGACTGCGAGCGTTGGAGCCCGAGCACTTCCCGTTGCCGCCTCTGACCATTTCTTTTTTCAGGCGCAAAGCCGTGGAACTTTCCACCGCAGGCGACTATATGCGCTTTTCGATTCGCCAAGCTTTTCAGACGTGGTACGCCGCCGCACCGAGAATATATGTTCGACCGACAAACCGTTGTGTCGATACTGGTTTGTGATTCCGAATAATTCCAACATTAAGACTGTGAAATCGCGTTTGTTTTGGGCTAAAAGGCACCACCAGATCATTGAATAATTCTGTTTGTAGCAAAAACAACACGTGATTTACCCTATAAATCCCAAATTTTACATGCATTTTTTATTGGTTCTGCAACCCTATTCGTTGAAAACTGCTATAAAATAAGGCATCAACACAGAGTTATGAATTTTTCCGAACTCCATGTTCGAAAAATTCCGTTTGTAGGAATTACCCAACGTGTATCTACCCCGTACAATCGAAAAAACCATCCCGCAACTGTCCAACCAATTCAAAGTCGTTATGGTTTCGGGCATGCGCCAAGTAGGCAAAAGCACTGTTTTATCTCGTTTGGCCGAGCCGACTCGTCGTTGTCTTGCATTGGATGATCCCGAACTCCGGCAAAAGGCAACCGACTCTGTCGTCGGCTTTTTCAAGGAAAACCCCTTACCAATATTTATCGATGAGATCCAACTCGTCCCTAGCTTATTCCAAGGTGTCAAACACGAGGTAGACAAACATACCGAAAAGGGCTTGGTTTGGTTATCCGGCTCGCAACGTTTCAGCTTGATGAAAGGTGTCGGAGACTCTTTGGCCGGTCGCATCTACGACCAACAATTGCTTCCATTGAGCATCTACGAACGCCAACGGCTAGGTCTTTCTCAAGAACCGTATCTGCCTTCGACGGATGTCAGAACAAATCTGTCTCAGTTGTCGACACCCGATCTTTGGCAAATGATTTGGCAAGGCGGCTGGCCGGATGTCATCAATCTTGACTCACGCCTGAGGGAACGCTATTTCAGAAGCTTTTTGGATACTTTCATTGACAAAGATGTGAAATTAACCAACAACGTTGACAATACAACCGCGTTCGATACATTTTTGCGGATATTGGCATTACGAACCGGACAGGAATTCCGACTCGGAAAAACTGCCGTAGAAGTAGGCGTCAACGAACAGACGATCAAACGCTGGTTGAGCGTTGCTAAAGCCAGCGGCTTAATCTATATGTTGCCGCCTTATTTCACGAATTCGAGCAAAACTCTCGTCAAGTCCCCCAAGGTCTACTTTACCGACACCGGATTGGCCGCATATTTGTGCAATTTGTCAACGCCTCAAGAACTTCAAAAACTCAACGGCGGAGCATTCTTCGAAACATTTGTCATCACTGAAATTCTGAAGAGTTGGATCCATAACGGATACATTCCCGACGTCTACTTTTACCGAGATGCGCGTTCGCAGAATGAGATTGATCTTCTCATTCATCGCAACGGCGTCTATTACCCGATAGAAATCAAGACGAGTAACACTCCGACGCGTTCGATGGCTCGTCATTTTGCAGACTTGGAGAAACTTGGTCTCACTGCAGGACAAGGGGCTGTCATTTGCGATTGCGAACGACCGCGTTATTTGAGTGACACAGTGGTTGCGCATAGTATTTGGAACCTGTAGGATTCGGCAAAACGACGGAATTCGATTATGCGCATCACTCTTTGCAAAATTGTCCCGAAAACTTTTACGCCGACACTGAGCGAACTTGAACTCGCCGAAGGCGCAACTGTTTTACAGGCGGTTGAAGCTGCCGGTTTGAACCCTGACAAGATTTCGGGCTACGCCGTTTTTGCGCGCAAAGTGACAGCAGACACCGTTTTGCACGACGGCGACAGACTCGATATTGCCTTTGAGTTACTGATCGACCCGATGCGCGCACGCCAACTGCGTGCGGAAAACAAACAATCCAAAGCGATTCCCAAACCGCGACACGGCGGAAAGCATCAGCTCATCAAACCGCCGGAATTTTGAAAAAAAGTTGGCGCATACCCTTAGAAAACTGTTAGAATATTGCGTTAACCGAAAGCACCCGATTATTTTTTTCTTAATCGGCCGTTCCCTATTTGTCTTTTCTATTTTTTGCTTCCGAGGTTAACTCAAATGCGACTCCTCCAGAAGGCTCTTACGTTCGACGACGTTTTGCTCGTCCCGGCCTACTCCGAAGTTCTTCCGCGCGACGTGTCCCTGAGCACCAAACTCACGCGTGAAATCACCCTCAACATTCCGATGATCTCGGCGGCCATGGATACGGTCACCGAAGGCAATCTTGCTATCGCCATGGCTCAGGAAGGCGGTGTCGGTATCATCCATAAGAATCTCACCCCGCAGGCTCAGGCTGCCGAAGTGGCCAAGGTCAAGCGCCACGAATCCGGTGTCGTGAACGATCCGATTACGGTCGGTCCCGACATGCTCGTGGGCGACGTGATGCGCATGTGCCACGAACACCGCATCAGCGGCGTGCCCGTGGTCGAAGGCCGTCGCGTTTTGGGTATGGTCACCAACCGCGACTTGCGTTTCGAATCCCGCATGGAAATCCCCGTGCGCGAAATCATGACGCCGCGCGATCGTCTCGTGACGGTTCAAGAAGGCGCCAATTTGGACGAAGCCAAGCGTTTGATGCACGAAAACCGTCTCGAACGCGTTTTGGTGGTGGATAAGGACTTCAACCTTTCCGGTTTGATTACCGTTAAGGACATCGTTAAGGCCACCGAACACCCGTACGCTGCCAAGGACAAGGAAGGCAAGCTTCTTGCCGGCGCTTCCATCGGCGTGGGTCACGGCACGGAAGAACGCTTGGAATTGTTGGTTGAAGCCGGCGTTGACGTGGTTGTGGTCGATACCGCTCACGGTCACTCCAAGGGTGTGTTGGATCGCGTGGCTTGGGTCAAGAAGAACTACCCCAACCTGCAGGTGATCGGCGGCAACATCGCTACCGGTGCAGCTGCTCGCGCTTTGGCCGATCACGGTGCCGACGGCGTCAAGGTCGGTATCGGTCCGGGCTCCATCTGTACGACTCGTATCGTGGCAGGTGTGGGCGTTCCCCAGATTTCTGCCATCAGCAACGTTGCCGAAGCTCTGGAAGGCACGGGCGTCCCGTTGATCGCCGACGGCGGTATCCGTTTCTCGGGCGACATTGCCAAGGCCATCGCTGCCGGTGCAAACTGCGTTATGATGGGCGGCATGCTTGCCGGTACCGAAGAAGCTCCGGGCGAAGTGATCCTGTATCAGGGTCGTTCGTATAAGAGCTATCGCGGTATGGGTTCTTTGGGCGCCATGTTCAAGGGCTCTGCCGACCGTTACTTCCAGGACAACAACTCGGGCAACCTCGACAAGCTCGTTCCGGAAGGCATCGAAGGTATGGTTCCGTTTAAGGGCTCCGTTTTGACCATCCTCTATCAGATGGCCGGCGGTCTTCGCTCCTCCATGGGCTACTGCGGTTGCAAGACCATCGACGAAATGCGCTCTCGTGCCGAATTCGTCGAAATCACGGCAGCCGGCTGGCGTGAAAGCCACGTCCATGACGTGAAGATCACGAAGGAAGCCCCGAACTATCGCCAGGAAAACTAATTTCCGAGCCACTTCGGTAAAATAACGGCGCGAATGCAAATTTCGCGCCGTTTGTATTTTTCAGGCGCAACTACAAAAACGAATTTTTTCCCTTTTTTGAGATCCGTTTTCCCATGTCACATGATCGAATTCTGATTCTTGACTTCGGCAGTCAGGTCACCCAATTGATTGCTCGTCGCGTGCGTGAAGCTCACGTTTATTGCGAAGTGCATGCCAACGATGTTTCGGCCGATTTCATCAAGTCTTACAACCCCAAGGGCATCATTTTGTCGGGCTCGCACATGAGTGCTTACGAGGAGTCCAACGACCAGGTGAGCCAGGCCGTGTTCGAAGCCGGCGTTCCCGTTCTCGGCATCTGCTACGGCATGCAAACCATGGCACTTCAGTTGGGCGGCAAGGTCGAAAGCGGTCAGAAGCGCGAATTCGGCTATGCCGAAGTGCGTGCGCACAACCACACCAAACTCTTGGAAGGTATCGAAGACTTCAAGGGCCCGCACGACGAAGGCATGCTCAAGGTTTGGATGAGCCACGGCGACAAGGTCACCTCCATGCCCGAAGGCTTTAAGCTCATGTGCTCCACCCCGTCTTGCCCGATCGCCGGCATGGCCGACGAAGCCCGCAAGTTCTACGCCGTGCAGTTCCATCCGGAAGTCACGCACACGGTCAAGGGTAAGGAAATGCTGCAGCGCTTCGTGAAAGACATCTGCGGCTGCAAGCCCGACTGGGTGATGGGCGACTATATCGCCGAAGCTGTTGCAGATATCCGCGCACAGGTGGGCGACGACGAAGTCATTCTCGGTTTGTCGGGCGGCGTGGACAGCTCGGTTGCCGCCGCTTTGATTCACCGCGCCATCGGCGACAAGTTGACCTGCGTTTTCGTCGATAACGGTCTGCTTCGCAAGGGCGAACGCGAACAGGTTCAGGAAACCTTTGAAAAGAATATGGGCTTGAAGTTGATCGTCGTTGACGCCATCGATCGCTTCATGGGCGAATTGGCGGGTGTCACCGACCCCGAAGCCAAGCGCAAGATCATCGGCCGCGAATTTGTGAACGTTTTCCAGGCCGAAGCCGAAAAACTCACCAACGCCAAGTGGTTGGCTCAGGGCACGATTTATCCCGATGTGATCGAATCGGCCGGTGCCAAGACCAAAAAGGCCAAGACCATCAAGAGCCACCACAATGTGGGCGGTTTGCCCGAAACGCTTCACTTGAAGTTGCTCGAACCGTTGCGTTCGCTCTTTAAGGACGAAGTACGCGAACTCGGTGTCGAATTGGGTCTGCCGCACGAAATGGTTTACCGTCATCCGTTCCCGGGTCCGGGCTTGGGTGTGCGTATTTTGGGCGAAGTCAAGCGCGAATACGCCGACCTCTTGCGAGAAGCCGACGCCATCTTCATTGAAGAGTTGCGCAACGCCGGCTGGTACGACAAGGTCAGCCAAGCCTTTGTGGTGTTCCTGCCTGTGAAATCCGTGGGCGTCATGGGCGACGGCCGCACCTACGACTGGGTCGTGAGCTTGCGCTCGGTTGAAACGAGCGACTTTATGACTGCCAAGTGGTCCGAACTTCCCTACTCTTTGTTGGGCACGGTTTCCAACCGTATCATCAACGAAGTCAAGGGCATCAACCGCGTGGTTTACGACGTGTCGGGCAAGCCGCCTGCCACGATCGAATGGGAATGAGTCTTTAGACTTCTTTTCCTTTTGTCTTGTCATGCCGAATTGACAGCATGATAAAGACTCACGAACCGCTCTGCCGAAGCGAGAATCAAGGCAGGGCGGTTTTGTTTTACCGCAACACCCTCTCGGCTAAAATCAAGACTTCACCGGTTCGTCAGAATTTGAGGAAGAAAAAAATGAAAACCGTCAGACTGCTCTACCCCGACTATGTGAGCGGCGGCATGGATACGTACTATTTCGGCGCCAATCTTATGGCGCACATCCTGCCTGAAAACAAAAACCAGCCGTTGATTCGCGTCGACGTCCTTCCTCCCCCGGGTAAAGAAAAAAGCATCGTCGAGGGCATCTACGGCAAAGACGAAGTCGTCCACGGAATTCGCGACGCGATGAAGAAACTCGAAGCCGAAAATCCCGACAGAGTCGTGACGATCGGCGGAAACTGTATGGTTTCTTTAGCGCCCTTCGATTACCTGCACGGCAAATATGAAAATGTCGGTATCGTTTGGATCGATGCGCATCCCGATGTATCTACGCCTAAGGACGGCTATCCCAATGCGCATGCGATGGTTTTGGGCTCGTTAATGGGCTTTGGCGACGCATCGCTCTCAGGCATGATGAAAAACGCCAAATTCACGGCTGATCAAATCCTATATGTGGGCTTGCAAGGGTTGCACGACTACCAGAAGACGTTTTTGGATGACATGCACCTCGACTACAGGGTCCAAACCGAGGCATTCGTTTCCGACACTGATATCATGGCTTTCGCCAAAAAGTTCGACCGCTTGCTCGTTCATTTCGATATCGACGTCTTGGACGAAAAATTGTTCCACTCCACCTACTTTGCCAATCCGGAATTAGTCGGAGACGGTTCGGGCGGCGGCAAAATGACGATCGAAAAGCTTTCCGAAATCCTGCAATCGATCCAAAGCTGTTCGGACATTGTCGGCTTTACCGTGGCGGAGTACCTGCCGTTTGACGAGTACCGTTTGCACAAAATGTTCTCAAAAATCAACTTCCTGACCGATTGAGAGCCTGATTTCGCAACGTAGAGCCTACAAATGCAAAACCCCGATACGGCGATTCGTCCGGGGTTTTGTCTTGCTCGGAGTTCAAAGTGAGTTAGTGGTCGCTCTTAATCCCGGCGCCGCACAACGTGATCAACACGTCGGTCGCATCCGGATGTTGTTCGCGATACGCATCCCAGGCGGCAAAGTTGGCGGCCGTCGTGTGTTCGATATAAAGCCCCTGACGCGCCACGCGTTGCCGAGCTTCGAGAATCTTGTCTTCGGGCGCAATCACCAAGGCGATGTTGTGCTTTTTGACCATAGCCAAGAGCTCGCGACCGCGCAAGGGCTTGCCAATGGCAATGCCTTCTGCGATGGTGGGTTTGACATCGACTTCAACCGGAATGTCGCTACCCTGACGCACTGCCGTTTCAAGCGGATTGCATAACTCGCTTTGCAAAGCCACAATCTGCGGGAACTTGTCAATGGCGCCCGACTCAAGCAAATGTTCAAGCGCTTTCACGACACCGATAAAGAGCGTGCCGTTACCCACGGGCACCACGATGTGCTGCGGAATGCGACCAAGTTGTTCGAGTGTTTCGTAAATGTAGGCCTTCATGCCTTCGTAGAAGAAGGGGTTTACAACGTGGTTGGCATAGTACACGCCTTCCTTTGCCACGCGTTCGCGGCACACGTCGGCACAATGGTCGCGCGAGCCTTCGATGACGTGCACCTCGGCGCCGTGCGACTTGATCATAGCGATCTTCTTGGGACTCGTGCCTTCGGGCACATAGATTTCGCAAGCAATGCCTGCGCGAGCACAGTAGGCGGCCACCGAGTTGCCGGCGTTGCCACTTGAATCCTGTACGCACTTTTCAACGCCGATCGCCTTCATATGAGCGACCAGTCCTGCCGCGCCGCGATCTTTAAACGAAAGCGTCGGCATCGCATAGTCGACTTTGACAAACATGCCGGGCTCAAGTTCCACAATGGGCGTCATGCCTTCGCCCAGAGTAACCGACTTCCATGCATCGCCCTCCAAAGCCATAAATTCGCGATAGCGGAACTGGCTCCACAGCGTGCGATCGATTTTGGCCTCGTCCCACTTCGGCGGCGTGTAGTCGAGTTCAAACAAACCGCCGCAGGCGCACTTGGGATCGCGCGCCGTTACGGGCGTCTTCTTGCCGCATTCGGTACAAATGAAATGAATCATCACTTTTCCTCCACTTCGGCAATGGCTTCGATTTCAATTAAACAATTGAAGTGCAAGGGTGTCGTCGAAACAATCACGCGACCCGGTTTGTGTTCGCCGAAAAATTCGGCATAGACTTGATTGATTTCGCCCCAATATTCGTTGGAAGGCGTATAGACGCGGCAAAACACGACTTGATCTCGCCTGACACCCGCAGCCTTCAATACGCGATCAAGGCTATTGAGTGCCATCTGCGTATGTTCTTTAATGCCGCCTTGGCAGACTTCGCGGGTGTCGGGATCAATGGATAAAAGCCCCGAGACGTAGAGCATGCCGTTAGAGACAACAGCTGTGCTGTAGTGTCCCGGGTTGTGACCTTTAAATTGCGGATCGATGATTTTCATTTTTTCCTCTTACGATTGTTTGTTCTTTTGGCGGTGAAGAGTATCCAAGTCGCTATAGACCGTCACCTTGGAAATGCCTAAAGCTTGTGCAGCGCGCTCGATGGCGCCCTTAACCAAAAACACCTCGCGACTGTCCATATAGTCGAGAACTTTAAGGCGCTCAGATCTTGAGAGTATTTGACCTTCGGGGCGCGCATCTTTGACAATGCCGTCAATTAAGCGAAATACGGTTTGCAACACTGTTTCGCGAACGTCTTCATGCTGTGTGTAAACAGCTTTTTCTTGCGGCAGTCCGACGCCTTGGCTTGGTGCATGGACGTCGACCTTGGCACCGGCCAAGCCCGGCAGAAGACTTTTGAGAACATCGAATGCCTGATTGGCAAACGTCACATCCTGATTGACGCACAGAGCACCGACAAGTTTCCCTTCTGTGTTTCGAATCAGCAACGTCATGGAGCGAATGAGTTTGCCTTCGTGTTCAAACCACCAGTCGTCCAAAAGATCTTTATCGGGGTTTTGTGCTTCGTTTCTAAGCATCTCCACCACCAAGTGGCGAAAACCTTGACCGACTGCACGGCCAGTGACGTGACCGTTGACGACATAGATGACGGAATGCACGGGATCGACCAGATCGTGCAAGACGATTTCGCAACTCTGCCCCGCCAAACGGCCAATGAGGTCGGCAACAGCGCGCCAGGGATTGAAGTCGATCGCGGTTTTGAATAAGTTTTGAGGCATCGGTTAGCTGTCAGTGGACAAAAGATGTATGCGCATAGAAAAATTTCTTGATATCAGTATTTTCATATAAATTTTCAATATGTCAAGAAAATTTTCTACGTAAATAACAGTTTTGCCGCCGTTTTAAAACAAATGCTGCGAAAACCGTACCGTATTCCCTGCCCTTTTTTCGTTAAGCTTCTTCGATATTTATTGTTTTGTTTTCGCCCCCACCGATCTATGTTGCCTGAGCCCAAAAACAATGCGTTTTCCCACGAAGATGACCCCGACTTCAATCTGTTGCGCATATTCGAAGCACTCTATGAAGAGCGCAGTGCTTCTCGAGCAGCCATTCGCTTGAATTTGACCCAGTCGGCTGTGAGCCAACGACTTAAGACATTACGAGAACTTTTCAATGATCCGCTATTTCGCAATACCGGACGAGGTTTGGCACCAACTGCTCGAGCTGTGGCATTGATGCCCCGCGTAATGGAGTCTTTAAACAACTGCCGCTCGTGCTTTGCACTCTTTAAAGATCTAGGACAAAACACGGCAACCTGTCAAATCACTATCGGATTGAGCGACGACTTCGAAATGGCTGCTGGTAGCTTGATTATTCGTACCTTCGCCGAAAAATTGCCGACTGTGCGAGTAGTTTTCAAGCAAACCAATACGAAACTTGCCAAGGACATGTTGTTGTCCCGAGCCATCGATTTGGCCGTAACTGCCGGCGGCTTTGACAGCTTGTCGCTGTCTCGTCAGGTAATTTCACTTTTGGACGAAGCGGTCATTGTGACCAAGGACAGTTGGCCTGAAGACAAAACGACCTTGACCGTCGACGATATGACCTCGCGTCCACATCTCTTGATTCAAGCGGGCGGTTTTACGGGAACAACCGACGTACTGTTGCACCAAATCGGACAGCGCCGAGTCATTCAATCGGCCACGAGCCACTTCGGAGCCATTCCCTATTTGCTCAAAGGAACAAATCTGATGGTCAATGCACCTTTGCATGTAGCGCGCGTCATTTGCGAAATTGATCCGACATTGCGCTGGTTCAAGTTGCCACTGCCTTTGAGTCGGGCAACATTGCAGGTCGGTTGGAAAAGCTCTTCAGTCACCGACAGCGTATTTGTGCAAAGTAAAAACTTATTGATCGAAGTTTTGCAATCAGTCAACTGGCGAGCCGAGACAAAAAAAGAAGGAAACGACTTTTAGATCGTTTCCCAGGGAGGAGAATTCGTTTTTCCGTTCGGTTAAGGAACGTTGAACTTGAACTTGTCACCCGTTGCATGACACTGAATGCAGTAGTTTTCACTTACTTTGTGTTCCTTGTGGCAAAGCGTGCAACGGATTTCGCCGGCGTGACTGTCATGCGGATTGGGGTTGACCTTTTCGGTCTTTTTGGCCAAGTCGCCGTAGCTGTGACAGGCGTTACAACTGGAGGCCTTGGCCGCACCGTTCGGTGCCTTTGTCTTATGACAGGCTTCACACGACACACCCTTTGCCGCATGCTTCATCATCATGTCGGCAGCACTGGCCGGTGCCGTTAAAAAGCAAGACAGCAATGCAACCGAAAGGGTTCCCATCAATAATGATTTCATTTTGTTCTTCCTGATGTGTTTGTCGGGGTCTAAACGTTTCAGGGGTGCCATCGACACCCCTGAAACACTCTATCGTTTAAGTGTGTCCTACGAAATTACTTGCGAGCCTTGATCTGCTTGATGGCATGTTCGGCAGCCACGCGGCCGGACGTCATGGCAAAGCTCGATGCGGAACCTTCGCACTTTAAGTCATAGGTCGAGTCGTACAAGCCGCCGATATCCTGACCGGTCACGTAAAGGTTACCGATCACGTCGCCCTGAGCGTTCGTGGCTTCAAACTTCGGAGTGACGGAAACACCGCCCAACGTCAAGAAGAATGCGCGAATACCCTTCAAAGCATAGTACGGTCCCTTCTTCATATTGAACGTGGCCAAATGTTCGGCATTGCGGCTAAATTCCGGATCTTTACCGTTCTTGGCGTATTCGTTGACCTTGGTCATCGTACCCTTCAAGGCTTCGGGCGGAACACCGATCTGGACAGCCAAGTCTTCGATCGTATCGGCCTTAAACGCCCAACCGCGTTCGTAACCCATTTCCAAAGCCTTGGGCAGAGCCTTTAACGGCGTGTTGGCCAAAACGATGGCGTTAAACGGAAGCAATGCTCCCTTGTTCACCAACTGATCGATCTTTTCCTGATCGAAGATGTTGTACATCACGCCGCCAGCAGTCGTCATGGCGTTATAAACATCGACAAACACGGAACCGCGCGATTCGTTAAAGAAGCGCTGCCCCTTCTGATCAACCCAAAGCCAGGGCTGAGCCAATGCACAACGGGCTTGCTTCAATTCGTCCGGTCCCATGAACTGGTTGATCGGAGGAACATCGGGCAAGTAGGGAGCGTTACCTGCCACCGTGCTCATGCCCTTAACGGCAGCCCCCACGGTTTGAGCCATCGTGATACCGTCACCGGTACGACCGTCTTGCAACGGGCCGCGCAACCAAATTGGCTCGTGCATGCCCATAGCAGAAGAGTCGGTCACATACTTGGCCAACATTTCCTTGTTGGCAGCAAAGCCGCCCGTGGCAATAATGACCTTTTTGGCCTTGACGATGACCTTTTCACCTTCAGCCGTTACGGCTTCGACACCGGCAGCCTTTCCGTCTTCCATGATGATCTTCTTAACGGGCGTTTCCGTCAAAATCTTGCCGCCCTTGGCGCGCACTTCCTTGGCAAAGCGCTGAACGATGCCGGTCGTACCGCCCTTGAAAAGATGCCACGTCATCAAAGATTCGTTCTTTGGGTACATTGTGCGAATACCGCGCATTTCGGCACCTTTATCGATCACCCAGTCAACGGTCTTACCAGATTCTTCGATCAAAACGCGCAAGACGTGCGGATCTGCTCGATAGTGGTGGAACTGAAGAGCAGCATCCAAAACCTGATCAACCGTTGTCGTAATACCATGTTCTTTCTGATATTTCGTACCGACACCCAAAGAACCTTCAGGGAAGTTGCCAGCGCCACCCAATGCAGGCAACTTTTCCAAAACAACAGGCTTGATACCCATATCGACTGCCGTCTGAGCGGCTGCCAAGCCACTCAAACCACCACCGACGATAACAAGGTCGGTTTTGAGATATTGCGTAGCCCATGCCGGCAAGGCCATGACGAGTGCAGACAGACCAATGGCGCAAGAAGTCTTCAGTTTCATTTTTTCTTTCCTCTATGGTTAGTGGATTTTCGGCATTGTTACTTTGAGTTTAGGAATGCCGAATCGTTTTTATATGCGCACATTTTCGACCTAAAAAAGTATTGAGCATAGACCTGAAGACGATTTCAGTTATTAGCCCATCTAATAGCAACACATTAAAAAGACACACATCATTTGCGAAAGAACGACTCGCCCCAACGGATATCCGGCAAGGTAAAAGTTCGATAAAACCTAACGACCACTATGAGTCCGACAAAGGCATTGACAAGCGCCGTAACGGCGTTAATCAACATCAACATATCGAGGTGATTGATCACAACTTGACCTAAAAGAAAAGTTGTCACGGCTCCGGTCAAAGACGAGGTTAACATGTAAGCCATTGCCACGCGCCCTTTGGCTGTCGGAAAAAAATCGATCAAAACGGAAACACCGATTTGAAGCACACCACCAGCAGCCGTTGCACCAATTACAAAGCTCGCGACGCGACAAATCGTTAAAGTCGGCCACAACCAAGCAACAAAAGCTCCAATTGCTGTTATAACCGGCAAAATAGCCATGAACATAACTGGTCGCACGCGATGCTTCATCAGGTAAACAGAGACAAACCCAAAAAGGACGGAGCCCGTTGCGAAGAAGCTCACGGTCGTCAGGCTCTGCGCCAAGCTAGCTTGCGCTACGTCGCGACAGATCAAAGGCATCCAAATGAGTGCAATACTAAAGGATATATAAGAAAACCCTGCAAAAACCAAAAGTGGCAGACCGTCGATAACAAACTTAGGCTGACGAAGTGGTTCATAAGAGTATACGGGCGATTTGTTAGCTTTGAAAAAACCTTTGGATGGTGTAAATGTCGGAAATTTAAGACTAGCCAAAAAGATCAAATTCCCTAGTGCTAGACAAGCTATGCCCCCCAAGGACACGTTGAAAGAGGCGCGTACTGATATTAACCATGTGACAAAAACGGGAAAGAATATTTGACCGGTCGAGATAGCAATTTTGGATCCTACAGCCTTAGAAGCCGAAGTTCGAGGAAATGCTTCTGCAAAGGTAGCAAAAGCTCCAGAGTCAACCAAAGCATCTGAAAATCCGCCGCAGAAAACAGCCATAAAAATCAGAAATTGCGTCGGAGCCGTCACAAGCCCGATAAAACTTAAGCACAATCCCATGGTGCCGGAGACAATAACAGCCTTACGTCCAAAGCGATCCGACAGGAATCCGGAAAAACATCCCCCGATGCCTCGTCCCAGGGCCGTACCGGAGATAATCAATGCAATATTGCTTACATCCGTGCCAAGTCGCGCCATAAACGCATCCATGTACTGCGCTACGGCAATCTGCTCAATGCCAATCAAAAAATAGTTGGCATACAAGCAAACAATCAGCAACGTGTAAGAACTTTGTGTCTTTAACAAACCCACGACAGTTCCGAAACAAAAAAGATCACTAGTCTTATTTATCGACTCGAATCTCTTTTGTCAATATTCGAAATATTAATATCAGTTATCAATTAAACGCGTCAAAGAATTCTCAAATGGCTGTTGTCATTCTTCGCGCTCCCCTATTACGCTTTCGGCTATTGAGACAATAAGTCAACTGTCTCGTAAAACAATAAAACCAATTTGGAGAGAACATCATGAGAAAGTCCCTCATTGCGCTGGCTTTGCTTTCTGCATTGGCTGTCTCTGCACAAGCTGCAGAGGTCAATATCTACGGCAAAGTCGACGTCGGTCTTCAGTTCAGAAGTGTGGATAACGGCTTTACTTCCGGCCGTCAAGACAGTCTTAAGATGGAAACCGGTCAAACTGCCGGTTCTCGTGTCGGTATGTACGGTTGGGAAGATTTGGGCAACGGCTACAAGGTGGGCTTCCGTCTCGAAACCGGCTTTACGCCCGACACAGGCGCTTTGGGGCAAGGCAATCGTCTCTTCGGTCGCCAAGCCGACTTGCGTATTACCGGCCCCTTCGGCACAGTGAAATTCGGCCGTATGGGGGCTCTGGCTTCCGGCTATCCTGATACCGGTCTTTTCGGCGGCAACGTTCACCCCTTTGCCATCGGCTTTTCCGAAGTAATGGGGTTCCGTCACATCTTCACCGGCAACTGGGCTCCGCTTGACAATGCCATCACCTACTCCACTCCGAGTTTTGCCGGTTGGCAGGTGATCGGTCAGTACTCGTTTGACCGCGATACGACCGACAAGAGTACCTTGAAAGACGGTACGCACGGCACGGAAAACGAATCGACCGTTGACCGCTTTATGGCTTTAGGCATCCGCTATCAAAGCGAAACCACGGAATTTAACTTTGTCATCGACTCCACGAACTACGCAACGTACGGCGTCAATGACACGATCCGCAACTGGGGCGACGACGACTCTTTGGTCGTCACGACGGCAGTGCGCCACAACACGGACTTTGCAAAGCTTTATGCCGGTGCTCAGTTCTACCGTGATGCACGCGAATTTACACAGGACGCCTATCAGGCAGTCGGTAACCCCGACGCTAAATTCTTAGGCGGTCAAGGCCCCCGAGACGGTTGGGCACTGACGGTCGGTGCCGATATCCCGGTTCCCGTCGGCATTGCCAAGGTAGCCCTCGGTTACATGGACGTGGAAAACAGCCATGATTCCGACGAAAGCCTGAAGCGCTATTCCGTTGGTGTCGGCTATTGGTACGATTTGAGCAAACGTACTGCACTTCATGCCGAAATGGGCTATGTTCGCGACAAACTCGAAGGCAAGCGTTTCCAAGCATTCGATGATGCCGATGTCTGGACGGCGAATCTCGGCCTGGTTCACAACTTCTGAGGTTGTTCGTCCAATTGACTTTGCAGCAAGGCGCCGTACTCCATCAGAGCCGGCGCCTTTTTGATTGCAATGCTTCGAATAGTTAAGAGCGAACGGAAATCTGTTCTTTGCGGTGCGCCCCCTTTTCGAGTTCGTCCACCATTGCGATCGCATAGTCGGCGTAACTCACCACACTTTCGCCCTTGTCGTTAACAGAAAACTCATTGGTTCCGAGCACATAATGACCTGTGCGCGGTGCCTCCGGCAAAAAGACGGCTGCCGGACTCACATACGTCCAATTGACATCGTCGTGTGCGCGCAAAACTCCGAGTTGCTTGCGCTGGGTATCGGCAAGTGCAAAATATTCTTTCGGGAAAGTCGGTGCATCTGCCAACTGTTGCGTATGTTGAGAATCCAAGAAAAGACTTCCTGCGCCGCCCACAATCAGCAAACGCGTCGAACTGCCTGACAGAATTTCGCACAAATGCGCCAGACTTGTGACATGCATCGGCAATGTTTCTGGTGTCCAAAAGCCTAAGGCATCCACCACCGCATCAAAGCCTCGAAGGTCTTCTTGTGTGAGATCCATCACATCCTTGACGATCGTTTTCGTTGCGGCAGTTTTGTTTTCTCCGCGCACGACGGCGGTCACGGAAAAGCCGCGCGACAAAGCCTCCTGAACAACCAAACGGCCGGCCTTTCCATTGGCGCCGACGACTGCAATACTGAGCATTTTTTATCTCCCTTTCATAATTGTTCGATATCGAACTATTTGCGAACTTTAATCCGCCTGCCAGACGTTGTCAACAAAAATCGGGCGTTTTAAGTTGCAAATATGTGACGCTTGTAAACGTTTGCAACGCCGAATTGGGTACTTATTGCGGGACATACGGGTGGAAATCCTCTTTTTTCCAAGATCAATTCGAGAACCAAATAAGCCTTTCCGGCGACCTTGTCACCCTAAAAAGCACTGATTCATAAGGAAGAAATACGATTTTGAACTGGTATGGAAATTTTGGACAGTAAATTAAACAAGTTTGCGGCATTATACGGTCCCGCATAAAACCGAGTGCCATGACGGCCAAAATTTCATCAGTGATATACGAATCGCCCCCCTCCCGTCCCCCTCCGGGGGATGCGAGTCGCCCTCTGTCGGCAGGGGTGAGGGCTTTAGCGTCGCTGCGCTCCTTTTAAATCCCTCGCCCCAGCCTAAAGCGTAGGTCATTACGTTCATGCGTCAAGGGGTATTCGTTAAAGTCCTGCGGACTTTCACAAAGCTTCCCCTTGACACCTGAACTCCATTCCCGATACCCGTGGCAAGCCTTTAAGCCAGGCCGCTGAGCTGACGATGCATCAAGAAGCTCTCGGTATATGCCGCCGGCGTCATATTGCCCAGTATCGAACAGGGGCGTTGGTGGTTGTAGAAGTTGATATATCGCTCAATCATTGCGTTTTGCTCAAGAAAGCTCGGGTTCTCGTTGGCAAACAACGGGTTGTACAGGGCCTCCACCTTAAACGTCCCGTTAAAGCACTCCATTGTAGCGTTGTCGTGGCAATTGCCGGTACGTGAGTAGCTTTGCTCTAGCCCCATAGCCTCTACAAGCGCCCTGAAGCTCTTTGCCGTGTACAGGCAGCCTCGATCACTATGCAACAGCGCCCCGGGCGCTAAAGGCTTGTATGACAGCAACTGCAAGGTCCTGTTGGCAAGATGCTCATCCTGTCGTCTGGCAAAGACCCACGCAACGATGGATCGGTCAAAGAGATCCTGTACCAACGACAGATACCCCCAATACCATTGCCCATTTTCAAAGTAGGGTACGTACGTCACGTCGGTGACTAGACGATGCAATGGTTTATCTGCCTTGAATTGGCGGTTCAGGACGTTATCCGGCAGTTGGTGCTGATACGCCTTGCCGGCGCACGGCTTGGCCTTTCTTATCTGGCGAGTGAGCGCACTTACGCCATAGCGGCTCATCACGCGTTGCAGGCGGGTTTCTCCGACTTGCAGATCGTACTCTCGCTGCAGCAACGCGCCCATGCGCCGACGACCGATCGTATAGAAGTATTTCTTCTGGATCTCTCCTATCTTCTCGGCCAACTCCTCGTCCCGCAATTGCGCCGGTGTCTGCTTTTGGCCTTGATAATACGAGCTTCTCGCGATACCAAGCTCCTTGCAGGCTACCAGGACGCTAACTCCCTTCTGACTTGCTCTAGTTGCCGCATCAATTCTTTTTTTCATGTAGAAGTCTCCGCAAAACGCAAAATTTCCCTGATTGTGGCTTAACC
>ERZ1035006.799-NODE-799-length-23644-cov-6.684811_pt1 | contig 23644 bp, 22 predicted proteins | sample MGYA00520694_ERZ1035006 | MGnify/ENA primary metagenome ERZ1035006 (study PRJEB33766, sample SAMN09781746) | gut metagenome | biome: gut microbiome | host: Homo sapiens | place: Madagascar | study: EMG produced TPA metagenomics assembly of the PRJNA485056 data set... | reverse complement strand
ACAGGCTTGCTTGCCAGAAGCTCGCCCTCGCGAGTGACCACGCACTCCCAGTGCGAAGACTTCCCGACGTCGAGCCCGATGACGATTCCCGGCCTGGTGGGTGGTGCCATGGTGGTATCCCCCAATCGGCGGCCCCTCGGGGCTTGGCCAAACCGTAGGCCATGCGCCGAATGCTCGCCACCGAAGTTCATCGATTGCTTATCTCAGACTGTAATGGGGAGGGTGAGCGGAGCGGCTGATTCTGGTGGATTCCGGGGAACGTCGCAACACCCCCCCCTGTTGATTCCACCTGATTCTGGGCCATCAGCAAATCGTTCGCAAATTCCAGGTACTCCTCAGGGAAGATGCCCAGGTCGGTGCCCTTCGGGAAGTTCTGCCACGGCAGGCCGCTTGCGTTCTCGTTGGTGCTGCGCTTTGCGCGAGGTGCGCCATGCGGGCGATGGTTTTGTTGTCGCCCGCGCGAGTTGCCTTAACATCTACCGAGCCGTTGCAGTTTCCGGTGCCCGCCGAAGCGGCATCGCCCGGCGCTTTGTCCTTGGGCAGCGGCTCGCCGGTGACCAAGGATTCGTCGATGCTCGTGAACCCTGAAGCAATAACTCCGTCTACGGGCACGGCTTCGCCGGGGAATACGCGGACGACGGAGCCTATGGCCACTTCGGCAGCTTTGATGTCGACGAGTTTTCCGCCTGCGCCAACGAGGTGAACCGTTCGCGGGTCATCGACACGAGGCACTCTATGTTCGTACGCGCCTTTGTTGCCCCCATTCGTCATTTGCCTTATGGTGGACGCTTTCTGTGAGGCTGTTGCGTTCTGGTTTGGAGGCAGATGTGCAGAGGATCCCGAGCAGGTTGTCTGCTGGTGCATGGGGTTACAAGATAGGTTGCGGGTTGGGGCTTGGCTTGTTGGGCGGGCTGCGAATTTGCGTTTCGTTGAAAAGTTTACTGCATGTGAACTTTTCCTAGGAATCAAAAGGTGGCAAGACGACCTCCGAACGGTCAAATCCGACTTCAGCCGCTTGAGGTCGTCTCGTATGCCAAGATTTGTTGCAGGCGCGGTCTGCCCGGTATGTCTTATGGGTGTGTAGGTTCTGCTTTGCTGGTATTAGGTTCAATTGTTGCCAGATAAGCAGATAAGTTTTTATCCACGATGGAGGCTACATCTATTTCCCCCTTGAAAACACACCAGTAAAACATTGCGCCTGTTACAATGATTGCGATTTCCAGCTTTACCTCTTCTAGGTCAATATCGTCTCGTATCTCGTTGTCGATCTGCCCTTGGCGTAAATAAGCTTCGACCTCTTCGAGGACGACGAACTCCCCATTGGGTAGTTCTCTGAAGTTCAATACCGGGTTTGTGGTTGAGTAAAAGGCAGACATGAACTCGTGTCCAGCTTCGATGTAGCACTTTAAAGTGTACTGGTAGAGGTTGCGGATCTTCTTAGAGGCGGAGAGGCCTTCATTGCTGGAGGAAGCCTCTCTTTTGTAGCGCTTGAACGTAAAATCAAGGTAGTAGTTGATAACGTCTTCCTTGCTGTTAAATACGTGATAAAAGGCACCGGTTGTGAGGCCAGCCGTTTCGCAGATTGATCTAACGCTCAAACATGAGATACCAGACGAATGGATGATGGAGACTGTTGCCTCAAGTAGCTTTTTTCTGGTGAGGGCTGACCTCTCCCCTTGTTTATTGCGGTAGGATGTTTTTTGCAGGACCTTGTTACTCGCATTCTTGGTTATATGCCTACGCGTCTTGTCCAAGTGAGCCCCCTAACATGTCTATGGTTTTCTTGATGGAGTTTAGCTGCGGGTTGCACAATCGTTCGGCATTCGATAATCGTTCGGTGGTTACTTGTATTCTTTGCTTTATCCTTCTTTGTACCGAGACGAAGAAGGGGCTACAGGATGATAGATGGTCATTGAGCTGGTCTAGTTCTTTTTTGTAGTAAGGAAGGCCGTAAGCGAACTCTATAGCCTCGGTTCCCTTGTTTAACCGATCGATGGCGCTAGAAATGCATTCTTGCTTGCTGATTGAGGCTAGAGTGTTCTCAAGCAGCTTGCTGTACGACCCTGCTTCGGAAATAATACGAGCAACATTATCCTGATCTCTGAGTGTTGCGCTTTCTATAATCGGAGAAAGAGCTTCAGAAAAGGTGACGCTGTAGGGTGCTTTGCCGTTGAACATGGAGTATGCAGTGTAGATCGATCGGAATCTAGGGTCAAGGCTCCGCCTTGATTGCTCGCATACTCTTTCGGCTCGTTCGATTTCACCTTTTATTAATGTTGGGCTCAAATAGGGTATTTTTTGAAGAAGTCGAATCCACGATAGCATTGTTTGATGGATCTCTTTTGTGTTTGAAAAAGAGGGCATGGTTGTCTCAGCGTCCAAGATGCAGAAGATCTGTTCTCTACGTGCTTCGTAGATGTCTTGGGCTTCTTTGTAAGGGCAATCGGATGCATTCTTTTGGAAGAATCTGCGCACTGCATTTGCCACAACGTTCTCATTCATGATGCAAAGTTTCTGATCCCAGCCGTCATACATAGCTAGCAATAGTCCTGCATGGGGGTTGTCAGGGCTGATTGCGATAATTTTTAGCGAGTTTTCAATTACCGTATCGTAATCCTTGCGTGTTTGTGAGTCTATTGCGCTGTCCATCAATGATTGTAGACGTGCGTCGTTTGATGAAGGCCGAGTTTTCTTATTTGCTGTCATTTTAAATCCTGCCATCGGTGTTGTTTGGCTGGCTTCTCTTCGGATGATTCCCCGAACATTTTGGTCGCGCTCCAAATAAGGCGATAAGGAAAGGCTGTTTGCCTAACTGGGTACTGGGCAGCTTTAGCCTATGAGAGTTGGGCACGAATTTCCTCGATGGGAATTTCAACTCCATAGCGAATCTGATCCGCGACCACGGATTGCTGGTCGTTCATTCCCAGGCCGCTGAATGTTCTGCATCCAATTTTTTTTGCTTCAAGCAGCAATTGAGTTTCTCTTGGCGTATTGATGGCTTCGGCAACGATCATTCCTGGCTTTATGAGTGTAGGGGAAATAGGGGTTTCGGTGTTGCCGATGCCCATCCCTATATTGGTGCAATTAGCAAGAATATCAGATTCGCTAATTGATTTTTTGAGTTGGCTCTCATCCTCGAAGGGGTAGATGTTCACTTGGCAAGAAGTTCTGGTCTCGATTTTCTTTTTTAGCTCGTAGGCATGGTTGTACGATCTCCCATTTCTACGGGCGAATGTGTCAATTCGCGCAGCTCCATCGAGTGCTGCTTGCGCGAGAATGGCCGATCCGGCGCCGCCAGGGCCAAGCAAAGTGATTGTTGAACCGGATATCCTCACGCCCTGTTTGATCAGGTTGTTGATGAATCCGGCTCCGTCAGCGTTGTATCCGACAATTCTTCCGTCCACTTCTTTTTTAACGACATTGACTGCTCCAGCAAGTTCTGCTTCGGGGCTGAGCTCATCTAAGTACTGCATGATTGCTTGTTTGCAGGGCATGGTGACAGTGATGCTGTCCCAGCCATTTATCACTCTGAAAGCAGCAACGACGGCCTCAAGGTCTTCAGCTCCGATATCGAAGGCCAAAAAGACAGAATCGATGCCCATTTTTTTATATGCGAGGGAATGGGTTGCGGGCGATACGGAATGGGCGACTGGTCTCCCGACTATTGCGACAAGGTGGGTTTTGCCCGTAATGGTTGTTGATAGAGCTTCCATGCTGGATCCTCCTTATGTTTTGAGGCAAATAAAAGGATAGTGCAAACCGAGCGGAACGGTGCCGCATCAATTTTTAAAAATTATAACATGTTACATAACATGTTAGGTAACATGTTATGTATAATATGACCACGGGATTAAGGAGGAATAGTCATGAAAAGTAGTGAACCGCGCGTAATCGTCGTCACCGGTGCGGCGAAGCTAGATGGGATTGGGGCGAAAACCTGTCAGGTTTTTAAGGACAAAGAGCCAGATTGCAAAATTGTCGTGCTTGATGTCTTGGAGGATCGAGCGCGCGAGTGGATGTCTTCGGTTGATGACTCTTTGTTCATTCGGACTGACGTTTCAAATAAGACGGATGTTGAAAATGCCAAAAGAATCGTTATGGAGAAATATGGAAGAGTTGACGTTCTAGTTTGTGGGTCCGCATATCAGGGTCCAGGCAGCCTTCCCTTGGAGGATTTGAGCGAGGAAAGCTGGAGAGCTTGTTTGGACGTCAACCTAACGGGGACTTTTTTCTGCTGCCAGGCATTTGGAAGGGAAATGCTTGATAAAGGCGGTTGCATTATCAACATCGCTTCGCTCGGAGGCGTTAACCCCATCTTTATTTCTGGGTCTTACAGCCCTTCGAAAGCTGGCGTAATAATGCTCTCCAAGCAGCTGGCCGGCGAATGGGGGCCAAGAGGAGTAAGGGTGAATGTTGTCGCTCCTGGGCACACATACACTGACATTAACCGTGAACGGATTGATAAGCCTGGGGCTAGAGAAAAGCGTAACGCCATGACGCCACTTGGAAGGGTTGGCGAGCCGATTGATCAGGCTAATGCGATCTACTTCCTCTCTACCAATGAGGCAAGCTATATTACTGGTTCTGTACTGCTTGTTGATGGGGGGATGACCATCAACACTTTAGCTCCTCTAATGACGGCTTTCTAGCCTTCTAAAGATGCGGGGGTGATCTTGATGACGGATGATTACAGGGTTCTCCTTTCCCAGGTTAAGGTTGGAGACAGGATTCTGAGGAATCGAATCGTTAAGACTGCTGCGGGTAGTCGTTATTGGTCAGAAGACGGATTTGTGACCGACAGGGTCAAGGCCCTGTTTGACAGCATCAGTGCAGGCGGAGCTGCTATGGTAACAGTGGATACGCTTGCTTTTATGCCATGGGAGAACCCGAGATTCACCATGGGCGGTGTATGGGATGACAAATTTTTGGATGGCTTAAAAGAGCTTGTTCAGATTGTTCATTCTAATGGGGCTTTGATTATTGGACAGCTCCATCACGCTGGGCCGGCGGACTTCACCGACCCCGTTGGGCCTTCAGTCCTAACCGATGAAGAAATGCCTCTCAATGATCCTAAACCAAGGGCTTTAACTCTCGATGAAATAGAGACCATGAAACAGCACTATATTGCTGCGGTCGAGAGGTTGGAAAAGGTTGGGTTTGATGGTGTTGAGGTGCATGCTGCGCACGGATATTTTATGGCCAGTTTTCTTTCTCGGGTTTGGAATAAGCGAACAGATGAATACGGGATCGGATCTCTTGAGAACCGTACTCGTCTTGTGCGGGAGATAATGCGCGACATCAAGGATTCGACCGCGTCGAGTTTTATCATGGGCGTTCGTTTTAATGGGATCGAATTCGGAAATACGCGGGCGATGACTATAACTGAAGCTTGCGAAATAGCCCAGCTGTTTGAGAAAGAGGGCGTCGACTATATATCGGTTACCGGGGAAGGATATGGCAAAGTTGAATCCCCGATGCTCTATCTCCCCGTAGACTACTTTCCGTATCCTGAGCCGGATGATTTCATGATGCCGTACATCGATGATTTCGAAGCTCAGGGAACGTTAATACCAGCGGCGGCAGCAATCAAAAAGAGCGTGTCCATTCCCGTGATATGTGTTGGTCGGCTAGATGAAAACATTGCTGAAGAAGTGCTCGAACAGGGAAAAGCGGATATAGCTGGCTTCAATAGGGCACTTTGGGCTGATCCTGATATGCCGAGAAAGTTGATCGAGGGCAGATCGGAATACATCCGACATTGCAATAGGTGTGGGACGTGTGAAGGCGGAGGAAAAATTTCTTCGATGGGCCCTCGTGTTTGCAGGATGAATCCTGCTCTCGGACGGTACGATCTGGAGATTAGGAAGTCGGTCAATAGCAAAAGGGTAATTGTTGTTGGCGGCGGCCCTGCTGGAATGGAAGCCGCTATTACGGCAGCAAGTTGCGGTCATGATGTGACGCTGTATGAGAGAGAATCAAGGCTCGGTGGACATCTGCCTTTGGCCTCAATGATAAAGGGTACGTATCTGGACAATGTCGAATCTGCCTTGAAATATTTGACCAATACGGTTTATGCATTGCCGATAAAGGTTAGAACAAAAACTGCCGTGGACATTAATCTGATTCGTGCCGAATCTCCAGATGCCGTAATTGTTGCGTGCGGCGGTTTGTACAACATAGAAGCGATTGACGGTGCAAACGGGTCAAACTGTACTGATGTCAACTCGCTTCAATCCCAGGCGAAGCTGCCGTTGAAATTGTTCGGAGGTTCATTTGTCGATTTTGCGACAAGGATTGTAACCCCCGGGATAGGGAAAAGGGTTGTTGTTGTCGGCTCTGGCGTAGCGGGGCTCCAAGGCGCGCTGTGGCTTAAGAAAAGGAATAAGACAGTTGCTATTGTTTCCAAGGATGTGGAGATAGCGGAGCAAATGCCTCCTCGTTTCAAGAACAGGTTGATTCCATGGTTCAGGAGCAACGATGTGCCGATATCGACCGGTTCAACCTTGTTTGAGGTAAAGGGCAAGAGCTTTGTCTCACAGTCTGAAATGAGAAGAGACAAGCTGCCTTGCGACACTGTCGTGATTTTGCCTGCAATGTCGAAAAACTTCGCTCTTTACAACGAGATTTATTCCGAGGGAATTGAAGTTCACCTAGTGGGATCGGCTAAAGGCGAAGGGAATGAAATGATCGTAGATGCGATCAGGGACGGAAGGGAGGCCGGCTTGGCGTTGTGAGCAGTAATTTCTGGTGGACGCACGTGAGCTTCAATGGGGTTGGGGCTCAAGAGAGGATTGATGCGGGATGAGCAATAAAAACTCACCCAAAAATAAATCGGGTGCTATTTCTGCGATAAAGTGGCTGGATCTTCATTTTGAAGAATCTATCTTAATTTTCTTTTTGGTTGCTATTTCATGTGTCGAATTGGTGCAAGTTGTCGCTCGAAACGTATCGTTTATGCCCTCGTTAACTTGGGCGGAGGAGCTATGCAGGTTCCTCTGGATCGCTACGGTGTTCGTTTCCTTGCCATATACGATTCGAACGGTAACTGCGTTGCGAGTAACCGCTTTAATCGAGCTATTGCCCTGGAAAGTCGAGAACGTCATTAATGTCCTGATCGATATTTTTACATGTGCAGTATTGGCGGTTTTGACCTATTTTTCCATCGATGTATTTGAGGGAGTCTATCGGAATGGCGAAGTGTCACCTGCGATGCTTTTGCCTATGTGGATCATGTACGTATTCGTTGTTGCAGGGTTTTTGCTGGGAGCGCTAAGAAGTCTCCAGATGGCGATAATTCACATCAAGTCAATCAGTGTGCCTCCAAGGAGTTCCCTTGAGGAGCAGGTCGAGCAAGAACTTTCTTCTGAGAAAGAGAATATCGAAAACATCGTCTACGTCGACTATTCGGATATTTATAGCGAGGATATCCTCCCGAGAAGAAAAGGGGGCGATGAATAATGCCTGCGGTACTTGTATTCGCTGTTTTCCTGGTAGCCATTGCTCTTGCCGTGCCAATCGGTATAGCGATGGTGGCGGGTGCTTTATCCCCAATTGTGCTTACTGGGACGGGTGGTAGCATCACCCAATTAATCAATAACGCTTTTTCTGGTGCGAACTCAACTCCGATTTTAGCCGTTCCGCTATTTATTTTTGGCGGCATTATCATGGCTGAAGGCGGAATCTCAAAAAAATTATTTAGCTTTTTTGCTTATTTCGTTGGACGCTTTCCGGGAGGCATTCCGTGTGCAGTAATCATTACTTGCTTGTTCTATGGGGCAATTTCGGGATCAGGACCGGCAACAGCAGCGGCCGTTGGAGCGATGTGCGTTCCGTTTCTGGTGAGCTTGGGCTATGAGCGAAAGTGGAGTGCTGCCATTATTGTTGTTGCGGGCGGCTTAGGGGTGGTTATTCCGCCATCTATTCCGTTCATCCTATATTCGCTTGCCACGGGCGTATCGACTGGGTCCTTGTTTTTGGGGGGAATTTTACCCGGCATATTGATTGGCGTCTGCTTGATGGTCTATTGCATCGTCCATTGCTCCCGGAAGGGTGAGGATGAGAAGCTGATCGCCAGTGCTATGGATGAGCTTAGGGGGCAAGGTTTCTTCCGCTTGTTCATTGACAGCCTGCCTGCGCTGTTGTGCCCGGTTATTGTGCTTGGTGGAATTTATGCTGGCTTTACTACTCCGACCGAGGCCGCTTGCATTAGTGTGTTTTACGCCCTGATTGTTGCGTTCTTTGTCTATCGTACGATTAAGCCGTCCGATATCGTCCCCATCCTTGTTTCATCTGTTCGTACTTACGGCGGATTGGCATTTGTTCTGGCTTTCGCCGTAGCGTTTGGTCGTGTTTTGAGCCTTACTGGAGCTTCTTCGGCGATTACCGCTTTCATTACGGGTACGTTTGATAACGTTTGGGTGGCAGTTACCGTTTGCGCAGTTTTGTTCTTGGTTCTGGGCATGGTAATGGATACAGGCCCTGCGATTATTATTCTTGCTCCAATTTTGTTGCCTGCCATGCAGGCCATGGGCTTAGACCCCGTCCATTTCGGCGTGATTCTTGTATGCTGTCTTGCTATTGGTTTGGCTACGCCTCCATTCGGATTGAACCTGTTCGTTGTGTCGAATATTGCTCAAGAGCGGCCTATGGAAATTGCGGTCAAGGCTATCCCCTTTATTCTTGCATTCCTGGTTGCATTGCTGTTGATCGTTTATATCCCCTGGTTCTCTACGTGGTTCCTGGGATGAGGTTTTCCTGACTAACCCCTATGGTTAGCTGGGAGGGAAAAGGAAGGGAGAAAAAATGCTAGAAAGACAACAGGAAGGAAAATGGAGGCGCCATAAGCTATTCGTTAGCGCTATTGCTGCTCTGGCCGCCTCGGCGTTGGTAATGGTGGGGTTGACGGGATGCTCCGGAGACTCAGAAAAATCGTCTTCGTCGGATGCGGCAGCGGGTACGGAATATGAGAACTTAGAGCCTGTAACGTTGATCCTGGCCGATTGCGCAAGTCCCGGATCGAGCGGAAATTTGTTGTCTGAACAATTTGCCGCTAAGGTAAGCGAAAAAACAAGTGGTAAGCTTACCGTTGATTACCATGGAAATAGCGAGCTTGGTGGAGACGTAGACCTGTTGAGGCAGGAACAAAGTGGCGATATCGATATGGTCACTGTTCAGCCTGCTCCTATGGTTTCATTTGTTCCCGAGCTAGCTGTGTTTGATCTGCCTATGTTGTTTGCGACGGCAGACCCGGATGACATCGAGAGCGTCCTTAACGGAGAGAACGAATTCACCGAAGGCCTCCAAAAGGCATACAATGCAGCAGGCTATCAGAACTTGGGATTCCTCCAGAATGGGACTTTCCGCGAAACTACTTCCAATAAGGCGCTAAACTCTTTGTCTGATTTTAAGGGTTTCCAGATTAGGACCATGGAGAACTCGAATCATATGGCATTCTGGCAGGCTCTTGGCGCCGAGCCGACCCCACTTGCATTTAGTGAGGTTTATTTTGCACTTCAAAATGGAACAGTGGATGGACAAGAGAACGCGAATGATACCACGGTTGGCGCAAGCTTGCAGGAGGTTCAGAAGTATCTGTGCAAGACCAACCACATCCTCTACACCTACGGGATTAGCATGAACAAGGATAAGTGGGATTCTCTCGACCCTGCGTACCAAAAGGCAATCGAAGAGTCTCTTGATGAAGTTCGAGCAGATTTGCGTGGTCAACTCGGTTCGCTCGACTCTGATAACGAGCAGGTTATGGTGGATGCAGGTGTGGAAGTGATCGAATACGACCAATCCTTCTTTGATGAAGTTATGAAACTTGAGGGCGTACAGAAACTGTATACGGATATTTCTTCACAGACGAACGGTCTGAGTGACTCTCTGATTTCTGCGCTTGAAAAAGCTAAATCGTAATTCGTTTAATTAATCCTGCGATTGGAAAAGGAAGCGCTGCCGTGTACGTATTGGGAATTGACATTGGCTCAACTGCAACGAAAGCTGTAATTCTTAATGAGAATAAGGCTCTTCTGTATTGCTCGGTGTGCGCGCTCGGAACAGGAACGAGCGGCGCCCAAAGAGTGATAGATGACCTGTTCGAAAACAATGAGTTGAGTTGGGACGATATAGCTTTTAGCGTTGCGACCGGATACGGCAGGCAGCGCTTCCGGTTTGCGAATAAGCAAATAAGTGAGATAAGTTGTCATGCTCGTGGGGTTAATTATTTGCTGCCTGGAACTCGAACGGTTATTGATATTGGTGGTCAAGATGCGAAGGCTTTGCGGCTAAACGGGAATGGGACACTAGACAATTTCATTATGAATGAGAAATGTGCTGCTGGAACTGGGCGATTCCTCGATGTGATGGCTGGAGTGATTGAGAGCGACGTGTCTAGTTTGGGAGAGCTGGATGCGCAATCAACCTGTCCCGTAGAGATTAGCTCGACATGCACCGTATTTGCGGAATCTGAAGTTATCTCTCATTTGTCAATGGGGGAAGAGATACCCGATATTGTTGCTGGAATCCATAATTCTGTTGCCAAGAGGGCGGCTGGGCTAGTAAGGCGTCTCGGTCCGGTCGAGCTGCCTGTCGCTATGAGCGGCGGCGTTGCTCTAAACGAGGGCGTTGTGGGTGCTCTTGAAAGAGAGCTTGGTGCCCCTATTGCTGTGTCCCAAAAAAGCCAGATGTGCGGCGCGTTGGGTGCAGCGTTATACGCTTTAGATTTTGTGACTAGCGAATGATCCCAAATTGATAACCGTCATTCGGGTTTGGAAAGGTTTGCCGATAAGCCAAGGAGGATTCGAATGGAACCAATTGTTGATCTGATTGCTGACCTTAAGGAAAAATCGCTGGATTTTGACGGGCAGGTAAGGCTGGCAAAGGAAAAAGGGAAGAAGGTTATTGGTTGTGTTCCGTATTTCGTGCCGCTTGAATTGGTTCATGCGGCAGGAATGCAGCCCATGGAGCTGTGGGAGGACGAGGGCGTTTCGGGACAAGCTAGTAGCTACTACCCAGCATTTTATTGCTCCTTGTTGTTTTCTTTAATGAATGGTGCCCTTAACGGGAGATATAACGGATTGTCTGCGGTCATAATCCCGACAACTTGCGATGGTTTGCGCAATCTTGAAGAAAACTGGAAGTTTGCGTGTCCGACGGCAAGTGTTATTGATTATGTGCAGCCCGTCGTTCGAGATACGAAAGAGGCCCATCTTTACAATAAGAGCCAATTGAAACGGATCGCTTCAAAACTTGAAGCGATAGCGGGGACAAAGATCACCGAGAGGGCGCTTAGAGAAAGCATCAATATCTATAATGCCCACAGGGCGGCAATGAGGGAATTTTCCCATATTGCCTCGAAGCATACAGATATAATAACGCCCCTTAATCGTCGGTATATCTATTCAGCCGCAAGGACTATGCCCGTGGAAGAACATTTGCTTATGGTCCGAGAGATTAACGCTGAGTTGATCAAAATGCCGGAATGTACGCCATCGGGAACGAGTGTTGTTCTGACTGGGATCATGGCAGATTCGCCTTCATTGCTTCTTGAGCTCGAGAAAAATGACATATCTGTGGTGGGGGATCTGACGGTAGCTGAATCGGTCCGCTACGAAATGGATGCTCCTGGTCGTATTGATCCTTATGATTCCTTAGCAGGGATCTGGGAAAAGGTGGAAGGGGCTTCTATCGCTTTGGACCCGCACAAAAAGCGCAGTCTCATGCTGTCTAGCTTGGTGAAGAGCCGAGGGGCTGATGGCGTTGTTGCTTGCATTGTGAAGTTTTGCGAAGCAGAGGAATTTGATGTGCCGATTCTTAAGAATCAGCTAATAGAGTCCAATATTCCTTTGCTTGTTCTGGAGGTCGAATCTCAGCTGGGAACGAGTGAGCAAGTATCTACAAGAATACAAGCTTTTTCCGAAATGCTTCAGCTGAGAAAGAGTTTCTAGTTTTGCTTTGCGGGATCGTTTAAGGGGGAAATGAAATGGCGCAATCGGTTAACTACAGAAGTCGCGCAAGGGACTTAATGAGGGAATACGTCGGCGATCTCTATTCGGATATTCGTGCAGCCAAACTGGCTCACGAACCCATTGGGTACTCTACTTCGAATTTTGCTAAAGAGCTATTTGAGGTTATGGATTTGAAAATCGTTTATCCAGAAAATCATGCCGCGGCCGTAGCCGCAAAAAAAGGGGCAATCCAGTTTTGCGAAAAAGCTGAAAGCATGGGGTATTCGGATGACCTGTGCTCTTATGCGCGTATTAGCCTCGGGTTTGATGAGCGTGAGTCGGATTTTGGCCACGGACTTGATATTCCCGCCCCTGATTTTTTGTGTGTTTCGAATAATATTTGTTCGACGGTGAATAAATGGTATGAGAATCTTGCCCTGAAATACGGTATCCCGATGATTATGTTGGATGTTCCTTATGCTACTCAGGCAGAATTCGAGCCGCAAAAAATCGAGTACATAAAGAGCCAATTGCAGGGCATTGTTGATCAACTCGAGAAAGTCACCGGAAAGCAATTCGATTACAACAAATTTCAAGAAGTGCTTGAGATATCAAGTGAGAACGGAAGACTTTTCCAGAAGGCCATGGACCTGATTGGCGAGACGGTCCCCTCTCCCGCAAGTGCGTTCGATGAGTATAACTTCATGGCGCTTATGATCATCGCTCGAGGCAAAAAGGAAACGACTGAAGTTTTGGAAATGTTTATTTCTGAACTGGAAGAGCGCGTTCGGGACTCTACTACAACCTTTTCAGGCGTTGAAAACAAGCGAGTTTTTTGGGACGGCTTGTGCTGTTGGCCCTACCTTCGCCAGAATTCTGAATCGCTTGCCGAAAAGGGGATTAACATGGTTGGAACTCCGTATACGGGCAATTATGGAACCACTTTCGAGGATCTGTATCAATTATGCGAATCGTATTCGAGCACTAATAATGCCACCGGTTTGCAGATTGGACGTGATTATAGAAGCTCGCTGATCGATCGGTATAAATGTGATGGAATTCTTTGCAATGTTATGAGGAGTTGCAAGCCTTGGGTTGGAATAATGTTCGAAATGGAGCGTCAACTTGCAAGTCGTCATGATATCCCCTACACCATGTTTGATGCTGATCAGGCGGATCCTCGTGTCTTTTCTGAGGCGCAGTTTGAGACTAGGGTCCAGGGTCTCGGCGAGGCAATGGAGTCAAGGCGAACAACAGGATAAGCGTTCTGGATCTGCTCGGAAAGCTATTAGCTGTCTGATGAAAGAGTTGTCCCCTCTCTCTCCTTCTGGGAACCATTCTTGCATTAATTGTGAGATGGTTCCCACTTTAATTGTGGGGCGTTTTGGCTATCCATAGAGAAAAGGTGGATAATTCTTGAGACGCAAATCTTTTTGTTTCATTGAGTAATGAGTGGTTTACCTGGAAGCTATTGTTGCCAATGCCGCCAATGATCACAAAGTTATTGGCGGTATTTCTTTAAGGCTATTGGTGGTTGATTTAGACGATAAAGGAAATCAGAAAGGTCTACCAAAATGAATCTACCCCGATTCCGTTGACGCCTTTTACGCCGCCTTCGGGCGGCCTTTCTCGTCGGGCCAATTGGCTTCTTCGAACTCGGCCGGGCTGAGATAGCCCAGCGCCGAATGGATTCCCGCCCTGTTGTAGACGACCTCGATGTACTCGAACAGATCCAGCGCCTCCTCCTCGCGGGTGGCGTATGTCCGGGCGTGCACGCATTCCGACTTCACGATGCCCATGAGCGACTACATGGCCGCGTTGTCCCACGGCGAGGATATCGAGCCCATCGACGGGCGGATGCCGTTGTCGCGCATGGTCTTTGGCAAAAGCAGGGACACGTATTGGGACCCGTGGATGCCCTTCTAAGTGTCGAGAGCAATTCACGAGCTCGCTCTGCCTTTTTATGACGTAGTAGACCTCCCGCGCGATATAGCGCTTCAGGCACCTTATGGCCTCCATCTTGGTGTGCCCCTCGGACATCTTCTTGGCGACGTATTCCTTGGTGCGCTCATCGGTTCTGAGTCTCCCTATGGCGATGATGTGGATCGCGGAGTTCGTCTGCCTGTCGCCGCCGCAGTTGAGCCTGTGCCGATACGTCATCCCCGACGAGACGGGGACGGGCGCGACGCCGCAGAGCATGGCGAAGGACGCTTCCGACCTGAGCCTTTCGGGGTTGTCTCCGACCGTGACCATCAGCTGGGCCGCCGACTGGGCGCCGACGCACTTGAGCTGAACCAGCAGCGGGGCGGCGTCGGCCAGTATCGCGTCGATCATGTCATCGAGCTCGGAGACCTCGTCGTCCAGGTCGACGTAGCGCTTGGCGAGGCGCTTCAAGGCTATCTTGGCGGCGCCGAGCGGGGTCCTGAAGTCGGTCGAGTCCGGCCGCGTCGCGACCAGGCGCCTTATCAGCTGCATGCGCGTCATGCCGCGCAGCTGGTCGCGCAGCTCCTCGGGCGCCGAAATTATGTCGGCCCTTATCATCTGCAGCGCGACCCTCCGCGCCGCTACGGCCGTTGACCTGGTCTTTTGCAGCATCCTGAGGGCCTCGACCATGCCGTCGCGGCTCTTCGGCGTGACGGTCCTCGCGCCGGTGAACGCCGCCTCGGCGGCCATCTCCGCGTCGATGAAGTCGTCCTTGCCGCGCTTCCTGCGCACGGGCCTTGTCGGGAAAGGTCACCTCCAGCACGGCGAAGCCGTTCTTCAGGAGATGCCTGGTCAGCCCGCTGCCGTATGATCCCGAGCATTCGACCCCCACACGCAGCACCTCCCCGAGCGACCTCGCCCACGACTCGAGCTGCCTGTATCCCTGCCGCGTCGTGGGAAAGCGCTCCTCGCCGACCAGCGTCCCCTGCCAGTCCACCGCCGCCGCCACGTGGGTCTCCTTGTGCGTGTCGACGCCGATAATAACCTGCCCTTGCCTCGGTCTTTGCATGTCCGGCTCCTTAAGCGTAAGGTGTGCTTTGCGCGCTCTCGCCGAGCCGGCTGCCGGACAGGACAGTAACGGGATGCATCGCAGGCATCTGGCCCTTCTTGGGTCACGGACCGGGGAGGCGAGGGCCTCCGTCGGAACCGCCCCGAGCAACCGACGTATCCGGGGAATGGCATGGCGTCGATTGGTGTGCGGGTCAGGATGCGCGGGTCGACCGTCAATCGGAATGCGGGTCAGGATGCTGCGATGCGGTCCCGACTGCAGGATACGGCTCCGTTCCGGTTGCCGCAAAACCTGCTGGCAACATTCTTACTGTCCGTATGGAACACCTCGATGTCGGATATCGGGAACTCCAGCGTCGCGAAGGCGGCCCTCACCAGGGCCGCGTCCTTGCGCGGCCCGGCGGAATGGCCGACGATCTCGCGGTTGCTCAGGTCGACGAGCAGGCAGACGTAGTTCCAGCCGCCGCCGACGCGCACGTAGGTCAGGTCGCTGCACACGTGGGTGCGCGGCGCGTGCCCGCCGAACTCCCTGGCGACCACGTTCGGCAGGTCGGCCTCGTTGGGCCTGCCGGGATGGCATTTGAACCTCTTGCGGCCATATGCGCTGGTCGGGCCGTTCTTCCGCATTATCCTGCAGATGCGCCTGCGGCTGGCGGTTATGCCGTCCCGGGAGAGCGCCGCCTTGATCTTGCGGGCCCCGTAGCGCCCGCGGCTGGCCTCGTGCGCCGCCAGCACGGCGGGCTCGACGGGGTCGGGCGCCCCCGGGGCCGCCCCGCGCGACCGCATAGAGTAGTAGGTCGAGCGCGCAACGCCGAGGATCTCGCATTGCGCCGATACCGGGTAGCGGCCGGCGTTCGCCGCTATCACCGTCACTTTCGTGCGAATATCAGCGCCGCTTGTTTTAAAACGTTGACCTCCATGCGCAGCCTGCGGTTCTCGCGCTCCAGCTCGATGACCCTTGTCTGGTCGGGCGTGCGGTTGTCGGCCGCGTGGGGCGATCCGGTGGCGTTTATCGACGTTATCCACCTGCGCACGGTCGACCTTCCCAGGTCGCACTCGGCCATGATCTCGCTCATGGGCTTGCCGGCGTTGCACAGCTCGACGACCTGCCGCTTGAAATCGTCGCTGAAATGCCGAGGGTGCTTGGGGTCTGCCATGGCTCTCTCCGTTCGAAATGGCCCTCACGGAACTGTCCAGATTAGTGTAGCCAATCCAACATCTCGATGACGGCCTCCTTGACGCTGGTCTCGCGCCTCTTGTGGCGCTCGACGACCGCGGTGGCGAAGCCCATCCCCTTGAGCTTTGGCATCTTGAGCGTGATCCGGCCCGACGCCGTGGTGAATCCGCGCTCGTAGTGCCCGGCGCGGCACGCCGCCCTATCGTCGGTCCGCTCGTGCGGGCCCGCGCCCACAAGCTGGCCGGTCTCCTCGTCGAGCATGGCGTTGATGGTCTCCTCGATGGCCTTCCTGACCAGCTCGCGAAGCTAGGGCTTCACCGCTCCTCATCGAATGACACGATTGGGTCGGACACGGCCTGCCTCCTAGCATGATTGAATTCGACGCTCAAATCATACCGACGGCACGCGCCATGTCTTTTTCTCTTTTCTGGGCGTGTTCAGCTTTCAAAGTGCGCAAAGATTTTTACGTTACCAAAGCATAGCATCCGTTTTTTCGAAGGGATCGTTCAAGAAGACAGCCTGTTTACGTACACATGCCTTCTTTGTGCTGAGAGAGTGGCTCTCCTAAATAAGCCACTCTCTCAGCGGAGAATTCAGCCCAGCTCCATAATGATCAGCCCTCCTCTTCCTGAAAACGTGGTTGGCATATTTTCTATGCGGCGAGCAGGTGTTGTTCATGGTGTCCCAGACGAGTAGCTTGAAGAAAGGTCAGAGGGAAGTCTTTTTCTCGATTGTCGACACATGGTTTTCCGCTGCTGCTGATCATTTGTCTTTATTGGGGGAAGAGGGGGAATCGTGGGGTTCTGGATATCCCGGATGCGGAATTGGAGATTCTTTACCGTCAAAACCGTTTTGACTAGAGCTATCGACCGGAAATCAGCGTCTAGATTTGCGGAAAACGCAAGGACGGAAGGTCGTTCGGGGGGGGGTACGAGCAGGCGAGACTCGAGCTATCGCAAAGCAAATCTTTCAAGATAGGTAGGGGCAATAACGGCTATTCCCAGAAAGATGTTGGGAGGTATCTGTCCAACAACCCTCCGGATCGAGCGATTCTGGATGCGTGATGCCCGTATTTCCTTAGCGTTTTTTCGGTGGCGTGTGGCGGCGGTTCAAGAGTGAAAAGAAAGAGAAAACGGCGATCGTCTTCATTTTCCGCAAAAACCGTGCAGGCTGGCAAGTGGCTTAAAAATCCCTTTACAATGAAACATCGTGATTATTTAGGTCGCACTGAGCATCAGCTGCAAAGGCAGCCGCCCCCTGCGTAGCCACTAAACGATAAGGAACTGCATTAATGCCAAATATGCTCTCAAGCGCTAATGCTAGAAGGAATTGGTTCACCATAACGTCCCTTGTATCCAGGGACTTCAAGCTTAAGTACCGCCGCAGCGCCCTGGGCGTTTTGTGGTCGGTTCTGAACCCTTTGCTCATGATGATCGTGCTTTCCGTTGTGTTCAGCACGTTCTTCAAGTTCAGCATCGAAAACTACCCGCTGTACGTAATTCTTGGCAACGTTATGTTTGCGCTTATGGCCGATTCCACTTCCGGCGCCATGAATTCCATTATCGAATCTTCTTCGCTTATCAAGAAGATCCGCATCGAAAAGCTTATCTTCCCGTTGGAAAAAGTCCTGTTCCAGCTGGTGAACTTCTGCATTTCACTCATCGCGGTAGCCGCGGTAATGATCTTCTTCCAGGTTATGCCGCACGTTAGCCTGCTTGCCCTGCCGCTGCTGCTCCTATACGTGGTGCTGTTCAGCGCGGGCGTGGGCATGGCTCTTTCGGCTCTTTCAGTGTTCTTCCGCGACGTGTGCCATTTGTGGGGCGTAATAATCACGGCATGGACGTACGCAACGCCGCTGTTCTACCCGGTAGAAATCCTGCCCGATTGGGCGGCACCTCTTATGCAGTACAACCCTATGTATCACTACGTTAGCTACTTCCGCGACCTTATCCTGAGCGGTACGGTGCCTGGCCTGCAGGAGAACCTGCTGTGCCTCGGCATGGCGGTGGCTGCATTCGCCATCGGCCTGCTTATTTTCAAGAAGACCGAAAAGAAGTTCATTCTCTACGTTTAAGGAACCAGTATGCCCGAAAACGTGAACACCAGCGTTCTGGAAATCGAATCTGAGCTCGTTGACGACTCATCGAAGAAAACCATGATCAAGGTGGACCATGTGTCCATGATCTTCAACATGGCAAGCGAACAGCTGAACAGCATCAAAGAATACGTGATTGCTGCCGCCAAACGCGAGCTGCGCTTCAAGGAATTCCGCGCACTCGACGATGTTTCCTTCGAGGTAAAGCAAGGCGACGTGTTTGGCATTCTGGGCACGAATGGCTCTGGTAAATCTACCATTCTGAAAATTATTGCCGGCGTGCTTGAACCTAGCAAAGGATCGTGTACGGTTAGTGGCAACATTGCCCCGCTTATCGAGCTTGGCGCCGGTTTCGACATGGAGCTTACCGCACGGGAAAACATCTACCTGAATGGTGCGCTGCTGGGCTATTCGAAGCAGTTCATTGAAGAAAACTTCGACGATATTGTTGAGTTCGCCGAAGTGGAGAAGTTCTTGGACATGCCGATGAAGAATTACTCTTCCGGCATGGTGGCACGCATCGCCTTTGCTATTGCTACGGTTATCGTGCCCGAAATCCTTATTGTCGACGAAGTGCTTTCTGTAGGCGACTTCATGTTCCAGAAGAAGTGCGAAGACCGTATCACGAAACTGATCAAGGAACATGGCGTTACGGTGCTTATCGTTTCACACAACAACGACCAGATTGAGCGCTTGTGCAATAAGGCGGTATGGATCGAAAAGGGTCATTTGCGCATGGCGGGCACGGCAAAGGAAGTGTGCCAGACCTATCGTGTGCTGGGTGGTCATGTGGGCAGCAAGGAATCGGAGCAGATTGTGTTCGAAACCTTGCAGGATCCCAGAAAACCCGACATGACCGGCATCGAATCGATCGAGGCCGATACGCGCTATGGCATTGCGGCAAAGCTTTCGAGCCGCTGCTACCCCGACGGCGCAAAAGCGGTAATTCTTGCATCGGGCGAGCATGAAATGGTGCCGCTGATTGCGAACGGCTTTGCCGGTGCGCTTGATGCGCCCATCCTTCTTACCCAGAACGAAAGTGTGCCCGATATCACGGCTCAGGAACTGACCAGGCTCAACCCTCAGACCGTATATGTCCTGGACGGTGGAACCGTTGATATGGATGTTGTTCGCAAGGAGGTAAAGGCAGCCTTGCCATTGGCTGCAATTAATGCGATTGAAGGCAAAGATGTCCGTGAATTGTCTTGGGCGATCTACGAATACGGCGAAGCGAATGCTTTTTGGGGTGCAGGTATTGCCCTGACCTACGATGGCTGTTTGGGTGATTTGGCTTCGCTCTCCCCTTATCTGTATTCAAAAAAATGTCCCGTTCTGGTTAAACTCGGTGAAGAGCCGGTTTCGCTGAAGATGTGCGAAATGGCATCGCGGAAAGAAGAGACGCTTATCATCGGCGGTTTCAAATCGTTCCCCGATGAGGGCATTGCTCCAATCGTCGGCAGTTCTGTGGCCGTTCATCGTTTTGTTGGCAAGGACCAGTACGATGCGAATGAGCTGATTAATAACTGGATCGAGAGAAGCGTTGATGCCGACTCGTTTCTCGTTGTTTCCATTTGGCATCCAGAAGACGCGCTTGTGGTTGGCCCTTTTGCGGCGAAGAATGGATCTCTTGTTATGTTGGAGGATCCGCAGGACCTCGATAGCGTTGCTCATGGCATCACTTACGTCGGTGGCAACAAAAAGCAATTGCGTTTCGTAGGCGATAGGTCCAGATTCAACGATCTTGACAAGGAACTGCTTGTCAAAGCGTCTGACTAGTGGAATAAAGCAGAGGGAATGGGCGAGATGAGCAACCAAAATACACGTGAAGCCATGGTGACGATAGAGCCGGTTGGTGAATTGGGTCAGCGTAAACCTGGGCTTAAGCGCGTATTGACATATGGCACTTTTGACCTCTTGCACTACGGTCACATCCGTTTACTGCAGCGCGCTTCGCAACTGGGTGATTATCTTATTGTTGCCCTGTCTACTGATGAATTTAATGCTGTCAAAGGTAAGAAAAGCTTTTATCCCTACGAGACGCGTAAAGAGATGCTTGAGGCGATTCGCTACGTTGACTTGGTCATTCCTGAAAATGACTGGGCTCAGAAGCGTTCTGATGTTGCCGAATACCATGTCGATACGGTTTGCATGGGTAGTGATTGGGCAGGGGATGCCCGGTTTGAGGATTTAAAGGACTTATGCGATGTTGTGTACCTTGACCGTACTCAAGGTATATCCACCACAGAAGTCAAAGAAAGGCTTGGGGCCAACGAGAAGTAAACATCATCTCTCTTCTTTGCCGATCAGTCTCTCGAAGACTTCTTTTGTTTCGGGAGAGTCGAGCTTATCGTGGTTGACGTGCTGGAAATGAGAATGAATGTCTTTAGGCAGCTCCATATAGTCACCGTATCTGCTTGTCAGAAAGCTGTCAGGGTTATTAGGGACGGAGCATTCGATTCCTTCGAATTTCATTTTATTAACGGGGAATACATCAGAATAACGGTATGTCCACCAACGCTGCTTCCCATCATCTAAATTGTCGATAGACCATCTGATATAGGGCGATTTGGAGGTGCTGATCAGCCCTCCGCTATGCGCTTGCTCGATGTACCGATCGAACTGCAGCTGGATCGCGCTGGCTTGATCGTTTTCTTGTGCATAGTAAGGCTCATCGCGCCAGAATTGAAGGGAGGGGTCTGCCTCGATTCCTGCAATCATTTTGCGGCGCAGCCTGCGATGCTCTTCTTCTTTATCCATGTTGTCGGACTCTGCCCAGTCGTAAATAAACAGGTCCAGAAAGCAGGGGATGGCAACGTCCGAATACCAGAACCGAATTTGACGGCAGTAGACGAACTTGTCGTATACCACGGTGATACGGTATCGGTCGTCGTGTTCAATCAGATCAGTTAATTTAGCAAGATCGCTTCTCAATATGCCAAGGTCAACATCATCGTCCCAAGGGATGAAACCTCCATGGCGAACGGCGCCAAGGAGCGTGCCGAAGTTCAGCCAATAAGGAATGCTGTTCTCCTGGCAAAGAGCGTCGAATTCCGAGAGTAACTTTGCGCATCCGAGCTGAAGTAGGCGCATTCCCCCTGTCGCTTGTGGAAGGGACCGAAAAAAGCGTTTCTTGGCGTCGTCAATGCTTTCGCCTTCGTTTTTATACGCATCCCAGGCGAACATTTTCATGTGAGAGTCATGTGCATCGAGATCGTCGGAAATAGACTTAAGGGTAGGGGAGAGCACCTCGCCCACCTTATAGTTCAGATTCATGTTGATGCCGTTGTCTGCTTGCTCGATGCGGCGAAAGAGCTCATCTTGCTTCATCTTGATATCGAACAGTTCGTCTTTTACTAGATTGGTCTGTGTCACAAAATGATTTTCTGCCGCGTGGAAAGAGCGGGAAGAGACAGGCAGAAGGCTTTTGAATTTGCTGAAGAGTGACATATGACCTCAAGTTCATTTTTTCGTTTCTTATCATTTTACATTGGAAATGGTCTGCAGACGATAAATCGGGGAGATACCGTTCATGATTCAAGTTAGATATCCGCAAAACAGGGGAGAGCTGCTGGGTAGTAACACTTATTGTGGCTGCAGCCTCCTCGCATCCGTACGATTAGCTTAAATAATGTTTCGGCTGACGCTCCGAGTCCGATCTTGTGTGAATCTTCTGTATGATGTTTAAAACGTGTGTTTAACGAAAGGCAATTCGTATGGCTGTCGGAAAAAAGCTGCTAAGCGTATTTTTCTCCTTCACTTTAGTTATGGGTCTTCTTCCTTATTCGGCATTTGCGGAACCTTCGGATTCAAACTCGAATTCAATCGAGTCTAGCTCCGATGCATCGACTTCAAATGAGTCCGAATTCGCGGATGGCGGAGTTGCTTCAAAGCCGGATCCAAGCGATTTCGAGGACGGAATGGATTCCAGTGGTTCTGTCTCTGGCGGGGAGGATGCTGAGTTTGGCGTCGGTGATGAATTCGTCAACGAGCAGGAAACGTCTGTCCCTGATTATAGTGATGGTAAGCTGGCAATTTGGGCCGACGGCCTTGACGACCCCTCCGATGTCACGGATGTTTACCCGCCTGACACTAACGAAATTGAAGCATACGCTAACGGCTCTAACCTTCAGCCAATGAGCTTCAGCTCTGAAATGCTGTATTTCTGCAAATATGAGAGCAGCTGCAATTATGACCAGGGCCTTAGCTCGGGCGATGGTTATCACGCCATGGGCTATTTTCAGTTCGACAACAGGTATGGCCTGGGTAGCTTCCTGAAAGCTGCGTATAACTACAACCCTTCAACTTATAGTGCTTTAAAGGTCATTGGCGATCGATACGGCTGGAATGTGACGGGCGCAACGCGCTCTAATGGTGCTTTCACCCAACTGGGCAATGACCTCAATGCCGCGTGGCATGCTGCATACAAGGCGAACCCCACCGAGTTTTCAAACCTGCAGAATGGCTGGGCATACATTGATTCCTACAACGGGTCGTTAGGTGCTCGTGGTTGCCTTAAGGCATTTGGAATCAACTTGGACAATCGTCCCGATTGCATTAAGGGCCTTTGCTGGGGCATGGTCAACCTGTTTGGTGCAGGAGGCGGTGCCTCATATATCAACAATGGTAATTATTATGGTGCAAATTGGTTCTTCAAGAATTCCGGCATCAATGACTCTATGTCGGATGAAGTTTTTGTAACTACTCTCTGCGACTATGTCGTCAATAACGTTGCGAAGCGTTATCCCAAGCAATCCATCTACTGGACCGGTTGGCAGAATCGGTACAAGAGCGAAAAAGCTGACTGTTTAAAATACCTTCAGGCAAGCAATTATATAGTGCCCTCCCCCAAGAACGTCAAGGCCGAGGCCGCCGGCAGCGGCGAGGTGACGCTCTCCTGGGACCCCGTTGAGGGCGCGGAGGCCTACGCCGTCGCCGAGTACTCCGACGGCTCCTACCGCAACTTCACCACGGAGTTCACCGGCACCTCCTACACCGCCACCGGCCTGTCGAACGGCAGGCCCCACGAGTTCCTCGTGCAGGCCAAGGTAGGGGGCAGGTGGTCCTCGGCGTCGGCCGGCCTGCGCGTCTCCGCCACGCCCCAGGGCGCCACCAAGCCCGAGCCCAAGGCCGAGCCCGGCAACGGCTCGGTGAAGCTCACCTGGGACGCCGTCCCCGGAGCCGTCAAGTACGCGGTGGCCACCAGGAGCCCCGACGGCTCCTACCGCAACTTCACCACGGAGTTCGCCGGCACCTCCTACACCGCCACCGGCCTGTCGAACGGCAGGTCGTACGACTTCCTCGTGCAGGCCTGGGTCGACGGCTCCTGGTCGTCCTTCGGCTCGTCCGACCTCGTCTCGGCGACCCCGTCCGACCCGACGTCCCCCAAGAACGTCAAGGCCGAGGCCGCCGGCAGCGGCGAGGTGACGCTCTCCT
>ERZ1035006.794-NODE-794-length-23713-cov-6.625454_pt1 | contig 23713 bp, 26 predicted proteins | sample MGYA00520694_ERZ1035006 | MGnify/ENA primary metagenome ERZ1035006 (study PRJEB33766, sample SAMN09781746) | gut metagenome | biome: gut microbiome | host: Homo sapiens | place: Madagascar | study: EMG produced TPA metagenomics assembly of the PRJNA485056 data set... | reverse complement strand
TACGTAAGATTCGAGTAACATTCCCACACAAAGAATGAAAAAAAGCACCAGCCGAACCGCCATGCCACGCCACAGATCTTTGCGCCGCTGCTGTACACACAACATGACAAGTCCCAGATATACCGGAATATAACAAATAAACTGCGGCAACAGCGCCACCATACACAAAAGTACACCTCCGGATCCGAATGCACTGATCGCCAATACACAAAAATAGCCGTAGGCAAACCCGCTCCATGCAGCAAATCCCATGTAAAACCATTTTCCACCCCGCATCAGTCCGACTGCTGACAGAAACAGAAAAATGCCCAGACGGTTCACGCACACATTCCACAGTACTTCATAAAAATTAATCTGTGTATACTGAAACTGCTTTAAAAAATAGCGCGTAAGGCTTCCACTCCCTTGAAAGCCCTCCGCAATAAAAACATTTGCCCCTACGATGCCGAGCAAAAAACAAGCTAAAAATATGAGAAACAGCTGTTGTCTGACGGATAATTCCCGCGTCTGCATGATTGTCCGTCTCCTTTGAGATTCCTTATCTCTAATCTATGCGATATTTATTTTTGTATGCCATGAGTGCAGCCACGGTCTTGGCATCCTGTATCGTACCGGCGTAGATCATCTCGCAGAGTTCATCCAGATCATAGCTTTCGATCTCCACATACTCATCCGGATCGAGACGCTGCTCGCGCTGCACCAGGTCATGCGCCACGTATACATCTATAAATTCATCGCAATACGCTACGGTTGTGCGCAGTGAGATCAGAAAATCCAGCCGTTCACTGTGGTATCCGGTCTCCTCTTCTAATTCCCTGGCAGCACAGTGGCTCGTCTCCTCTGTCGTATTGTCACGCGCCCCCGCAGGTATCTCTAAAGTGATCCGATCCAGGGCATTGCGAAACTGGCGTACCATCACAATCCTTCCATCCGACAATACCGGCACGACTGCAGCCGCTCCCTTTCTGTGATGGATCAGATCCCACTGCGCCGTCCTGCCATCGGGCATCTGCATCGTATCACTGTAAAAATCGACAATCGCTCCCTGATATTTTAATGTACGGTTTATCCGTTTGATTTTATTTTCCATTATAGCCCTCCAATATTTGATAGGAATTTCCTATCATAAAAGTAAAAGGCGCTAAGATCACCTCTTAACGCCTTCAAATCAGTCTCTTGTTCAGATAATTGCACGGATTATTTTGCGTAATCCGTAACACGTGATTCTCTGATGACATTTACCTTGATCTGACCCGGATATTCTAATTCAGATTCAATCTGCTTTGAAATATCCCTTGCAAGGATAACCATATCAGCATCACTGATTTGTTCAGGAACTACCATAACACGAACTTCCCGTCCTGCCTGAACAGCAAAAGATTTGTCAACTCCCTTAAAACCGTTTGTAATATCCTCTAACTGCTGTAAGCGGTTAGAATATGTTTCTAATGTCTCCCGTCTTGCACCCGGACGTGCGGCACTGATCGTATCAGCAGCCTGTACCAGACATGCAATCAGAGACTGAGGTTCTACATCACCATGATGCGCCTCAACTGCATTGATAATCAGCGGTGATTCCTTGTACTTACGGCACAGATCCACACCAATCTGAATATGTGAACCTTCCATATCGTGATCCACGGATTTTCCAATATCATGTAACAGACCTGCACGCTTCGCAGTTCTGACATCCACACCGATCTCGCCAGCCAGAAGCCCTGCAATCTGAGCCACTTCAATCGAATGCTTCAATGCATTCTGACCATAACTGGTTCTGAACTTCATGCGTCCAAGCAGACGGACAAGTTCCGGATGGATTCCATGAATACCAACCTCTAATGTGGCTGCCTCGCCTTCCTCACGGATCATGGTGTCGACTTCTTTTTGTGCTTTCTCTACCATCTCCTCAATTCTGGCCGGATGGATACGTCCATCTACAATCAGCTTCTCCAGCGCGATTCGTGCCACTTCACGGCGAATCGGATCAAAGCCGGACAGAATGACTGCCTCCGGTGTATCATCAATAATCAGATCTACACCTGTCAGCGTCTCCAGTGTACGGATATTTCTACCCTCGCGGCCAATGATTCTTCCCTTCATTTCATCGTTAGGAAGCGGAACTACAGAAATCGTAGTCTCCGAAACATGGTCTGCTGCGCATTTCTGAATAGCAGTCACCACATAATCCTTGGCTTTCTTTCCTGCCTCTTCCTTTGCGCGGGTTTCCATCTCCTTAATGAGTTTTGCAGTGTCAAGTTTTACATCATCTTCAACGGTTTTCAAAAGAAATTCTTTTGCTTGTTCGGAGGTCAAACCTGAAATTCTCTCAAGTTCCTGTACTCTCTGTTCATTAAGCTTTGCGACTTCTGCTTTCTGCTTCCTGATCTCTTCTTCCTTAGCTGCAAAACTTGCCTCACGCCGCTCAATAGCATCGAGCTTCTTATCCAGATTTGACTCTTTCTGCTCAACACGGCGTTCTGCACGCTGAACCTCTGATCTGCGTTCCTTGATCTCGCGGTCTAATTCGTTCTTTGTCTTGATAGACTCTTCCTTGACCTCTAACAGAGATTCACGTTTCTTTGCCTCCGCAGTCTTTACCGCGTCATCAATAATAGACCTGGCGCGTTCTTCTGCCGAACCAATCTTTGAATCAGCCTTTTTCTGCTCTAACTGATTCATGATAACGGCTGTCACAACTGCAGCAATCACTAAGGTGACCAGAATAGCAACTATCATCGTAACAATACTTACCATCGCAGGAGCACCTCCTTATTAAGTTTTCATTGTACATATAACAAAAAATTCGTACATCTGTCATAACTACAACATATAAATTTTATCCTTTATTGTACATTATGTCAAGTGTATTATTTATGACAATCTCAGCTCCCGGCAAATATCTGAACTGCGAAAACCTCTGCGCTGCAGATAACCATACATCCTGCGCTGCTCCCCCTGATCTGCCGTCTTTGGATCATAATGACGCTTCTGTAATAAATCACGGATCATCTGCGCCTCATCACGCTCATCTTCGTAAGATGCCAGTACCTGATCTGCCAGTTCTCTGTCGATGCCCTTCTGCTGCAGTTCCATACGCAGCTTTCCGCTGCTCTTTGATGCACCCCGCAGACGCACGTAACAGTCTGCATAACGCGCATCATCCACATAATGATAGCTTTTCACATAGGCAACTGCTTCGTCCACCAGATCTTCCGGATATCCGCTGTCCAATAGCTTTCGCTGCAGGTCACGTTCGGTGCGGTCCATGCGCTCTAACAAATGCATCGCACGCTTTTTTGCACGCTTTCCTATCACATCATGACGAATCTGTATGTACTGCTGCTCGCTGAGAACTGCGCCTTCTGACAGCTGCAGTGTGCGCAGTTCTCCCGGATAGAGACTCCATTGTTCTCCATTATCCAGCTGCACGAGCCGCTTGCCCTTTGTCTGCTGTTCAATGGCTGCAACCATCACATCTGACATATCCGGCTACTCCTGCGTCTCTACCGGCTCAGCGGCATCATCCGGTACTTCTTCTCCGATTCCGTAATGTGCGCGTACCTTTGCCTCTATCTCTGCGCAGATATCCGGATGATCTGCGAGGAACTGCTTGGCATTCTCGCGTCCCTGACCAATCTTATCCCCATCATAGGCATACCATGCACCGGACTTATTCACAACATCAATGCCTGCCGCCAGATCGAGAATATCTCCCTCTTTGGAAATGCCCTTTCCGAACATAATATCAAACTCTGCCTCACGGAACGGAGGTGCGACCTTATTTTTTACAACTTTTACACGTGTATGGTTTCCGATCACCTCGCCAGCCTGCTTGAGCGCCTCCACACGGCGGACATCCAGACGCACGGATGAATAGAACTTCAACGCACGTCCTCCGGTCGTTGTCTCCGGATTGCCAAACATCACACCGACTTTTTCACGCAGCTGGTTGATAAAAATGACGATACAATTGGACTTACTGATCACAGCCGTCAGTTTACGGAGCGCCTGTGACATGAGCCGCGCCTGCAGACCGACATGTGAATCACCCATGTCTCCGTCAATCTCTGCCTTCGGCACAAGCGCTGCCACAGAGTCCACGATCACGATATCTACTGCACCAGAGCGCACCATCGTCTCTGTGATCTCGAGCGCCTGCTCTCCATTGTCCGGCTGTGAAATGTACAGATTGTCAATGTCTACACCGATATTTTTCGCATAGACCGGATCAAGAGCATGCTCTGCATCGATAAACCCGGCAATGCCCCCTGCCTTCTGCACTTCTGCGACGCAATGCAGCGCAACGGTCGTTTTACCACTGGACTCCGGTCCGTAAATCTCGATAATACGTCCCTTCGGAAGTCCTCCCAGGCCGAGTGCCAGATCCAGACTGAGTGACCCGGTCGGAACCGTCTCCACATTCATAGCTGCTGAAGGATCTCCCAGCTTCATCACCGAGCCCTTTCCATACTGCTTCTCTATCTGTGCAATCGCTGCGTCAAGTGCCTTTAATTTATTTTCGTCTGCCATGATAATCTCCTTTATTTATTTTATGTATGTTAGAATCATTCTCTATGCTTCGCGCCAAATATCGAACATCCGTTCGCGTCTATGGCTATAATAATACACTTCATATCAAATGTCAACAGGGAAAATCTGATTCACGGTCGTTAAATATAAAAAGAACACCCGAAGAACGGATGCCCTCATTATAGCCTGTCCGATCACCTGCGTCAAGCCAGTTCGCAACAGTCAGCCCACATCATTCGCCAAGATGCCTGACAACTTCTGTGACATGATATGAAACAGCCATACCACCACTACTGAAGCTGCCACCAGAATCAGTTCGTAGCGGTACTCACATGTCAGATATCCTGCATATCTCATGAATTTACGTATCGTCACATGCACAAGATACAGATCTAAGGAACGTTCGCCAAACCAGTTTAATATGGTTACCGGCCATTTGAATGGAATTCTTGAAAATATCCATGCTATAGCTGCACAGCAGCATACATTAAAGGCACCTGTCGTATAACGTGATATAATGAGCGAGGGTGACGGAAGCATCATCAGAAATATCACTGAAACAGCCATCAGGATTCCCCATTTCCAATCACTGGAACGTTTTTCATAACTGGATCTTCCGTAAAAGCAGCCTGCCAGAAAGACCGGCACACGCAGCAACGCGATATTCGTCATATTAAAGATACGATTTTCATAAAGCTCCAGCAGTACTGCCAGAACCGTAAATGCACTGACCATTGTCAGCAGCCGTATCTCTCCGTCCCATGCATCCCGTGCGCTGTCCACAATCGAAAAGACATACGGATAGATCAGATAGCAGACAAGCATCAGTCCAACATACCAGTACCAGCGGATGCCTCCCTTGAAAAACGAAAGAAATGTCACGTCCTTACACAGTTTCCAGATACTGGTTTTATTCAGAAGCAGATCGTACACTACCCAGGACGGCAGCGCTATCAGCACATACGGAATCAGCAGCCTCACCAGTCTCCTGCGATAAAACCTACCAACATCCGGATTTTTCTTCATTGCATAATACAGTCCGCATCCCGATAAAAAAAGGAATGCATCTACACTGGAGGAACCAATATAATTCCAAAACCAATAGACCCATCCTCCCATATGCTTGTGATATATGTAACAATCTTCCGTAAAATGAAACACCACGATCAGAAGTGCGGACAATCCCATCAACGCACTTCGGTATTTCGAAATTAATTGCCCTTTTTCCATCATTTATATATTCATTACAGGCCAGCGATTTTCCGCTGACCTGCCCCTGTCCCATAGTTTAATTACGACTCCACCTTCTGGTCACGCAGCACTGCCGCCTGCTGTAACAGATCCAGCACCTCTTCCTTTGTGATCACACCGATGCTCTTGGCTGCAAACATACCCAGGTTCATCGTCACCAACATCGGTATGCTCATGACCTGATATTTGAGTGCCAGTCCCGGCTGCTCATCGACATTGACTTTCCCTACCAGATAAGTATCCGCATACTCCTCTGAGATCTGCTCCACGATCGGGCTGAGCATCTTGCAGGGGCCGCACCAGTCTGCATAAAAATCGATCAATACCGGTTTTTCGCTTTTCATTACTATCTCATCAAAATTGTCCTCTGTAATCTGAATAACTGCCATAAAAGATCCTCCTTTTGATTGTACCTATCACATTAGTTCCGACCGAATTCGGACAACTGCAATCCCTTATTCCGATCCAGTGTCATGCCGACACTCCATGCATTGACAAATAGCAGCAACGGATTTCCCTTGAGATCCATGATCTTTTTCATATCCGAAGTACCGGTCAGGCTGTCCATATCTACCTCTTCCTTATTCGCTATCCAGCGGATATGTTCATACGGCAGATTCTCCAATCGGATATCTACATTATACTCAGTTTCCAACCGAAATTTCAAGACATCAAACTGAAGAACACCGACAACGCCGACGATGATCTCCTCCATGCCGCCCTTATACTCCTGGAAGATCTGGATCGCACCTTCCTGCGCGATCTGGTTGACGCCCTTGACAAACTGCTTGCGCTTCATGGAATCAATCAGGCGCACACGTGCAAAATGCTCCGGTGCAAATGTCGGAATACCCTCAAATTCAAACTTCTCTTTTGCAGTCGTGAGTGTATCTCCGATCGAGAAAATACCCGGATCAAACAGGCCGATGATATCTCCGGCATACGCCTCATCCACGATCTTGCGTTCCTGTGCCATCATCTGCTGTGGCTGTGACAGTTTGATCTGCTTGCCGCCCTGCACATGGTACACTTCCATGCCTGCATCGAATTTTCCGGACACGATACGCATAAATGCGACACGGTCACGGTGATTTTTATTCATATTCGCCTGGATCTTGAAGATAAATCCGCTGAAATCCTCGGAAAACGGATCAATCTGACCGATATTCGACTGTCTCGGCAGCGGCGCATAGGTCATCTGTAAAAAATGCTGCAAAAATGTTTCCACACCGAAGTTTGTGAGCGCCGATCCGAAAAATACCGGTGACAGCTCTCCCTTTGTAACGAGTTCCTGATCAAATTCCGCACTCGCGCCATCGAGCAATTCTACCTCATCCAATAGCTGCTGCTTATATTCTGCCCCGATCACAGATTCTAATTCAGGCGCGTCGATGGAAATGATCTGCTCCTCGCCCTCTTTTGTACCTTTACGTGTATCGGAGAAGATACGCACACTTCTTGTCCCACGGTCATAGACTCCTTTAAATCCCTTGCCGGAGCCAATCGGCCAGTTAACCGGACAAGTCGCGATCCCCAGTTCGTTCTCAATCTCGTCCAACAGTTCGAACGTATCATTTGCATCACGATCCATCTTATTGATAAATGTAAAGATCGGTATATGCCGCATCACACACACCTTAAACAGCTTTCTGGTCTGTGCCTCGACACCCTTTGAACCATCGATGACCATGACAGCAGAATCTGCCGCCATCAGTGTACGGTAGGTATCCTCCGAGAAATCCTGATGTCCCGGTGTATCCAGAATGTTGATACAATAATTGTCATAATGAAACTGCAGCACCGATGAAGTCACCGAAATACCTCTCTGCTTCTCAATCTCCATCCAGTCGGATACCGCATGCTTTGCGGTTGCCTTTCCCTTTACGGAACCTGCTTCGTTGATCGCGCCTCCGTATAACAGAAATTTTTCTGTCAGTGTCGTCTTTCCTGCATCCGGATGGGAAATGATCGCAAATGTGCGTCGTTTTTCTATTTCACTTTTTCTAATACTTGCTGTGTTATCTGCCACGAGAGTTTCCTCCAAATCGGTATGTTTATTGTCTGTTGTCGTAACTGTGAGGGTACTGAACAGTTACCTGTTGTCTATAATAATATATCCGCAATTACTTATATTATCGGTCGTACCGGCATTTGTCAAGCAATATCCATATACATACAAAGACCCGGTAAATACCGGGTTACTGTTCACTCGCAGCTCGTTACAGTAACGGATTTTGCCGGGGCTTTGTATGTTTCTATTCTGCCTGTGCAATCGGCGTGATCACAATATTTTCCGGTGCGACTTCCGTCTTGCGCGCGACAATATCCTCCACCTGCGCGCGTTTTGCATCCGTCACTTCACCCATATCCAGCACGACATCTGCACCACCATCCGAGCTCATGCTGACAACGACATCTGTAAATCCTTTTGCCTCTAACAGCATCTCTGCCGCTGCCTCTTTTTCCGCAATATCTGTCAGTGCGACCATTTTATCTACTGCATCCTGCTTCTGTGCCTCAGAGAGTGATTCACTGTCAATGACCGCCAGCAGCCGCTCCTTATTTTCGGAACGCACCTGTTCACGGTTCATCTTCATCTCCACGGCAAAATTCACATTTTCCACCACTGCCCCGGTCAGTACCGTCTCACCCGGATGCTCCACACTGGTCTCCTCTGTCTGTGCACTCTCATCACCAGCCGCATCCGCGTTCCCATCCGCATCATTTTGTGCGGTATCCAATGCCGGATCTTCGGTATCCGTAAATATCTCATCACCAAGAAGTGCATCTTCCTCTGAGATATCATACGTTTCCTCCGCTACATCCTGACTCGTTGCTGCGGCCAGATCACCCTCATTTCCATATGTATAACTCACGTACCCTGCCGCAGCGATCATCAGTGCTAACGCCGTGATGATCATCTGATTCTTCTTAAAAATTTTCATGCTCGCTAACCTCCTGCATCGACATCTTGACTATTGTAATCTTATGCGCCTCGAGCGGGAATAATGCCATGACACTCTGCAAAATATTCTGTTTCACCATTGAATTGCCCCCACCCTGCGCGACAACGAGCACGCCCTCTACCTGTGGTGTGAGCTGGTTGGATACATAAGGAGTCTCTGCGCTGCCATTTTTCGTATAGACAGTGTTCTCCGACGTATCCTCTGCACCTGCAGCTGCATCTGATCCACCATCCACACGGCGCGCCGTGTCCTTTTCAACGACCTTTTCCCCATGATCTTTGAGTGTGAGCATGACGCGCACACGCCCTGCCCCATCAATCAGCGACAATGTCTCCTCCAGCCGGTGCTCCAGATCCTCTGTAGCAGTCTGCACCGCAGTATCAGGCGCAGCTTCTGTCTGATCCCCTGCTTCAGTCTGGCCGGCGGCCGCAGCATCTCCCGACAGATCACCCGGTGCATCCACCGTCTTTCCAGACGGCAGCGCGATCACCAATAGCAGCAGCCCGACAATGCCAATGATCAGCCAGGTATTTTTATCCTTATACTTTTCCCCATATTTCTCCTTCCAGTGATCGATCCATTTTCCACCACTCATTCCACCACTACCTGCCCTTTCTGTAATCCATATACTTCGCACAAATAGTCCCGCAGCACTTCACCGTCCCCTATCAGTCCTTCCTGTATCCGCACCTGCTGCGGTTCATAATTATCATCCAGCGTCACCGTTATTTTCTTTATCTGCAGCAAATGCTCCCTGGCGAGTTCAGTAAACTGCTCTTCCATTGCACGCCCATAATGCACACGGTACACCTGCTCCTGCGTCTGCTCCATATGTGAAAAATCGAGCTGTGCCTCCTCCATATCCTGCCGGAAATTCTCATAAGAGATGCCCTCCTTAAGTGCATCTGCCTGCCCGAACAGCCGGATAAGCGGAGCCATGACCGTGAGTGCAAATACAAGCCCCATGAAAAAACGGATAAATTTCTTATAAGATTCACCTGCTGAAAAATACAAGACGATCATCATCAAAAAATACAAGATCAATACAGAGCGGATCCAATCTATGAATGTCTGCATGCGGCCTCCTTTTCCGGTTCAGGCATGCGGCTGCCAAATAGACACCGCATGCACATCACACGCCCGCCCCGGTCGCCATGCACACGACCGTGACCGACAAAAACAGCATTAGAATGGCAGTGACTACGAGCTTCGCGTAGAGCAATCCGGTCTTTGCCAGAGCATCAAGTACACCGGAAATCCGTTTATCTGTCACCGGTTCCGATACAGCCGCCAGTATCCGGTAGACGAGTGTCAGCACGGCAATCTCCAACAGCGGCTTTGCACACAACAATACCAGCACAACCACTGCAGTCGCTCCCACGCTGTTCTTAATCAGAATACCGGTGCCCAGAAGGAGTTCGCTCACGCTGTTCATAGCTCCTCCAAGACCCGGGATGACCCCGATCGTGCGTATTGCCGCACTCCTGCGCAGCTGATCGACCGCCGGGGCAATCAGCCCCTGGATCAGGTTCAGTCCCAGTACAAATGCTATCAGTATTTTCTGCGCACAGAGTACGCCGCTCTCCAGCAAATGTGCCATACTCGAAAAATGTTCTTCCTTCCATGTATAGTTGGCAAACTGTGTCACTAAATAGATAAATACAAGCGGAAACAACACTTTTTGCAGCAGATTCTGGACGAGATACAGCACAAGCAGCAGGATCTCATAGGTCAGGCTCGCAGAATTGACACCGGATGAAAACACCATCGCCATACAAAACACCGGCTGGATGAGCATTGTAAACTCTGTGATCCGATCCAGACAGCGATAGGTCACTTCCTGCATTGATGCAAATACGCGCAGGGCGTTGTATAAAAACAAAAAATAGACAGCCAAAAAACTCATGTCCGATAAAAACGCATTGGAAAAAATCCCGGTAATCCCCTGCAGCATCGCAAATGCCAATAACAGCACCAGCATCTGTACCAGATAGCCACGGTTCATATGTACGACGCCAAAGCAATGATTGACCAGCCAGTTCCACACCGTCTGTCCGTCCGGTTTCGCGTCCCCGTGCAACAGATTCTGCAATAACTGCAAAAAACTGATATCCAGATCTGTCTCATCGCTCTGCTCCTGCAGGAAATCATCCAGATCATCTGTCTGCAGCTCCCCCAGCAGATCATCCGTCATCCCATCTGCCTGGTCGCTGGCCGCATCCCCTGCCAACGTTCCCGGCTCATTTCCAATCTGTTCCGCTGCTATTCCGGTCTCTGTATTCATGAACACCGTAATAATCATGGCGATAATTATGCATATGCATAATTCAATGATAAATCGTGTTCTGTATCCACATCGTTTCAGATGCCTTCCCTTGTCCGCAGCACGCCATTCCGGTTTCACTTTTATTTTTTTATCTCTCATGTCACCACCGTGGCTATCAACTGCAAAAAGGCTTCAATCACCGGAAGCGCCAACAGCAGGATTGATATTTTAGAAAACATCTCGATCTGGGAGGCAATCGTTGCATAACCGGCATCCTTGCACAGGCTGACTGCAAATTCTGCTACATAGGTGATGCCTATCATTTTTAAAATCGTGCGGAAATAGCCGACATCCAGCGTTGCCAGTTCGCGCAGTCTGCCAACAGATTCCAACAGGATCGAGAGTCTGCCCAGCACACTGAAAAAGATACAGACACATACAACGATACTGATCAGGATACCGAATTCCGGCCGTTCTTTTTTTAATACGGTTGCAAGCAATACACCGGCTACCGCCAGCAACGACATCTGTACTACATTCATACACCCGCCTCACAGTTCAAATAATGTCTGCATTGTCACAAACAGCTCATAGATATATGGCACGACCCACAGCAGTACGAGCACCAGTCCTGCCAGACTGATGAGAAACGCATGCTCCTCGCGCCCGCTGTGTTTGAGTACCTGTCCGAGAATCGTGACGAGAATACCGACTGCTGCTATCTTGAATATCATATTTACACTCATATATACCCCTTCGCCTCACTGTGTACCTGTAATCAGTTCCATACGGCTGTCATAGACACGCATGCTGCGTTGTCCATGTACATCCTTTTCCAATACCACAAAACGACCGATCTCACCTTTTCCGCTCCAGTTAAAAAATCCACAGATGTGCTGCAGGCTCTCTACCGACTCACCATGCACTGTCCCGATCAGGCGGCAGCCACTGTGGAACGCACGTGTCACAGCCTCAAAATCATCCTTTGCCCCCAGCTCGTCAACCGCGATCACCTGCGGAGACATCGAGCGCAGCAGCATATAGATTCCCTCGCTTTTACCGGCTCCCTCCAACACATCTGTGCGCGGTCCGAGATCGTTCTGCGGAACACCCAGATAACCGGCGCCCAGCTCCGAACGCTCGTCCACCACACCGACCTTCATACCCGCATGTGCAGTATCACCCTCTGACAGAATGCGGACCGCATCCCGCAGATAGGTCGTCTTGCCAATACCCGGCGGGGACAGAATCAATGTATTATAGATCCCACACGCATCCCGCACCGCATTCACAAGCGCCTGTGCGCACCCTTTCCTCTCACGTGCAATCCGGATATTCAGAAAATAAATATGCTGCAGGCGCACAATATGCCCCTGTTGCAGCGCCACCTCTCCTGCCACACCGACACGATGCCCCCCGCGCAAGGTCAGATAACCCATGCGCAGTTGTTCCTCATAGGCATAGATCGAATAACTGCATAAAAAACTGACCATCTCCTCCAGATCCTCACTGCGCATCCGGTAGGCATCCTGCAGTCGTCCACTCAGCCTGCCGCCCTTTTCATCAAAAAAAATCTCCCGATCACCATATAGGAACATCAGTGGTTGTCCCACCCGCACACGGATCTCCTCTAATGTGCCCTGGTCAATATCTGCCTGCCGCAGTTTCTCACGCATATGTAATGGAAATAATCTGAGCAACTGTTCCTCCAACATAAAAATCCCCCCTTGTCCATACATCACTATATGAACAAGAGGGGATTTTTATGATTACTTTTTCAGTTTTTCTATTCTACACTGATGCGCTTTTGTTTTTTTATCGTAACTGATTCCTACCAATAAAATATTCCCTGTATAAGCTTCAAGTACAAATGGATATTTTTTCTCTTTTATCTGGGCGATCGCAGTCTCTGCACTCTGATTCCATTTTAACTCAACCAAAAGCGCCGGATAATCATCCACATACTCTGTTTTCGGAAGGAAAACAAAATCCGCAAATCCACGACCGCTTGGCAATTCTCTGACTGGTTTGAAATAATACTGCATCGTACTCAGATACGCGATGGTCAACACACTGCTGAGCGAATTTTCATCATGATACTGGATCACCGATGCATATTCTGCATGTATTTTCTCGATAGCCGCTGCAACCGCATGTGCATCCATATCTAATGTTGCATCCAATAATGCCTCCGATTCTCGCTGAAAATCCAGTAGTTCATTCCACTTTTTCCTGCGGGTCGCCGCTGCGAATTCCTGCCGGATCTCCTCATTCGGAATAAAAGCGGTCTGATGCTTCTGGTCATACGACAAATAGCCCAGATGGATCAGTAATGTCAATATGTCATCCTTGTCCGCAAAGCTGACCATGTCATTCTGAAAGGAACTCACATATACCGGCACCTGCGCACCGGACAGCATCTCTATGATGGATGTCTTCAGACCATCAAAATCTCTGTTAATAAACGGAACGATCGTCTCATAAGTACCCGTCATAGACCAATAGCTCTGAAAATTCCCCTCCTGCATCAGACACACAACCGCGTTGGGATTATATACATAAAGATCACCAAGCCGGTAACCATCATACCATCGTTTCACTTCCCGGAAATCTTTCCGATATTTTTGGCAGAGCACTTTTACTTCATCCTCCGTGAAGCCGATATACGGAGCCATCACTCCCGGACTCACCATCGTATATTGCGAAAAATTATTAAGCGCAGACTGGGTATGCACTTTTTTGATCGGTAAGATTCCGGTCAGGTAGGCGAGCTGTATAAACTTTGTCGGCTCCGTCCCTTTGAACATGCCACGCAGAAAATTAATATATTCCTCCTGCACGTTCTGACTAGCCTGTTCATCCCTGATCAGCGCGTCCCACTCATCAATAATCACTATAAATTTTCTTCCGGTTGCCGCATGAATGCAGGACATCGCTCCATATGCAGTCTGTGTATCATCCGGGATGTCTGACGGATACAGTTCCTTCAATTCCTTAATCATCTGCTCATTGATATACGCAACGGTCTTCTCTGCACCCTCTGCATCCATACAACACCACTGTACATCAAAATGAATCACATCATACTGATTCAGGTTCTTTTCAAACGAAGCATCCGCACTGATCTCCAGACCGGAAAACAATTTTCTCGAATCACAGCCTTTGCTATAATAGGCAGTCAGCATGTCTGCTGTGATCGATTTTCCAAAGCGGCGCGGCCTGCTGTTGCAGATCAGTGCCTGTTTTGTATTCATAACCTTGTTCGTATATGCGATCAGCCCTGTTTTATCCACATATATCTCAGAATTCAAAGCGACCTGAAATGCGCTGTTATCCGGATTGACAAATCTACCCATTCGATGCTTCACCCCTTCTTTTCCGGTTCTAGGATTTATTTTGCAAAAAAATCCGCTTGTGTTCCATCACCGACATAATATTTTTCAAGTGTATTCTTTAATTTTTCAAACAACCTATAATATTCCGTTATAATCCGTGAAAATACAGTCATCGCATACTCACCGTCATAATCATGTGCCAGCGCATTCCTGCATTTTAGCATCTGCAGCCACATATCACTGTCTATCAGACCATTTGTGAAAGCTGTCTGCAGCACCTCTCTGGGTGATCCGATCGCAAAATCTATGATCCCCATTGACTTTATCAGAACGTCTTTCATCACTTTCCATGACAGATCAAATGTCAGATTAAAATTCTGCGTTGTTCCTTCCAATACAAAATCATCTGCCGGATTCGCCGTCAGACTTTTTTTCAGATTATCCAGACATTTGCAAAATGAATGATAGCGATTAGTAAATCTGTTTTCCATATTTATCAATATCCTCCAGTAAATACTTATTTAAGATGTGATCATAGTCAAATAGATCTATTTTTCTCAGAGTCTCAATCGTTGCGATATCATCCTCCAGCCGCATCATATCCGCACACCCATACACGACAAAATCGATATCACTGGTCGGCAATGCTGTTCCTGTAGCAAATGATCCAAACAGCGATAAATGCTGTACCTGATTCTTTTTGCATATATCTGTGACTCTCTGTATGATCTCATCAATCGGCATCGTATCCATGTATTTCGCTCCTATCCGCTTATGTTGTACGTGATTAGTATACTTCATCCGGCTCAAACCTGCAACGATTTTCAGAGCAGGAGTATTATCACAAAGATTCCTGCCAGCATCGTTCCGTAACGGTTTAGCCTGCGCCTGCTCACAAGGCTCAGCTCATAATCCTTCGTCAGCCCCGCCAGCCGCTTCTGATAGGCTGCAAATAATTCCACCTTCAGTTCGACATGATCCATCCGCAGTACCTCTCCGATCTCCGATAATAGTTGCAACTGCGCATCGTCCAATAAAAACAAATTCCGATCCGCCTCGGTCTGTGTCCGCCAAATTGCCGATACATCACCGCTATCCTGCCGGATCAGTTTTTCCTGTACATGTTCGCATAATTCCCGGTAGGGATGTCCCACATTTGCTGCGCAATGCTCCAGCACAACCGACAACGGAAACCGCAGCCGGCATATCTCATTCTGCAGCAGTGTCAGAAAAAATGCGAGCTCGTCCAACTGTCTTTTGTGCTCTGCGAACTCCCGCTCTTTGGATAATACAAAACCGGTACATGATAGCAGGATGCATCCTGCTCCCAGCAACTTTAAAGCCACAAAATCCCCCCCTGTCCATATATCACTATATGAACGAGAGGGGATTTTTATGTCTGATCTATTTACTTTTGAATTCAAAGCTTCATTGATCATCTGTAAGACAGACCCTGCAAAGTCCATGCTATTGCATACAAAGCAGTTCAACCTTGCCCTTTACCAAGATGAGCTCAGTCGATTATCTGCTCGGATGCACCAATGTAAAACAGATGAATAAAGAGTCCTGATCCGTGAGAGTCCGCTTACCGGCAACTTCTGGCGTCTTTCAAATATATCGCCGGCATACAAAAAACCCCGGAGCAAATGCTCCGGGGTTTCGTCGCTCATAACCAATTCAAATTAGTTATATTTACGCTTTCTAGCTGCTTCAGATTTTTTCTTGCGCTTTACAGAGGGCTTCTCATAATGCTCTCTCTTACGAATCTCCTGCTGAATACCTGCCTTTGCGCAGTTTCTCTTAAATCTGCGTAAAGCGCTATCTAAAGTCTCGTTCTCTTTAACTGTAACACTAGACATTCTTACACCTAACCTCCCTCCAGTTGTGAATTGTGCATATCAACTGTAAGGTCATATCCTAATTGCACTGCAAATAATTATACCAGATATTTTCATTTCGTCAAGATTGTTTCCCGAAAAATTTCATCCGGTTTTTATTTAATCTGTCCGCTCAGCGCGTTGACTGCTTCTGCTAACGCCTCATCGACACCAGCCGGATTCTTGCCGCCTGCCTGTGCCATATTCGGGCGTCCGCCGCCGCCACCACCTACGATCGAAGCGATGCTCTTGATCAGATTACCTGCATGTGCACCTGCCTTCTGTGCCTCGTCAGTAGCCATCGCTACGAGGTTGACCTTTCCATCTGCTACGGATGCCAACAGGATCACGCCCTCACCGAGCTTGTTTTTGAGCTGGTCGCCCAGATCACGCAGACCATTCATGTCCACACCTTCCAGCTTGGTCGCTAAGAACTTCACGCCCTTCACATCCTGCACCTGATCCATGACATCGCCGAGTGCATCCTTTGCAGCCTTGGACTTCATAGATTCAATCTCTGCATGCAGTTCCTTAATCTCTGCCTGTAAATGTGTGATCTTCTCTATCACGCCTGCGGGGTTTGTCTTTAACAGCTTTGCTGCTTCTTCTAACTGCTTTTCAATCTCATCATAATATGCAAATACATGATCTGCCGTGATCGCCTCGATACGGCGCACACCTGCAGCCACACCGGACTCGGAGATGATCTTGAATGCCTTGATATCTGCAGTATTCGCTACATGTGTACCACCACATAATTCCTTTGAGAAATCTCCCATAGATACCACGCGGACACTCTCACCATATTTCTCACCAAACAATGCCATCGCACCGGACTTTTTCGCCTCATCCACACTCATGACCTCTGTCACAACTGGAAGTGCCTCATTGATCTTGGCATTTACGATATCTTCTACCTTCTGCAGTTCCTCAGGTGTCATCGCAGAGAAATGAGAAAAGTCAAATCTGGTACGCTCCGCATCCTGATTCGAGCCCTTCTGTTCTACGTGTGTACCGAGTACTTCACGCAATGCTTTCTGTAATAAATGGGTTGCAGAGTGATTTTTGCAGATCTGTGCCCTGCGTGCGGTGTCTATCGCAAGTGTCGCCTCATCACCAACCTTGACCATACCCTTGGTACAGGTTCCGACATGCCCGATCTTGCCACCCTTTAACTTCATGGTGTCAGTTACGGTAAACTCACCTTCTGCAGTCGTGATCACACCGGTATCACCGATCTGTCCACCCATCGTCGCATAAAAAGGAGTCTCATCCACAATCACAGTACCATTCACGCCTTCTGTCAATGCCTCTGCCAGCTCTGTATCGGTCGTGAGTACGGTAATCTTAGACTTTGTGGTTGTATGGTCATATCCTACAAATGAGGATGTAATGGCAGGATCGATCTCATCATAGACCGTCGCATCCGCACCCATGTAGTTCGTCTCCTTGCGGGCTGCACGGGCTTTCTCCTTCTGCTCCTTCATGCATGCATCGAAGCCATCCTGATCGAGTGTATAGCCCTTCTCCTCTAAGATCTCGGCAGTCAGGTCTACCGGGAATCCGTAAGTGTCATACAGCTTGAATGCATGTTCGCCTGAAAGTGTCTTCTCTCCTGCTGCCTGCATCTGGCTCTCCATATCCGCAAGGATCTTCAATCCCTGGTCGATCGTCTTGTTAAACTGCTCCTCTTCCTGTGTGAGCACCTTGAAAATAAAGTCCTTCTTCTCCTCAAGCTCCGGATATCCATCCTTGCTCTCGCGGATCACGGTCGCAGCGAGATCTGCCATAAATGTTCCCGGAATGCCGAGCATTCTGCCGTGTCTTGCCGCACGGCGTATCAGTCGGCGGAGTACATAGCCACGTCCCTCGTTTGTGGGCATGACACCGTCAGAAATCAAAAACGTGGTCGAACGGATGTGGTCGGTGATCAGACGGATGCTGACATCATCGAGCGCATCCTGCTGGTACGTCTTGCCACACATCTGGCAGATATGGTCGCGGATCGCCTTCATTGTATCAATATCAAACACGGAATCCACATCCTGCATGACAACCGCCAGACGCTCGAGTCCCATACCGGTATCAATATTTTTATTTTCCAGTTCTGTATAACCGCCATGACCGTCACCGTTGAACTGTGTAAATACGTTGTTCCATACTTCCATGAAACGGTCACAGTCACAGCCTACCTTACAATCAGGGCTGCCGCAGCCGTATTTTTCACCGCGGTCGTAGTAGATCTCGGAACACGGTCCACACGGTCCTGCGCCATGCTCCCAGAAGTTATCACATTCTCCGGTCTCAGGATCGCGGTAAAAACGTGTGATACGTTCCGGATCTACACCTACCTCTTTCGTCCAGATGTCAAATGCTTCGTCATCCTCCCCATAGATGGAAGGATACAGACGATCCTCCTCCAGTCCGAGCACTTTGGTCAAAAACTCCCACGACCATGCAATCGCCTCGTGTTTGAAATAATCTCCGAACGAAAAGTTACCCAGCATCTCAAAGAAAGTCAGATGTCTGGCTGTCTTTCCCACATTCTCGATATCACCGGTACGCACGCACTTCTGACAAGTCGTCACACGTCTGCGGGGCGGGATCTCCTGTCCGGTAAAATAAGGCTTTAACGGTGCCATACCTGCATTGATCAGCAACAGACTGTTGTCGTTATGCGGAACGAGGGAAAAGCTCTTCATCGCCAGATGTCCCTTGCTCTCAAAAAATTCCAGATACATTTTGCGCAATTCATTTACGCCATACTTCTTTTTCACAGTGTTTCCTCCAGTCACACGTATATATTTATAATTGTCCAGAGCTATCAGCCTAAAGCCTGTATTGTGACAGCTCAGCCCACGCCGTTCCGGGACACGCCTGAAGGCGTTTTTCCACTGCTATACAGTCAACTTTGCGCATCATCCGGACAATTACACTACTGCTTATCCTCCGCAGTCCCGGCAGCCATCTTTGCATCCTTGCGCTCACGCAGCTTTTTTCCTGCGAATACGCCACCTACACCGACTGCTGCCAGTATAACCATGATAATTACATATTGTAAAAAGCTCCCAAAAATCGCTACCATCGTAAAACCTCCTATTTTGTCTCTACGCGATGCAGCCAGTTCCATCAGCCGTACAATCGCGGGTAATAGTTATATATAGCGTATCAAATTATAAACGATTTGAGGCCGATTTTCAATATCTTTCCGTAGCTTTCTTCGTGAAAGGCACAGTGCATAGATTCCATTTGCTATGTGTTAGTTCTGGCAGCTCACATAATTTAATATCATGTCCTTCAGCAACAGCAGCTCCGGTGTGTAGTCCTTATTATCCTGTGCGCCCCAGATGAAGCCACCGGCGTAATGTGCGCAGGCTGCCATCATCGTATGTACCGTCACACGCATAAACTCATCCTCCGGTATGTCAGTCCGAAAGGTGTGATCCTCCTTCGCCTTCTCATACATCAGATGTAATCTGGTGTTTGCAGAATACAAGGATGCATGATAGTCCGTGAACTGGTCACTCCCGCATTTCTCATGTGTGACATAGTGGTTGAAATTGTCGTTATATTGCAACAGATCCTTACGATTCTGATACATTTCAATATAACTATCGAGTGTAAATATAAAACGGCCAATCGCAGGTATCTCCCTGACCGATGAGATCGGGCGTCTGGCATCTAAATCGTCCAGATATTCTTTCCACTTTGCAGCACACACAGCAATGACCAGCTCCGTCTTATTCTCATAACACCGGAACAGTGTTGCCCTGCCGACACCGGCTGCCTCTGCGATCTCGCTCATGCTGACCGCCTCTATCTTCTTCTCTACAAAGATACGGAACGCCGTATCTATAATCCGCTTCAGCCGGTCATTTTCTTTTTTTATCTGCTTGTCTGATTTACTCATTCTTGTCCCCTTTTGATACCGTATGTTCTATTGCAGTTCTACATCATCAAGCAGATCACCGCCGTCCGCAGCCCCTGTTGCGAGCTGGTCACAGCGCTCATTCTCCGGGTGTCCGTCATGTCCTTTGACCCAGATATATTTCACCTGATGCGGCTGCATGGCCGTGAGCAATGCTTTCCACAAGTCTATATTTTTGACCGGCTTTTTGTCAGATTTGACCCAGCCTTTTTTCTGCCAGCCATCGATCCAGTGCTGGTTGAACGCATCCGTGAGATATTTGGAATCCGAATACAGATCCACCTCACAGGGACGGTTGAGCTGCTGCAGGCCACGGATCGCAGCCATGAGCTCCATACGGTTATTCGTCGTCTTTTTATATCCGGCGGACAGCTCCTTTTCATGTACTTCCCCGCGGCTGTCTACATAACGCAGGATCGCGCCGTAGCCGCCGGGTCCGTCCGGATTACCACGCGCTGCTCCGTCTGTAAAAATTGTTACTTTCATGGTTTCTCACTTTCTCCCGGATTCTGATACAAAATCCATACAAAATTGCTCCGCAATGGGACTTTTCTACTCCAACTCCTCAAAATACTGGTTCTCATGCGTAATGCGCATGATGCGTCCGGTAAATGTCGGATTGGCAATCCGGCTCAGATACTCATCGATCACGCCGAACTCCTGCCAGCAGTGCATCGGAAAGACATATTTTGCAGACACATTTTTCAGGAAATAATCAAAGCCCTTGAACTTATGCTGCGCCAGTCTCGGATCGAGCACGACAAATGCCGCGTCAAAATACGTGTCTGCCATCAGACCGATCTGGTGCTTATAGACACGCTCAATCTTACCATTGATCAGATCACCCGCGCCTTCCCATTTCCAGTTATTCAGATCTCCCGCATGGTAGATGTGCCGTCCATCTGCCTCGACCGCAAATGCTACACCGGCATCCGTGGACAGATACGTGTGCACCTTGACATCATCAATTAGATAGTCCTCACCATGTGTGACGTAGGTGATCTTCTCACGGATGGACGGATCGATTCCATGCTTTTGCAGAAAATTCGGACTGAGCTTCGCATCTTTTGAAATGATATAATGGATGTTCTCATAACGCTCCGCGAAACGGTAGATATCCATATCAAAGTGATCCTGATGCTTGTGGCTCGCAAAAAAATACATCGGAGTATCTGCATCATAAACCGGCAGCCTGCCACCAAAATGATAACCATTCACACGGTCGCCGTTAAAATAATCAAATACGAGCACTTTCGTGTCGAGTTCCACCACGAAACAACTGTGATGAATAAATAATACGTTCATAAATTCCTGTCCTCTTATTTCATTCTTCCGATGATCTCATTTGCCTTGGCATAGATCTCCTTCGGATCAAAGCCGATCTCAAAATTGCCGTTTTCATAGAGAATCCGTCCATTGACCATCGTCAGTACTACATTCTGTTTGCTGCCGCTGTAGACGATATTTTTTACCAGATTGTTCTCCGGCTGCATGTTTGGCTGCATCAGGTCGATCAGTATCAGATCTGCCTTTTTACCGACCGCCAGATCATCGCAGTCACCCAGTCCCATCGCGCGCGCACCGGCTGTCGTCGCCATGTAGAGCACTTCATTCGCAGGTACTGCTGCCGCATCCATATCCTTTACCTTTGCCAGTGCAGTCGTCAAAAACATCTCACGGAACATATCCAGACAATTGTTGCTCGCAGGCCCATCTGTACCGATCGCTACCGGGATACCCTCTGCGACATAGCGGCTGACCGGCGCGATGCCGCTCGCCAGCTTCAGATTCGATGCCGGGTTTGTCACTGCCGTAAGTCCGCGCTTTTTAAAGATCTCAAAATCCGTATCATCCATCCATACACAGTGATAGCCGCCGCCGCCATATTCATACATGCCGAGTGCATCCGTGAGCTGCGTGGGCGTCTTACCGTATCGTCCGATACACTCCTCGACCTCGAGCTTCGTCTCAGAATTGTGCAAAAATACCGGTGATTTTAATTTCTGTGCGAGCGCTGCGACTCCCTGCATCAGTTCGGGGGAAGTCGTATACTCCGCATGGAATCCCACGATAAAGCTCGTGAGGTCACTCATCTCATTGACGATGTGGTAGTTTTCCTCCATGAGTTCTACCGTGCCGCCATAGTTATTGAGTCCACTCGTCTGTACGGTACGAAATCCCGTGTCTACCGATGCCTTTGCATCCACCGGCGGAAAAAAGTACATATCAAAATTAGATGTGATACCGCTCGTCAGATATTCCATGATACCTAAAATATTCAGCCAATAGCAGTCGTCCTCCGTGAGCTGTCCCTCACGCGGAAACACCTGCTCATTCAGCCAGTTCTGTAACGGCAGATCATCCGCATAGGAACGCAGGAATGTCATCGCCGTATGCGTATGTGCATTCTTAAATCCGGACATCATAAGCTTGCCCGCAGCATCGATCTCGCGATCCCACAAAATGACTTCACCGGGCTGTAATACATGGTCCATATCACTGCCATCACCAATATAGGCGATCTCATTGCCGCGCACCCACAGCTCACCTTCTATGATCTGGTATTCATGCGCTGCATCACCCTTCAGACAAAGAATCTTCGCATTAAAAAAACGTATATTCATGAAATCTGTTCTCCTTTGATTCTACAGTGTTTTCGCTATATGTTTGATCGTCTTGGTCAAAAGCTGCTTGAACATCGGAGCGACTGCATCCGCGGTCTCCGTGATCTCCGCATGTGTAAGCGGCTTCGGCGAGATACCTGCTGCCAGATTGGAGATGCAGGAAACACCGACAACCTTCATGCCCATATGCTTTGCTGCCTGTGCCTCACATGCCGTAGACATGCCGACTGCGTCTGCACCCATCGCACGGCACATATTGATCTCTGCCGGAGTCTCATAAGCCGGACCTGTGAGCTGGATATATACGCCCTCTTTCAAATGAATGTCCAGATCGCAGGCTGCCTTTTTCACGATCTGCTGCAGATCCTCATCATAGATATGGCCCATATCAGGGAACCGCGTTCCCAGTTCCTCAATGTTCGCACCGATCAGCGGTGACGGAACAAAGCAGGAAATATGATCCTTGATCAGCATGAAGTCTCCTGCATGGAAGCCCTGTCTGATACCGCCGGACGCATTCGTCAGAAACAGTACTTTTGCGCCCATCATCTTCATGAGTCTGGTCGGCAGAACAACATCGGTCATCGAATAACCCTCATAATAATGCACGCGGCCCTGCATGATCACAACCGGCACACCCTCTACATATCCGAATACAAAACGCCCCTTGTGCAGCGGTACGGTAGACACCGGAAATCCCTCAATATCCTTATAATCAAGTGTCGCTACAACCTCAATCTGATCGGCATAGTCACCGAGACCGGAGCCTAAGATCAGCGCTATCTCCGGTGTAAAATCGACCTTTGCCTTGACACTCTCATAACATTTCAACAGTTTTTCATATACTTTGTTCATTTTCGTTCTCCTTATACCAAATTTACTTCGTAACTGTTCAGTACCCTCACAGTTACGATGCAAAATCCATGAGAATCGGCT
>ERZ1035006.791-NODE-791-length-23751-cov-76.186951_pt1 | contig 23751 bp, 20 predicted proteins | sample MGYA00520694_ERZ1035006 | MGnify/ENA primary metagenome ERZ1035006 (study PRJEB33766, sample SAMN09781746) | gut metagenome | biome: gut microbiome | host: Homo sapiens | place: Madagascar | study: EMG produced TPA metagenomics assembly of the PRJNA485056 data... | reverse complement strand
CTGTATATGCCATAGATCACCTCGTTTAGGTGTCCAGGATTTTGTCCGCATCCCCCTCTCTTTTTTTCCCCCCCCCCACAAATATGCTCGAAGCCTCAAATATAGTGGATCCTAAGTATTATTATCTCTTGCAAAATAAGTCACTAGCACTTCTCTTTCAATACTTGAACTTCAACCAAACTTTTACTGTTTAAGCACACCACTATCATTAAATCCATGTTTTAACAATCTTAATGAACCATCAATAGGATCATTGTTATCATTAGACTTTACTGTAACCACACCTTCTTCTTCAAGCATTCCAATAGCACTTTCTTTTTTAAAGATATGCTTAGGTGTGTTCTTTAAACTTTGAGCTACGCTCTTTTGTATAGGTTCTACATGATCTTTTGACATTAAAGTAAAGTCATGCAGTGCCTTTGAGAAATTTGAACAGATAAACTCTGATGGTGATTTACCATCTAAAAAAGCTAATACTTCTATTAAAGCTGATAATTGAGCACTTGGTCTTACACTTAAAACTTTATAGCTGTTTACATTCTCAGCTTTAATTCTGCCTTCATCTAAAGCTCTGTTTTGAATATCCTGAATAATGCTCATTTGATACCTTCTAAAATGTCCTACAGTCTAGGAGTGTCTACCGCAAGTTAGGCGGAAACCGCACTCAAACAAACTCTTTGTAATTCTGAAAAGATGTTATGTGCCTAAGATCGTATGTTTACTGTCTCTACTCTTTCCCTATCAAGATTTTGGCAAAAGCATAATACCTTCTAGTTACTCACTTTTACTTTCATTTTTTCTTTGATACTTTGTCAAAAGATTCCACTTTTCAAGGCTCTTAAATAGCATCTTGTACTGAGATGAGGAGATAAGATCCTCGCGCTCACAAAACTGTAACAGTTTTACACCTACTTGCAGATAACTGTCTGAATGAGCAACACCTTCATGTTGAGAACCAGTCTTTTTACCACTAGGTCCATAGGTTAGTACTGATGAAACAAAGTAAGGAACAGATGCAACCTCATCTGTCCATGAGGATACGTTTGATGACAACTCCCCCCTTTTAGCATAGGCATCAGCTATAAGACCAATAGCTAAGGCTACGTCAGCTGCGACACCATCTTCATGAAGAGATTTTTTAAGATAGGTGCATAAGATAAGTTCTATAAGATCAGACTTATTCTTGATGCCATAGTGATCTTGCAGAGCATTGAGTAAATTCAAATCGTCATTATCAAATTTGACATTGTATTTCTTTTCACTAGAGCTTTGGATTAAGGGTAACTGATGCTCATTAAAGCAGCCTTTATCGACCTCAATATTGTGTTTTTCAGAGCCTATTTTCTTACTCATATAAGCCTCTCATTAAGAATATATTTAAGTCAATTATATTCATTTTTTAAGTCAAATTTTGACTTATTTATTATTAAACATGAATTGCTTGACCAGAGTCAAAAAAAATTTCTTTTTTATAATTCCCTTATATAAGCCATTTATTCAAGATATTTATAATTAGTTTGCTTTAATAATTGCAATTTATGCCAGTAAAAAGACAGTTTTTTCAAAAGTCATGAGAGTATGAGCATCTTATTTAAATTGCTATAATAGAGGAGATGCCAAATCATGAATGAGCTTGTTAATACAAGAGAGGACTTTATGTTCGTTAACGTTGATAACGTTAGTTTTCAAATGGAAAAAAATGGAGATTACGTTGATAAATCAGAGATTATATCGTTAATCAACCGCTTCATTAACGGGCAAAAACGTTTTATATGTGTGACACGACCAAGACGATTTGGAAAGAGTGTCACCCTTGACATGCTTAATGCCTATTATTCAAAAGGATGTGATTCAAAGGAGCTATTCTCTGATCTAAAAATATCCTCATTACCAGTTTTTGATAAGCACTTAAATCAGCATGACGTGATCTATTTGGATATGATGGAATTTGCTGATAACGAAGAAAATGGAAATAAGTATCTTGAGAATTTAAATACAGAAGTTGTCTCAGAATTGAAAGAAACCTATCCAGAGCGCCTTGAAAAAGATAAGAGTTATTCCTTGCCAGAAGCCATTTCTTCATTAAAAAAGAGATTTGTCTTTATTATTGACGAATGGGATTTTGTGTTCAGACAGTATCCAGATAACAAAAAACTGCAAGAGGATTTTATTGACCTTTTAAGAGCTTTGTTTAAGGATAGAAGCAGGCAGAGTTTGGCAGAATTGGTTTACATGACCGGTATCCTACCTATTGCAAGATACAACACTCAGTCTGCGCTAAATAACTTTAGTGAATATACTATCTTAAATCCAGGCATGTACGCTAAGTACTATGGTTTTACAGAAGACGAAGTAAAGACACTTTGTGAAAAATACCAACTTGATTTTGAGACCACCAAGTTCTGGTACGACGGCTACAAAGTAGGTGGGTATGAACTTTATAATCCAAATTCTATCATCGAGCTTATCAATCATGGAACTTTTGAAAGTTACTGGTCAAATACATCTGCCTATGGTCTTGTAAAAGAAGCCATCAATCTGAATTTTGAAGGTCTAAAAGACGATATCATCAAACTGTGTTCTGGTGATACCATTTCAATTCCTCTACCAGAGATTAAAAGCTACAATACAGCAGATCTTAATTTTAAAAATAAAGTAGCAATCTATATTTATCTGGTTCATTTAGGCTATCTTGGTTGTAATCTAGAGGAAGGAATTATCTATGTTCCTAATGAGGAAACCAGACTTGAGCTTTTAAATTCAGTAAAAGAAAATCACTGGCCTCAATATGAGGGTGCTTTAAAGCTTTCAGAACAGGTTGTGGCAGCAACTTACAATAAAGATGCAGAAACAGTAGCTACTCTGCTTTCTAAAATTCATGAGGATAAAGTACCAGCCCTTGAGTACAACAATGAAAGTGCTTTACGTTATGTGGTCCTGATGGCATACCTTGCAACAGAAAGCTACTACCTAGCTCCATTAAATGAGTTTCCCACTGGAAAAGGTTTTGCTGATATTGTCTATTTGCCAATCTCTGCTAATTCTAAAAGAAAGCCAGCCTTAATCATTGAACTTAAAAAGGACTCTAGTGCAAAGGTAGCCCTTGAGCAGATAAAAGAGCGTGACTATGTTTCAAGAGTAAAAGAGTACACCGATAATATTCTTTTAATCGGAATTAACTACGACTCTAAAAACAAGCAACACTCTTGTACTATTGAAGAATACTCTAAATAGAAAACTTGAATATAATCGTCCTAATGCAACTTTAGGACGTATTAACTTAAGAGTTTTAAGCTAGACTTAATTTTAATTAAAGCGCAAGCTTAATAGCCTTTTCTTTGATCTTTAAAAGTTCTTGATTTGAATACCAGGTAGGTATTGGCTTTTTAAAGTTATCAAAGTCTTCTCTGATTCTGTCTGAATTTAACTGCATCTTAAGGTACATTTCTTTACTCTCTTTTGCCTTTAAAGCACATTTCCAAAGCGAGTAAAGAGCACAGTATAAGGCAAAGTGCATCCAGAATTTTACAGGGACTAGCGATGAGAAATAACCATCAATCACACCTGCACACAGCACTGGGTATAAGCCTGCGTTTTCAAATTCTAATGAAGCAAAATCCTCACACATGCAGCCAGGTCCATATGAATAAGATGGCAACATTAAGATTGTACCGTCATGAGTAGTCATGATCTTCTGGTACTTTAAAGATCCATATCTCATCACTGGCCTGAAGATAGAGAAATAGTCATAGCGTGTGGAGATAGCATCCATGGCAATTCTGTCATTTTTTAAATGAGGCAGCTCTGCTACATATGATGCTATCTTTTCCATATAGGAAGAGTGTCTTTGATTTGCTTTTTCTGTCTGAGCTTGAGTCAGAGAAACTGAGTGCAGATCTTTTAAAATTCTGCCTATTTTTTTACCGGCTGCATACTGCCACTCAGGAGGAACTACGGATAAAAAGTCTTTTAAAAAGCCTGCATCTTTGTAGGTAAAAAGAGCATTTACTAAATTACCTTCGATATTTTCGTTAATGGAGATTGGTTCAAAGATGTTATCAGGAGCTGCATCATAAAAAATCTGAGCACTCTTATAAGCTTTTTTAATTCTAGGTAGAACTTTTCTATCACCTTGCAGGCACAGGCATCTGGTACTTGCAGTTTTAATTACTGAGTACTCAACACTGTTAGCATCTGTGAAAAGTTTTCTGTATGAAAGTTGCATATTACCTAGACTTAGAATTTACAAAGGCTTATCTAAAGCACTTATGCATAATCAAACTCTGCTCGTTTTTAGAGTGGTCTTAGTTTTTAGAGTGTTCTTATTAAGAATGTTCTTAAAATCATGAGCTGACTCTATTATACACATCAGTATGTTAACTATCATCCACACAAGTCTCATTTGGCAAGGAGGACTAAGTCTTTTTAGCTTATGATTTTAGCTTACAAATGCTAACTATGATCTTGGGTGAGCTTTATTGTAGACCTGATGCATACGCTCGGTTGCAACATGGGTATAGATTTGGGTGGTTGTAAGTGATGAATGACCTAAGAGCATCTGCACAGAACGTAAATCCGCATCATGATTTAAAAGATGAGTTGCAAAAGCATGACGGAATGAGTGTGGAGAGAAACTGTCAGTTAAGCCTAACTGTTTTCCATAAACTTTAATACGATACCAGAAGGCAATTCTTGACATAGGAGCTATTCCCTTGCCTGATAAAAAGATAAAGGGGCATTTTCTTTGAGGATCTTTTTCTTTTCTCTTGGTATTTATATAAAGCTCAATCCAGTAAATGGCATCATCGCACAAAGGTACGATTCTTTCTTTGTCACCTTTACCTCTTACCATGACAAAGCCATCCTGAAAAAAGATATTGTCAAACTTCAATGAGATAAGCTCACTGATTCTAAGACCTGTTGCATAGACAGTCTCGAGCATGGCTTTATCTCTTAATCCTGTATGAGTATTAAGATCAGGGGCATCTAAAAAAGCTGCAACACAACTTTCTGACATTACATGAGGAATGTTTCTTATAAGCTTGGGATTCTCAATACGAACACAAGGATCGTTATCAATTAGTTTTTCTTTTTTTAAAAAGTTTGTAAATGCTCTTAATGAGCAGAGAAATCTGGCATTAGAACTTGCCTCATGATCGATATTCTCTTTCAGGAAAGCTTCGATATGAGCCTGTGTAAAATGCTCATCTTTTACAGAAAAAGTCTTATCAATGAAGTTTAAAAATCTTTCGACATCAGCACAGTAAGCTTTAATTGAAAGCACAGACAGACCATTTTCAAGTAACAGATAGTCATGAAAATTGACTATTAGTTCTGAGGCTATTTTATCCATGTTTTATCCTTAAAGCTCTCTTCAATTTCACTTAAATGCGGTTTTACTTTCTTTACTTTTGCTTTAGGTTTGATGAAAAGAAATAGAATGGCTTTATTTGATCTTTTGATATAACCGTGTGGTACACGGTTATATCAAAGTCTAAGTTCTTACTGTTTTATTCTCTTTTGTATCTCTCTTACTAGCCTTACCTTTCAACTATCTTTTAGTTTGATCTTTTGTTTGTATTTACAGTTTCAAACATTTTTCTAGTAAGGATACTTAATAAGAACCTATTCAAAGTCACTGCGTGACATATCAATTAACTGAGCCATTGAAGGGAGCTCTTTTTTAGAGCTCTTAGTTACAGTTACATAATATCTGTCATTCTTTGGAATAAGACAGAAACGATAGACGCCGTCTTTTTTAGGATAGTAACTGATTTCTTCAAACTTAGAATTTGGATTTAATTCCAAAGAGCGAGCACCGTCTCTTAGAACACCAGGTGGAGTTAAAAAGCCAAAGTTGGTACCCTTTGACCAGTTCTCATCAGCAAACTTGAACTTATAAGGAGCCCAGTCAGAACGTAATGTTGCCAGAGTGCAGTAGCCGTGACCGTCTTTTCTTAAACGATAGGTCTCAGATGCCTCATAGTCATTCATTTCGCCTCTTAAATAGATAGCCTTATCATTGATGGTAAGACCACCTGGTGATAACGTCTTTACAGCATTACCTTCATCTGAAGAACAGCCTGATAGAAGTGCACATACTAATAACGCACCTAGGCTCTTTTTTATATTTTTCACAATGTACCCAATCATTAAATTTTAAGATTTTTCTACTAATTGCTCTATTCTACACAAATTTATAAAGAAAATACCCTAAAATATCTGTATTCATCTGTACTCTACTGAATTCTTTGGTTTTATTTATGCCTTGTAAAACACCATCAAATGCTAATGAATTGTCAACCTCAAAACAGTCTTTAACAAAAGACCAGATAAAAGCATGTGACAATTCATCAGTGTCTTATAAAAAAACACCTTACCGAGTAGGTCTTACAGGCGGTATTGCCTGTGGTAAATCTGGTATTGCCTCATTATTTGCAAAACTGAACGTACCTATTGTTGATACTGATGTAATTGCCCGTGAGGTAGTGATGCCAGGCTCTGCTCTTTTAGGAAAACTGTCTGAACGCTTTGGACAGAACATCATCAAAGATGACGGCAGTTTAGACAGACGTCTCTTACGTCAAATTGCCTTTGATAAGTCTCATCCTGAGAACTTAAATGACTTGAATGCTTTAATGGCTCCTGCAATTGAAGATGAAACTGTGCGTCAGGTACAGGAAAAAACTTCCCCTTATGTCATTATCTGTATTCCTCTGCTCTTTGAGCATCATCTTGAATATATGGTAGACAGAATTTTAGTGGTGGATGTAGAGCCTAAACTTCAGCTAGAAAGATTGATGAGTCGTGATAGCATCAACAGAGAGTTAGCACTCTCGATGATTGCCTCACAAGTAGACAGAGAAACGAGATTAAAAAAAGCTCATGATTTAATTGAATCTGATAGTTCTCCTTTAGATAAAAAGGGAGATCTCGTGTTAAAATTACATAATCTATACCAACAGCTGGCAAACAGCAAAATTTAATGCATTAGAGTACTTTATAAGGTTATGTTTATTTACGAATTTCCATTAAGCCCAAGAGCTAGAACATACCTAAAATTAGAACAGGTTTTTAAAAACGCTGAGCTAAGTTCTGATCTTAGTTCTATTCAGAACGTGATGTTTCTATTACGCGCAGTCGTTGATTTTATCGATCTTGTGGATGGTTCTAGTGCCATCAAAATCGAATTATTAAAAGATCTTGAAAAATGTGACGGTAGATTAAAGGGATGGCTTACTGATCCTGAATGTGATAAGGACTTTGTAGCCTTATTGCGTGAAAAGATTGTTGAAGCTAAAAAAGCTTTAGACTCTTTTACAAGACAGAGAACTGTCTTAAAAGACGATCCTATTATCGAACTTATCAAACCAAGATTTTTAACCCCAAGTGGTATCAACTGCTTTGATACTCCTCTGTTTACCTACTGGTTCTCTCAGAGTATTGAGAAGAAAAAACAGAGCGTAGACAAGTGGTTACACGAATTTGACTGTATCAGAATTCCTGTTTACACCATTCTCTACTTATGGAGACTGTGTGCTAACTTTTCTGATAGAGTAGCAAAATCAGGCTTTATGCAGGAGAGCGCTGATACCTGTGACTTAATCAACATTCAATATGATGAGAATGTAGCAGGTTACCCTGTAGTCAGCGGTTTCCAGTCACGAGTAAACATCAGATTCTTACCTTTTGACAAAGAGTCAAAAGTAGGTGATGTTCCATTTAAGATTGCCTATATCAAGAGTAGCTTACAGCAATGAGCCTAAAGGATTTACTTTCACCAGAGCTGTATGATGAGGTCGTTCATGACGCTCATGACAGTGGTGAAGCAATTGTAAAAATTGAAGGACAGCCTCTAAAGGTAAAATGTCCTATCTGCAAAAATGAAACTGTATATGATGCATCTAACCCATACAGACCTTTTTGCTCTGAAAAGTGCAGACTGATTGATTTAGGCGCATGGGCTAATGATGAGCGTGTGATTAAAGGCAGACCTGTAGATGAAGATGAGGATGGAGAGCTTTTAAACGATCCTAATCTTCGAAAATACAATTTTCCTAAAGAATAGTATTTTCTTAAGAGGTTAAAGATAACTCTTTTTTACAGGCAACAATTAAGACAGAAAAGACTGAACTTACAGGATAAGATTTTGAAAAACGAAGGGATGAAACAGTTTACTTTGGCGACTCTAGCTATAGCTGTAAGCGTAGCTATCAGTACTAATGCCTTTGCACTTGAAAACGAGAAACATTCATCTTCATCTGAAAAAGCAGATAAAGACAATTCTGTTTCTGAGTTCTCTGTTACAACCACCAGGATTGCTTCTAACCTAAAGCCTAGAGCCAATATCACAGGTTCATTTTCAGAACGCACCATGGAGATCATGAGTTCTGAGGCCTCTTCAAAATATTTGCAGAATCCTCGTGCAGCAGACAGTGCAACCTTCCCTATGAGGCTTATCAATAAATTAAATGAAAAGCCTTGGATAAACTCTCCATCATTCCCTATTCGTGCTAAAGATATGGCCTGCTTCTATGCTGTGCCATCTTACAGATATCCACAAAAATTTGATTCTGATAAGACTCCTGTCGTAGTAACAGCTGACAAAGTTTCAGGTAAGCTCAATGACAAAAAAGCTCATATCTTAACCTACACCGGTAATGTTGAGGTAACTCAGGGTGACAAGATCTTAAACTCAGATATCGTAGTCTATGATGGTAAAGAGAGAACCTTATCCACCAAAAGCAGTGCTGTAATTCATGAGCCTGAATACACCATCTCATCTGATGAGGACATGGTACATAATCTTGATACTAAGCAGATGAACCTGACAAATGCAGCTTTCATTTTAAACGGCTCTGTAATATCAGGTACTGCTGACAAGATGAATATTGATAACAAAAAAGGCTCTAAGACTTATAAAGGAGCTACCATCTCAGGCTGTCCTGTAGACAAGAGATCATGGCATTTTTATTCAACTACTTTTAAAACTGAAAAAGATGCCTACTTTGGTGATGCTTGGAATGATGTACTCTTTTTAGGTAAGGTACCTGTATTCTATACACCTTATGCTCAGATCCCTTTAACTAATAAACGTCATTCTGGTTTACTGCCTGTATCTTTAGAGTACAAATCAGGAGAAGGTATTTCTTACACTGCACCTTTCTATTTAAACCTTGCTACAAACTATGATGCCACTGTAACTCCAGGTCATGATGCTAAGCGTGGCAATATCTATGACGTACAGTTTAGATATTTACCATTTAATAATCTTTCAGGTGAGATTAACGCTACCTATTTACCAAACGATCCTCACTGGTCACCAAAGAACGATGACTACAGCCGCTGGTTTATTAACATTTATCAGACCTTATCTTTCTTAGAGAATGATTTAAACTTCAGCATAGACTACAGTAAAGTTCGTAACGACGACTATACCTATCTGTCTGATGTAAGTCAGAAAAACGCTGCTATCACCGATTCAAGTCTGCAGCAGAGTTTTAAGGCAAGCTATGATCAGGATCTGTATGATGTGTCTTTAGAATTAAGAAAGTATCAGAACATGTTCTCTACTTCTAATATTTCTACTTACAGACCATTTGCCATGTTGCCCCAGTTAAAGGCTAACACCTATAACTCATATGGTTCTTTCTACTTTAAGTTAAAGACTGAAGCTACACATTTTTCATTAGATAAGATGAAAAATGACATGACATTATCTATGAATCGTCTGCATGCTGAGCCTTCTGTACGCTATCTTGCCTACGAAGGTTACGGCACCAGTGTAGATATGGGACTAACCGGCTTTTTAACTCATTACAGTCAGTCTGATTTAGAGTATTTAACCTCTTCATATAAGTCTCGTTTAGGCTTTAATGAGTACAAAGATTCTGTAACTCGCGCTCTGTACTTAGCTGATGTTCATGCTAAATCTACCTTTGAAAAGAAAGTACTAGACATGAACCACACCCAGACATTAGAGCCTGAGTTTAAGTATCAGTACATTCCTTACAAAGATCAGAGCAATATTGCACTCTACGATACTACTAACCGTTATGATGACTACTACACTCTGTTCTCACCTCATCGCTATGCAGGTATCGACAGAATTGCCAACATCAATATGGCAACCTTTGGTTTAACCTCTCGCCTGCTTGATGCTCATGACCGTGAAGTTTTCCGTGCAGCCCTAGCTCAGGGTTATAACTTTTCTGATAACAGAGTAAAACTGCGTCAGACTGATACTTTAAGTACCAATCCTAGATCTCCTCTTGAAGCTTTAATTGATGTCGTGCCTTTTGTTGGTATGTCTATCCATGCTCAGGCTCAATATAATCCTGACGGTGATGAGTTCTATACCTACAGTGGTTCTGCCCGATACACCGATCCTGCTACAGGTTACATGCTAGGTGTTTCATACCGTTACTATAAAGACGGTAACTACTATGTAGAAAACTACAAACAGGTAGACTTAAAGCAGTTAGGTCTTGAAGTAAAATTACCAATTTCATCATCATGGACTGCTTTTGCTGCTTCATATAAAGATATTGAGCAATCCTACAATATTGATACAAAGTTTGGTCTAAAGTATGACGATTGCTGTTATGCTGTTACCCTGCTCTATGAGAACTATATGAACATGGACTGGAAAAACATGCAGCACACTCCAGAAAAGCTTATCGGCGTACAGTTTGAGCTAAAAGATCTCTTCGCTATCAACGTAAGAGGTATTACCGATCCTAATGGTACTGGTACCCACTATCTGCCATCACTGGATCCTACTAACTTGAACAGATAAATTTGAACTTTATGTAACGTATTGAATCTAAATCAATACGTGCTGTATAAAGAAATTAAAAGGTTATAACTTAACAGAGATTAACACAGACAGAATAAGGTACATTAAATGAAATTACATAACAATCTTGGCCAGAAACTAGGCAAGTTAGCATCTTTAAGTACTGTTTTACTAGCCTTATTTGGCAACGCCTATGCAGAAGAACAGGTTTTAGATTCAACTGCAGCTGTCGTTAACAACGGAATTATTTTAGAGAGTGAGTTAAATACTCATACTCAAAAGCTGCTCTCTAAATATGCAGCAACTGGTGCTAAAGTAGATGAAATTACCGCACGCCGTCAGGCTTTACAGTCACTTATCACCAGAGAGCTGATTTTACAAATTGCTCAGACAAATGGCGCTGAGGTAACTGACATGCAGTTAGACTCAACTTTAGAGTCAGCAGCCTTACGTAACAACACTTCAACCGATAAAATTCTAAAGAGCTATGGTCCAAATCTAACTGAAGCTCAGGCTCGTGAGAAATTTAAAGAGGACTACTTAATCAACGAAATCCGTCGTTCAAGTGTTCGTCAGAGAATTCATATCTCCCCAGTTGAAATCAACACTTTAGCTAAAGCTTTAAAACAGCGTGGCAGTGTTGAACCTATGTACCATATCGCTCAGGTCGTAATTCCACTCTCTTCAGCTCCAAATGAAGCTGAGTACAACAGAGTTCAAAGTGAAGCCCGTCAGGCTTTAAATGCAATTAAAAATGGTGCTAATGTGGCTGAAGTAGCTGCAAAATACGCTACCTCAGAGCAAAGTGCTGATATGGGATATATACCAGAGACAGCAATTCCATTACCATTCTTACCTGCTATCTTAAATGCAAAACCTGGTGATGTAATTGGACCATTCAGATCATCAATTGGTATGCACATCATTAAACTTTATGATGTTTCACATTCAGCTGTAACTCCTATAAAGACCTATGATGCAGCTCATATCTTAATTAAGACCTCCATCATCTATTCAGATGAGGCTGCTGTTGCCAAGTTAAAGGATATCGCATCTGAGATTAACAAGGGTACCATTACTTTTGCACAGGCTGCCAAGCAGTACTCTGAAGATCCAGGTTCAGCAATTAAAGGTGGTGATTTAGGTTATGCTGTAGCAGATATCTATGATCCAAACTTTGCCAGAGCTTTAACTCAGTTACATGTAGGTCAGATGAGTCAGCCTGTTAAATCAGCATTTGGCTGGCACTTGATTCTGTTAAAAGATACCAGAGTTGACAGGGACTCTTTAGAAGTTTTCAAAGAGAAAGCAAACTCTATTATCTTTGAGCGTGAATTCAATGAAGCTGTAACTTCATGGGAAAGATCATTACGTGAGATGGCTTACATCCACGTTATCGATCCTGAATTAGTAAATTCAGGTGTTTCTCTTGATCAGGACAATAAAGGCAAGAATACTCTAAAGCCTACCAATGACGATCAGGGAAGCCAGCAATATTCAGAAAACAGCCGTCTTCTAAACTAAAGATAGGCCATAATTTAGAGGTTAAATGACATATCGTTTAGCAGTGACACCTGGAGAGCCTTCAGGTGTCGGTCCAGAGCTGATGTATCATCTGTCAAAACTTGACTTAAAAGATACTCAGCTTGTTATCATCGCATCTAAAGAGCTTATCGCACAGCGTATAGCTCTTTTTAATTCTAATCACAATGAGTCTGTAAAGATAACTGATTACTCTAAAGACAATTTTGTTCCCCAAACAAAAGGTACTTTATGTGTTTTAGATGTACCTTTAGCTGTACCTTCAGTTCCGGGAAAACTTGATAAAAGAAACGCCAAATACGTTTTAGACTGTCTTGATATTGCCTCAGACAAATCAGTATCAGGGGAGTTCTCTGGTATAGTTACAGGTCCTATCAGTAAGGCTGTGATAGCTGACACTGGTCTTAACTTTACAGGTCACACTGAGTACTTTCAGGAAAGGACTCATACTAAAAAAGTAGTAATGATGTTAGGCTGCAAGAAATTCAATGTAGCTCTTGCTACTACTCATCTGCCTTTAAAAGATGTATCTGATGCCATCACTAAAGAGCTTTTAGTTGAGATCGTAACTATTTTAAATCACGATCTTAAAACCAAGTTTGGTATTGATAAACCATGCATCATCAGCGCAGGTTTAAATCCTCACGCAGGTGAAGATGGACATCTGGGTATGGAAGAGATAGACACTATCATTCCTACCTTTGAAGAGTTAAAAGGTCAGGGCATCAATATCATAGGACCACTGCCAGCTGACACCATGTTCCAGCAAAAGTTTATTGAGAAGGCTGATGCCTTCTTAACCATGTACCATGATCAGGGTTTGCCTGTTTTAAAATATGCAGGTTTTGATTGTGGTTACAACACTACCTTAGGACTACCTTATATTAGAACTTCTGTCGATCATGGAACTGCACTAGATTTAGCAGGTACAACCAAGGCAGATCCTGGTTCACTGTTTGCAGCAGTAGAACTAGCTCATACTATGGCACTACGTAGCAGGAGATAATATGGCTTTACCACCAGTACACATGAAAGCAAGAAAACGCTTTGGACAGAACTTCTTAGTTAACGATCACATCATTTCTCAGATTGTGGATGCCATCAATCCAAAAGAGGGTGAACACTTAGTTGAAATTGGACCTGGTCATGCAGCTTTAACTAGACCGGTTTTAGAAAGAGCTAAAGTACTAACAGCAATTGAGTTAGATCGTGATCTTGTGGAGATCTTAAAGCATGATCCTTTCTTAAAAGGTCTTACCATTATTGAAGGTGATGCTTTAAAGGTTAACTTTGAGGAGTTAGAAGGTGCAGGTCAGTTGCGTGTTTTTGGTAACTTACCTTACAACATCACCTCCCCTATTATCTTCCACCTTTTGTCACAAAAAGGCATTACTGATATGCACTTTATGTTACAAAAGGAAGTAGTAGAAAGATTGGCAGCAGGTCCTAGCACCAAAGACTATGGTCGTTTAACTGTGATGACTCAGTTCCATGCGCAGGTTATCCCCATGCTAGTAGTTCCACCATCAGCATTCAGACCAGCACCTAAGGTAACCTCCGCTGTGGTACGTTTAAAGCCAAAGGACTTAACGGACGAAGAAAGATCATTAGTACCTTATTTAAATAACATTACAACTACAGCTTTCTCTGCTCGTCGTAAGACCATCCGTAACTCTTTATCCAAGTTCTTTACAGAAGAGGAGTTAAACAGCTTTGGTCTTGATCCGATTCTGCGTGCTGAAAACATCAGTGTTGAGAAATATGTAGAATTAGCTCGTGCTTTAAAATACAGGAATAAAGTCTAATGGCAGCAAATTCACCGGTATTTGAACTTTTACAACGTAATGAAGATGAGTTTGTAGGACGTGATCTCATCATCGCAGGTGATATTCTCGATCCTATGGTGTTCTCTTTAGTTAAAAGAGCTCACAGCGCTACTGTAATTGTCGACAACTTTGTTGTCTGCAAAAAGATGGCTGCTATGATTGGTAAAAGCATGGATGACACTTGTCCTCAGATAATTGAGTACAAGCATGTAAAGTTAATCTTTGCTGATATCAAATCAGCTCTTACTCATACTAATGAAGCTGATACCTTATTACTATTACTTTCAAAAAGTAAGCAGCAGACTTTAAAGTTATTAAATACTTTAAAAACTAAATTAAAAAAAGAAGCTTTAGTGTACACCGCAGGCTCTAATGACGGTGGTGCTAAAAGTGCTGATTCTTTATTAAAACCTCTAGGTTTTGTAAAGAAAGTTGATTTAGCCAGAAAGTGCACCTTATTTAAAGCTATTTATGAAAATGACTTTAACACCTACAAAGGTGCACAGGACATTAAAGTAAATCCAATTAACATCCCACTGACACTGCATCAGGACAGCGCTGTTTTCTCTCAAGGTAAACTTGATAAGGGGACTGCTATGTTAATAGAGAGCTTAAAAGATTTAACTCCATTTGGAACTGCTTTAGATCTTGGATGTGGCTGTGGTGTGGTAGGTTTAGTGCTCTCAAAGCTAGGCTTTAAGAATGTTACCTCAACTGATGTCAGTGCTGCTGCCATTGAACTTACTAAAGAGAATGCTAAATTAAATGGCTGTGAGTCAATCAAGGTTAAAGCATCTGACATGCTAACAGATCTTGAGAGATTTGATTTAATTGCTGTAAACCCACCTTTCCATGTTGGCGTGACTACCACTACTGCCCCTACTGTTAATATGATCATAGAAGCTAAAGATCACTTAACCAAGAACGGTGTGATGTACTTAGTTGCCAATGCTCATTTAGGTTATGAAAAGGTGCTTTTAGAGAACTTTGACTATGTGCAGATTATTTCTTCAAGCACAACCTTTATCGTGTATAAAGCTAGGATGGAAGAAAAGTAATTAAGTTCATCTTATCAACTCAAAAGCAAGATCAGACGATCTTGCTTTTATGTTTATACTCTAATTAGTCTGAGCATTTTCCTGCTCATTGTTCTGAGTAGAGTTCTTATCAGATTTACTCTCTTCATCTTGACTAGCATTATTCTCTTGATTGTTATCTTGAGCTTGAGGTTCTTCATAAGGAGCAGCCTTAATACAGGTAACACCACCATTATTTGAAACTACTGCATAGTTAAGATCACAGAATTGACCTGCAAAATAAATTGGTAACTGATCATTACCCCATCTTAAAGGTGTAAAGACAATCTTACTTCCTACGGCACAGTTTGTTGCAGAATCAAAGTCAAAGACGTTACATACCAGATTGCTCTGTGAACGAGGTGCTGCTTTATTTACCTCTTCAACCTTTACTACCTCAGGTAAAGCAGGAGTCGTCTCCTTGACAACTTTTACAGTGAAAAATACAGCAACAGCTGCAATAGCTGCAAAGATAAGAGACAATAGTAGATAGTCTTTTAGTTTCATAGATACCTCAAAATGATCCTTTTTATAGTTAAGCTCTAATAAAGTTACTTACAAAGATAGCGGTTCTTCTTAATTTAGCAAAGTTATTTGAAAATGGATTTATATGTATAGAGAAGGGGCGATAACAGAAGGTGTTGTAAGTTACAGTACCTTCTGTTTTAGATAAGAATGTAAACTACTGAGGCTTTACTTCGTTTACAAGCTCGTTTCCTGCAAAGTAATCAGTTACATTCTGTAGAGTAGTATTAACAATGTTGTTCATTGCTTCTTTAGTAAAGAATGCCTGATGAGAGGTAATTAGAACATTGTTCAAGCTCATTAAACGGCTTAAGTTATCATCGGTGATGATGTGATCTGATCTGTCCTGATAGAAGTAATCGTGCTCTTCTTCATAAACATCAAGACCTGCAGCACCAATCTGACCTGACTTTAAACCATCTACAAGATCTTCAGAATTGATTAAAGGACCACGACCAGTGTTAATGATCATTACGCCTTTTTTCATTTTAGCAATTGAGTCTTTGTTGATTAAGTATCTGTTCTGAGGAGTTAATGGGCAGTTTAACGAAATAATATCTGACTGTGCATATAACTCATCCATAGTTACATACTTAATACCAGCAGCTTTCTCGTACTCATGATCTTCATAAATATCATAAGCAACTACATTCATGCCAAAGCCTTTTAAGATGCCAATCAGCACACGAGCAATCTTACCGGTGCCTACTACACCTGCAGTCTTACCGTATAAATCAAAGCCCATTAACCCGTGTAGAGCAAAGTTACCATCACGGGTACGTGAATATGCTCTGTGAGTCTTTCTGTTTAAGGTTAAGATTAAAGCCATTACGTGCTCAGCAATAGCATGTGGAGAGTAAGCTGGTACTCTTACAACTCTGATACCTAAATCTTTAGCAGCCTGCAAATCTACGTTGTTAAAACCGGCACAACGCAGTGCTAAAAGCTCAACACCATTATCTTTTAACTTCTGTAATACTGCTCTGTCTGCTCTGTCGTTTACGAAGATACATACAGCTTTAGCGCCGTGAGTTTCATCTGCATTGTTAATATCAAGGAAACTTCTGTGATAGATTAGCTGAAAACCAAAGTTCTTGTCAGCATTCATATCTGTAAACGCGTGTCTGTCGTAGCTGTGGGTACCAAAAAAGACGATTTTATTGTTTTCCATTTTTTATCCTCAGATGAAAATTCTCTGATTTTGAAATCTGTTTATCAGTATTAGACATCTCTAATAACTGGTAATCTAGCCTGTTCAATAAGATACACTATTTCTAACTCAAAATTTGATCTTTATCAAATATTTTATTACGTGCACAATTTGTGCAAATCGGCGCAAAAGCACCAAGACTTAAGTTGCGAAAAGGCATTATATTATGCAAAACGCTCATTATTTATTAAGAATAATTCTTAATAACAATAACTTTTAAAAAATTATAGCTACCTCAACTTTTTTCTATCAAATATTTTTACAAAGAACTTTTCTTTCTTTTAAAGAATAATCAGTTAATAAAAAAGCAAATGCAGTACTCATTTTTTTAGCTTTCTACCACAAAATTTACAGACGATATGCTCAATATTGTTGTATAGAAGCCCATTTTCAGGGGCAAGATAAAATCTTGTTCTATACTCATTAAATAGGTTCATGACATCAGATGATGTCTTAAGAATACATAACAATCAAAACATCTCATAAGGAGTCTCTCAAATGGCAGCATTAGCTATGATCCTAGCCGGCGGTGAAGGTACCCGTCTTATGCCTTTAACCTCATGCAGAAGTAAACCTGCGGTTCCTTTTGGCGGAAGCTACAGACTAATTGACTTCGTGCTCAATAACTTCGTTAACTCAGGTATCATCAAGATCTTTGTAATCACTCAATACAAATCACAGTCTTTGTTGATGCACTTAAAGAAAGGCTGGCAGGTAAGTGGTATTTATGGAGCCTTCATTGACTCACTGCCAGCTCAGATGCGTGTATCAAAGGAGTGGTATCAGGGTACAGCTGATGCTATCTATCAAAACTTAACCTTTATAAAAGAACAGTTCCCAGATCATGTATGTATCTTCGGCTCAGACCATATTTATAAGATGAATATCCGTGATATGCTCACCTATCACAAGAACATCGGTGCAGATTTAACTGTGGCTGCTATCAGAATGAAATCAAGTGAGTGCGCAGGTAAATTTGGTGTTATCGAAGTTGATGAAAACAATAAGATGATTGGCTTCGAGGAAAAACCTGCACATCCTAAAGAGTTACCAAATCACCCTGGCTATTCACTAGTATCTATGGGTAACTATATCTTTAAAGCTGATGTTTTATGCAATGAGCTAGTTGAAGACGAGCTAGACAAGAACTCAAGCCATGACTTTGGTAAAGATATCATTCCTAAGATGTTCCCTCGAGGCAATGTTTATGTATACGACTTTAGTGAAATCGAAATTGAGGGAGAGAAAGACTTTGCTTACTGGCGTGATGTAGGAAGTATCGACAGCTACTGGGAAGCTCATATGGACTTATTAGGCAATAAGCCTAAGTTCAATCTGCAGAACCCGAAGTGGCCTTTACATACCTTCTATCCTCCTCTACCACCTGCTGACTTCACCGATACTGATGATAATGAGTCTCACGTATCTATGTCTTTAATTTCCGCAGGCTGCAAGATTAACGGTGCAACTATCAATAAGTCAGTTCTAGGCTTTAGATGTACCGCAGGCGATGGCGCTATGGTTGAAGGCAGTGTGCTTATTGGTGATAACATCATTGGTAAGGGAGCAAAAATTAAGAATGTGATCTTAGACAGACATGTTGAGATTGCTCCGGGCTTTGAGATTGGCTACGATAGAGAGAAAGATCAAAAGCTTCTTGAAAATGAGAAGAATTCTATGATCACAATATCTAAAAATGGCATAATAGTAGTACCTGAGGGCATGCGCTTAGGTTTTGACTAGAACACATAAAATAAGGGGTTGCCTGTGAACATCTTGTTATTATCATCAGAAGTTGCAGGCATCATGAAATCAGGCGGTCTTGCAGATGTTGCCAAGGCTTTGCCTTTACAGCTACAGGCTGAAGGTCATGATGTCAGAGTTGTCATGCCATGCTATACCACAATCAAGGATTACGATAAACTTGAGGTGATAGCACATGGAGTTTTGAATGAAAACAATCCAGATGAAAAACTTCGCATCCCCTATTCAATTAGAAAGACCTATCTTAATAAAGTAGTTGAAGTTTGGTTAGTTGAATGTCCTAGGTACTTTGACAGAACCTCTATGTACGGTGACAACAACCAGGCTTATGCTGATAATGGAGAGAGATTTGCTTTCTTCTCAGCTGCAGCTTTAGATGCCTGTAAGCACCTAAACTACTGGTTTGATATCCTGCACTGCAATGACTGGCACACCGGAATTGCGCCTATGTTAATGCGGATTAAATACGCATTAGACCCTTATCTATCAAGAGCTCGCTCTGTACTTACCATTCATAATGGTGCTTTCCAAGGTGCCTTTGACAGATCACAAATTGCGATCTTGCCTGAAATTGCCAATATCTATAATGACAAGATCACTCAAGGTTCATATATCAATTTCTTAAAATGCGGTGTTTTCTATGCTGATAAAATCAACACTGTAAGCCCCGGTTACGCCAGTGAACTTACCACTTATTTAGGTGGTCACGGTATGACTCAGAACTATCTTGACAGACAACAAGATCTTTCAGGTATCGTCAATGGTTGTGACTACTCTGACTGGGATCCTTCTACAGATCAATTGCTGCGAATAAGATATGATGTTAAGAACTTAGATCAAAAGGTTCTAGGCAAGTACCTCTTACAGAGAAAGCTTGGCCTTGAGATGGGTGATACCCCAATGTATGGTATGGTTGCAAGACTTACCGACCAAAAAGGTATAGGTCTTTTAATTCCTATCTTAGACAGATTCTTACAGCATAAAGTTCAGGTTGTAATTGAGGGAACAGGAGATCCTTACTTACAGCAGCAGATGACTGAAATTGCTAATCGTCATCCTGGTAAAATGATCTTCCAGCCTGTATATGACAATATGTTAGCTCATCAGATTGAAGCTGGATCTGACTTCTTCTTGATGCCATCAATCTTTGAGCCTTGCGGTCTAAATCAGATCTACTCTTTAGCTTACGGTACTCTACCTATCGTACGTGCTGTAGGTGGACTTAAAGATACTGTTAAAGACTATGATCAGGATAGAGTAAACGGTGACGGCTTTATGTTCTTCGATCCAAGTTCTGAGGAGTTACTATCCTGCTTACGTCGTACTTTAATTCTGTATTTAGAAGATCCTTCAGAGATGAAGCGTATTAAGCAGAACGCTATGAGAGTACGCTTTAACTGGTCTGATTCATGTAAAAATTACATTGAACTGTATAAGAGTGCTTTAAAGAAGCCTAAGTGGTAGTTCTCTTGACACGTAGGATTAAACTAGCTGAAACTCAGTAAAAGCTCTTACTTTAGGATCTGCATTGAACACGGTAGCTATTCTTAAAAGCTCTGTTTTCTTAGGCACAATATTGCCATAGTCTCGTGTTTTAATCTGTTCTACTGCATCGAGTAGTTTTGACTTAGCTTCAGTCTCATTTTTTGCATACTTAAATTCAAAGACAATTCTTCTGTTATCTGTATTTACAACTAAATCAGCTCTACCCTTTGCTTCATGAACTTCAGATAGTACTTTCTGATGTGCACCTAACAGGTAAAGCTTTAACATATTCTGTACTGATGATTCTGACACGATTGGATAATTGTCATAGGACACAGAGTTTAAAGCACTGTTAAAGAGGTTAATGATGTCATCAACAGTGCCTACTTCTAACAGGCTTCTACCATAGTCATCAGTGATATCGGTGTTGCCTTTAAAGATGTTGTTTGCAAGCAATCTGCTTAAAGCTTTATAGATTTCACTGTTTGGAACACCTAAAAGCATCTCAAAATACTTTAAATTCGAGCATAAAGTTAAATATCCTGTCTGACACATCAGCACTTTAGGATTGATGGAGATTAAAGAAGGCGGAAATTTTAAGTCACTCGTTGGAACTGATATGAACTTTCCTTTTAAGATACAATCAAATAGCTCCTGCTCATTGTTTTTCACAAAGTCTGATAATATCTTTGGAACTCCACCATTGTCGTACCAGTACTCACCAAAGTATACAAATTTATTAGATACCACACTTTGAAAGAAGTCATTTACAGACCAGGTATTAAAGACTTTCTTTTCATAGTCTTCATCAAAGCAATAGCCTCCATATTGTTCTTCAAGCTTGTCAAACATTGACTCAAGCTTATCATCAGTTATTTCATCTACAGCACAGTTATTTTCATAGGAAGCTGCTAACTTTAAATAATCAATGTAGTACTTTTTAATCTCATCACGGGTAAAACCTATCATCTGAGAATATGGGCTATAATTTGTAATATCGTTGATATCAGTTCCTGAAAAGACAGAGGAGTTTTTAGTTTTGGTAACACCTGTGATAAGTAAGAATTTAATTGCCCACTTATCTTTTAAATTGTTATAGATATTTTGTAATTCTTTTTGGAATTGCTTATAAAGCTCTTCATTATTGATGTTAGAGGTTAACTGATAGTCATACTCATCAATTAAGATCACTATCTGTCGTTTTTCTTCTCTTAACTTCTCGAGCATACTGTCAATTGAGTCTTCAGGCTCTTTTTTTTTCGGCATATTCTTTAACACCGATTTTATTGGCAAATTCAGTTATATATGAATTTAATTTGTTTTTAAAATCATCTATTGAGAAGTTATCTAAATTTAAAAAATTCAGTCTTAATACAGGATAGGTAGGCTCTGTCCACTTGTCATAAATCCAGGTTCCTTTAAAGTAAGGTTCTACACCTGTTTCAAATAAAGTTGCTATGGTATCTAAGGTAAGAGATTTACCAAAACGACGTGGACGGGAGATAAAAACTCGCTTTAGTTTGACGAGCTTTGGAATATATTCAGTCTTATCAACATAGATAAAGTTCTCTAAAGTAAAATCTATAAATGAGCCTGTTGAGCTGATATCTTTCATATGTGTTTATCTCCAAACCTTCTTCTAGATTGTATATTGAAAAGCTCCTGTTTTGACCTAATCCGAGATAATTGTTGCTTAATTTAAGAGAATATTAGAAAGGTATTTTCAATCTTAGAACTGACTGGAGCAAATGGATTCCACTGGCTTGTGTTCTTTTCATCAAGGCAGATTGGTATTATCTGCTGTTAATTAAAATTACTACCTCTTCCTCGTCACCACATTGTTCATAACAGTGTTCTTATTGCGCCTCAGGATAGTTTTTATGTGGCGATGATGATTATGTAAGTTTTATCGTGTTAAGTCTGCACTTAACAGTACCATTTAAGCTTAAACTTGCTGATACTCGGTAAAAGCTCTTACCTTAGGATCTGCATTGAAGACCGCTGCTATTCTTAAAAGCTCTGCTTTCTTAGGTAAGATGTTGCCATAGTCTCGTGTTTTTATCTGCTCTACTGCATCAAGTAGTTTTGACTTAGCTTCTGTCTCATTTTTTGCATACTTAAATTCAAAGACTATTCTTCTGTTATCAGACTCAATTACAAGATCGGCTCTACCTTTTGATGAATGTAGTTCTGCGCTTACAGAGTTACAAATACCTTTTAGGTATGTATAGAGCAATTGCTGAACCATCGCCTCTGTATTGATTGGATAGTTATCATATGAAACTGTGTTTAGAACAGTATTGAATAAACCTATGATTTCACCTACATCATTACTTTGAGCAAGGATCTGTTCATTAACATTCTCCAACTTTGTATCATCAAAGACTTTAAGTGCCATTAGAGAGAACAGTGCATTGTAAACTTCACTGTTTGGTATTCCTAAAGTCATAAAGCCTTTTGAGTATACAGGTGAGCGTAAAGTTAAATAACCTGTCTGGCACATCAGCACGTTCTGGTTCATTGAGGTTAATGAGGTTGGGTTCTTATAATCATTTACCTTAATGTTAATAGTCTTATCTTTCTCGATGTAATCCAAAGCATTCAACTTATGGGTCTGCAGATAGTTTGCAAGAATTGATGGTAATCCACCATTGTCATACCAGTATTCACCAAAATCTACAAATTTATTTTTTACAATATTTTGGAAAAATTTATTTACAGACCAGGTACTGAACACTTTCTTTTTATAGAATTCATCAAAGCAGTAACCATCATAATTCTGAGCCATCATATCTAGCATTGACTCTAACTGAGCATCGGTTACTTTATCAACGCTACAGTTATTCTCATAGGATGCTGCTAATTTTAAATAATCGATGTAGTACTTTTTAATCTCGTCACGGGTAAAACCTATCATCTGAGAATAGGCACTGTCATTAGTGATATCGTTGATATCAGAGCCAACTGAAAAGATTGATACATCTTTTAATCTGGTGACACCAGTAATTCCTAAGAATCTTATGGCATACTTGCCTTTGATTATTCCGTAAAATTCTCTTAAAAACTCTTGGAAAGAATCGTAGATTTTTTTGTTATTGATGTTTGCTGTTAGCTGACAGTCATATTCATCAATTAAAAGGACTATTTTTCTGCGCTCTATTGCTAATGCTTCTAATAAACTTTTTAGTGAGCCAGTTGGGGAGAAATCTTCAAAATAATTTTTTACTTTGTTTAAAAACGCAAAGTTTGAAATATCTTTGATTAGTCGTCTTTTAAATTCTATAAGGTCATCCTTTGGATATTCAATCAGATTTAATCTAAATACTGGATAAGTAGGCTCTGTCCATTTATCATAAATCCAGGTACCTTTAAAGTAAGGATCGACGCCTGATTCAAATAGAGTTGCTACAGTATCTAGGGTAAGAGATTTACCAAAGCGACGAGGCCTTGAGACAAATATTCTTTCTAGAGGATTGTCTACTAGCATTCTATAAAGATATTCTGTTTTATCTATATAAATTCTAT
>ERZ1035006.788-NODE-788-length-23889-cov-7.224511_pt1 | contig 23889 bp, 19 predicted proteins | sample MGYA00520694_ERZ1035006 | MGnify/ENA primary metagenome ERZ1035006 (study PRJEB33766, sample SAMN09781746) | gut metagenome | biome: gut microbiome | host: Homo sapiens | place: Madagascar | study: EMG produced TPA metagenomics assembly of the PRJNA485056 data set... | reverse complement strand
GAAGGTGATTTGGAATGCATTTTGACTCGTAACTGTGAGGGTACTGAACAGTTACAAACGTAAAATGAAATGGGAGTGAGACAATGACAGTATACGATACTTTAGAGAAACGGCATGTGATGCCGCGTGCATGGGATGACTGGGCGGCGTACCGCAAGGCGTGGAGCAACTGGATCATGCGCCACTGCAAACGGGACAGTTCCCTGCTCATCGTGGGTGCGGGCGCCTGTAATGACTATGATCTGGAACATTTTTTAACATTTTTTGACCACATCACGCTCTACGATGTGGATGAGCAGTCGATGCAGGAGGCACTTAGCCGTGTGCCTGTGGCGGACAGAGCACGTGTCAGATGTGAGGGCGGTGACTTGCTGGGGATCACTCCGGAGGAATACCGGGAGTTTTGCTCGGTGATCCAGAATGAGGTCAACCGACGCGGAAAGCTCACAGATATCGCACAACTGGCACAGACTGCACTTACGTTAACACAGTCGATGTATATGCGTGCGGCAGGGCGCAGGGCGAAGCTGGTGCTGCCGCACGCAGATTATGTGGCAGTCAGCGGTGTACACAGCCAGATCAACCACATGCTGCCGTGGATCTGGGAGGCATATATGCAGGTGCTCGGACAGCGGGAGGATCAGGTCTTTCAGATGATATCGCAGGAAAATAGCCGGATCTCAGCGCAGGTCAACGCAAACCTGTGTAAGGCGGCAGACAAGGGACTGCTTGTATCCGCAGAGGCATCGCGCGCCGGAGTGCCCGGCGGAGTCGAAGGTGCATGGCAGGCACTCGCTGATCTCAAACAGCAGACCGATTCTGACAAGCTGTATGTGACGGACACGACGCATATTCCGTGGGGCTATGATCTCAGACAGAACATGATCTATGATATGGAGACGCTCGCGCTGATGCGTTGAGCTGCAATCTTATGAAAACGTTCTGCATTTGCAAAATATATAGAATTCACAGGAGGAAACATAGATAAAACATGGATAAAACAGAACATATCGGACACCGCATGCGCTATTTCAACCGTTGCATGAAACGGCTCATCGACCGCAAAAATAATGAGCGGGAGCAAACCTATGGCATGTCCATGACAGACGGCTGGATTCTGCGCTATCTCGATGAGCATGATGGACAGGAAGTATTTCAGAAGAATATTGAGACGGATCTGCATATCAAAAAGTCTGCGCTCACACAGCAGTTAAACGAGATGGAGGCGCACGGACTCATCCGGCGCAGCATTTCGTCACATGACAGCCGTTACAAGTGTATTTCCAGAACAGAAAAGGCGCTGGAGATCCATCAGCAGATCATGGAGGAGATCGCAGAGCATGAGCGGCTGATCAAAAAAGGAATCAGTGACGAGGACCTGGCGGTATTTTCGCGGGTACTCGACCAGATGATCGCCAATATCAGCGAAGATGAAAAGCCGCCGCACCAGCCGGAGTGGTTATGTCATAAATAATAGGAGGTACATACATGTTAAAAACATTGATGGCACAGATCAAGGAGTATCGCGGAGCATCGATCGCGACACCGATCTGTATGACGATCGAGGTGCTGATGGAGACGATCATACCGTTTCTGATGGCATCGATCATTGATGATGGTGTGGATAAAGGAGATCTGCACCATATTTATATGGTAGGAGGCGCGATGTTTCTGATCGCGTTGATCGGTCTGCTCGGCGGACTCGGCGGCGGTCATTTCGGCGCTAAGGCATCCGCAGGATTTGCGAAAAATCTGCGTGAGGCGATGTTTCGCAATATCCAGACCTTTTCCTTCGCAAATATTGACCGTTTCTCGACAGCGGGACTCGTCACGCGTCTGACAACCGATGTCACAAATCTGCAGAATGCATATCAGATGATCCTGCGCATGTGTACACGTGCGCCGCTGAGCATGATCTGTGCGATGGTCATGAGCTATGTGATCTGTCCGAAGCTGGCAAACATTTACCTGATTGCGGTAGTGATTCTCGGCGCGATCCTGATGCTGCTCATGATGCAGACGCACCGCTATTTTTCACAGGTATTTGAAAAATACGATGAACTGAACGCCAGCGTGCAGGAGAATGTGTCCGGTATCCGTGTGGTCAAGGCATATGTCAGGGAAGATTATGAAAAGGAACGTTTTACAAGGGCGAGTAAAAATGTGTACAGCATGTTCGTAAAGGCAGAAAAGCTCATTTCATTAAATGCGCCGATTATGCAGTTTACCGTGTATTCCTGCATCTTGCTGATCTCGTGGATCGGGGCGCGGCTGGTTGTACTGGATGGGCTCACGACCGGAGATCTGATGAGTATGCTGACGTACAGCATGAATATATTGATGAATCTGATGATGCTGTCGATGGTATTTGTCATGATCACGATGTCTGCGGCGAGCGGACGGCGTGTGGCAGAGGTCATCGAGGAAAAAAGTACGCTTACAAATCCCACCGACCCAGATATGGAAGTGCCGGACGGCAGCATCCGGTTTGACCATGTCTGCTTTGATTATCACGGGGATAAAGAGCATCCGATTTTAAGAGATGTTGATCTGACGATCCGTGCTGGAGAGACGATCGGTATCATCGGAGGCACCGGCAGCTCCAAATCGAGTTTTGTGAACTTAATCAGCCGCCTGTACGATGTGACGGACGGTACGGTCTACGTCGGTGGAAAAGATGTCCGCAGCTACGATCTCGATACGCTGCGCAATGAGGTGGCAGTCGTTTTACAGAAAAATGTGCTGTTTTCGGGTACGATCTTAGAAAACCTGCGCTGGGGTGATGAAAATGCGGGCGAGGAAGCATGTAAGCGTGCCTGTCGTCTCGCGTGTGCCGATGAGTTTATCGAGCGGATGCCGCAGAAATACGAGACATATCTTGAGCAGGGCGGCAGCAATCTCTCTGGCGGACAGAAGCAGCGTCTGTGTATCGCACGTGCGCTGCTCAAACAGCCGAAGATCCTGATCTTAGATGACAGTACGAGTGCGGTAGATACGGCGACGGATGCGAAGATCCGGCAGGCATTCACACAAGAGATCCCGGGCACGACGAAGCTCATAATCGCGCAGCGTATCTCATCCGTGCAGGAGGCAGACCGTATTATCGTGATGGAGGATGGTCAGATCCAGGGATTCGATACACATGAGCGGTTATTAGAAACGAATGAGATTTACCGCGATATATACGAGTCGCAGACCAAGGGCAGCGGAGATTTTGACGAGAAGGCAGGTGAGCACTGATGGCAGAAGAAAAAGTGAGAGAATTTAAAGGTGGAAAAGGTCCCAGAGGACCGCGTCCGAAGCTCGAGCATCCGTTCCGCAGCTTTCTTCGCATCATGCGTTATCTGATGCAGTATTATCCGGTACACATCGCAGTCGTTGTCGTGGCGATCTTTGCGGGTGTGTTGTGCAATGTGCAGGGAACATGGTTTATTAAGGCTCTGATCGACGGGTATGTAAAACCGCTGCTGTTGGCTGACCAGCCCGATTTCAGCGGTCTGTTACATGCGATCACGCGCGTGGGTGGTTTTTATCTGCTCGGAGTTGTCGCGGTCTTTATCCAGAACCGGGTTATGGTCTATGTGACACAGGGTACGCTTATGCACTTGCGTAATGAGATGTTTGTACATATGGAGACACTGCCGGTGCGTTATTTTGACGAGCATCCGCACGGCGATATCATGAGTATGTATACGAATGATATCGATACGCTGCGTCAGATGATCTCGCAGAGTATGCCGCAGTTTCTAAACAGTGCCGTAACGATCGTGAGTGTGTTCATCAGTATGGTTATGCTGAGTATTCCGCTGACACTCGTGACGATGGTGATGGTCGTGATCGTACTGTTTTCGACGAAAAAGGCGACCGGGCTGAGCGGACGCTATTTCGTACAGCAGCAGAAGGATCTCGGTCAGCTCAACGGTTATATCGAAGAGATGATGGAGGGGCAGAAGGTCGTGAAGGTATTCTGCCATGAGAATCAGTCGATTGAGGATTTTTGTGAGTTAAATGAACAGCTCTACGACAGTGCTTATAACGCGAATCAGTTCGTGAACCTGCTCGGCCCGATCAATGCGCAGCTTGGAAATGTGAGTTATGTGCTGTGTGCAATGGTCGGCGGTGTGTTGGCGCTAAACGGCAGCTTTGGCTTTACGCTTGGGTCGTTAGCAAGCTTTCTGACATTTAATAAGAGCTTTTACATGCCGATCAACCAGGTGAGCCAGCAGCTCAACGCGGTCGTGATGGCGTTGGCAGGAGCGGATCGTCTGTTTGAATTATTAGATGAAAAACCGGAGACGGACGAGGGCTATGTCACACTCGTCAATGCGGAAAAAGAAAACGGAGAGCTGCGTGAATGCACCGGGCGCAGCGGTCTGTGGGCATGGAAGCATGTGCATCAGGCAGATGGCAGTGTGGAGTACCGCGAGCTGACCGGAGATGTAGTCTTTGACTCGGTGGACTTTGGCTACACACCGGAAAAGACTGTGCTGCATGAAGTCGATCTGTATGCGACACCGGGACAGAAGATCGCGTTTGTCGGATCGACCGGAGCCGGAAAGACGACGATCACAAACCTGATCAACCGCTTTTATGACATTCAGGACGGCAAGATCCGTTATGATGGCATTAATATCAATAAAATCAAAAAGGCAGATCTGCGCCACTCGCTCGGCATGGTATTGCAGGATACGCACCTGTTTACAGGTACTGTCATGGAAAATATCCGTTACGGTAAGCTGGATGCGACTGATGAGGAAGTCATCGTAGCTGCAAAACTGGCGAATGCAGACGGCTTTATCCGGCATCTAGAGCATGGTTATGACACGATGCTGACCGGGGACGGCGCAGCGCTCAGCCAGGGTCAGCGGCAGCTTCTTGCGATCGCGCGTGCGGCAGTTGCAGATCCGCCGGTGCTGATCTTAGACGAGGCGACCAGTTCGATTGATACGCGTACCGAGCGCATTGTGCAGGAGGGCATGGACCGGCTCATGAAGGGACGGACGACATTTGTCATCGCGCACCGCCTCTCGACGGTACGCAACAGTGACTGTATCATGGTACTCGAGCAGGGACGTATTATTGAACGTGGGAATCATGATCAGCTCATGGCTGAGCATGGAAAATATTACCGGCTGTATACGGGAAATGCGGTTTGAAAAGAGAGACTTCCGGGTTGTCGGGAGAGGAGCGGACAGCAATACTTTAAGACTTTAAAATATCAGAATTTGCACGCTGGCGCTTGACAGTTACCGGATATGGGACTAAACTATTTGCAGATAAAATTAACAATAGAAAAGAGGAATCAGCTATGGAAAAGAAAAACATTGACTGGTCAAATATAGGCTTCGGTTATCAGGTGACTGATAAGCGTTATGTCTCAAACTATAAAAACGGCGCATGGGATGACGGTGTGCTGACCGATGAAGCTACGATTACACTGAGTGAGTGTGCCGGAGTGCTTCAGTATGCACAGACCTGTTTTGAGGGTCTGAAGGCATATACCACAGAGGATGGCAGAACCGTATGTTTCCGTCCTGACCTGAACGCAAGCCGTATGAAGGATTCCTGTGAGCGTCTGGAGATGCCCGTATTTCCAGAGGATCGTTTCGTAGAGGCTGTAAAAGCAGTTGTACATGCAAATGAAGCATATGTTCCGCCCTACGGATCAGGTGCTACCTTATATATCCGTCCCTATATGTTCGGCAGCTCGCCGGTCATCGGTGTAAAGCCTGCTGAGGAGTATCAGTTCCGTATGTTCTGTACACCGGTAGGACCTTATTTCAAAGAGGGCGCAAAGCCGATCACAATCCGTGTCAGTGACTTCGACCGTGCAGCACCGCACGGAACCGGACATATCAAGGCCGGATTAAACTACGCGATGAGTCTGTATCCGATCGTGGATGCACATCAGAAGGGCTTTGAGGAGAACATGTATCTCGATGCCGCTACCAGAACTTATGTAGAGGAGACCGGTGGTGCGAACTTTATCTTTATTACAAAAGATGGCAAGCTGGTGACACCCAAGTCTGACAGTATCTTACCTTCTATTACCCGTCGTTCACTGATGGTAGTAGCAGAGAAGTATCTTGGTATGACTGTAGAGCACCGTCAGGTTCGTTTTGACGAGTTAGGTGATTTTGCAGAGTGTGGATTGTGCGGAACCGCAGCCGTTATCTCGCCGGTTGGCAAGATCAACGACCACGGCAGGGAGATCTGCTTCCCGAGTGGTATGGAAGAGATGGGACCTGTGACCAAGAAGCTGTATGATACATTGACCGGTATCCAGATGGGACGCATCGAGGCTCCGGAAGGATGGATCGTAGAGATCGATGAATGAGCAATAGGAACATAGAATGGCGAAAAAGAAAAAAGATTCAATAGAATACCGCTATTACGAAATAGGCCAGGACGAGTACGTTCTGGCCTTATTTGGTGAGAGCTGGGTGAGGGATTATGGCAGGGATGTCGATGGATTCCATTTCCATAATCTGATGGAGATCGGAGTATGTCATGAAGGACATGGGGAGATGGGGTATGAAGAGGGGCAGGAAGCGTATCATCCGGGAACGATTACCATTATCCCCAAAAATATACCGCACACCACAATTAGCGAAGAAGGGAAAAAGAGTTTCTGGGAGTATCTGTTTTTTGATCCCGCACAGATCGTCCGCGCGGTCTATCCGGATGATGAGGTGTTCTGCCGGCAGGTATTGGAGCAGTTGGACAGGACACATCTGACACTGACGCAGGATGGCTGCAGACAGCTATCGCAGTTGGTCGAGCTGTTGATCTATGAGATGGAACACAAGGAAAAGCATTATAAGCGGGTGACGAAGGGGCTGATGGAGGCGCTTGTGATGGAGATTTACCGTCTGTGCACGAGTGAGAAGAGTACGCAGCGGACGACGGCAGTGTCAAGGGGCACACTCATTCTGCTGCGGGAGGCACTCGATTATATTGGCAATCACTATATGGATCCCGGACTTCGCATTGAACAGCTGGCACAGCTATGCGGTCTGTCGGAGACACATTTCCGGCGTATATTCAAGGAGCAGATGAACGTGACTCCGAGCGAATATATTAATTTAGTGCGTATTCAGCAGGCTTGCGAACTCATGCGCAAGAGTCATATGTCAATGGGCGAGGTCAGTGACAGCGTCGGGTTTGAGTCCACGACGTCTTTTACACGTAATTTTAAAAAATTTCTGAATATCACACCGTATCAGTGGAAAAAACATCCGGAAAATTATGAGGGTAAGATCCTTGATTACAATGTTTCTGTGCTGCGTGGCTGGTAAAACCGGTGAAAACACTTCCTGCTGTTCATAACTTGTTCACATTATTCACAAAAAGGAAATATCGATATTGTACAAAGTTTACCGCTGCTTTTTGTGAAAAGTGCTAAAACGAACATTTTACATGGTTGAATTTGCATGTTTTATGAAAGAAATCAAAGACACATGTTTAGGAAGCTTTGATACAATAAATTCAACAAAAAAAGCGGTAAAAACCGTACAGTATTTAGGGAGGATAACCAAATGAAGAAGAAATTTTTAGCAACTATGATGATCGTTGCAATGAGCGCGTCAATGCTGGCAGGCTGTGGAAGCAAGACAGATGCACCGGCTGCAGATACCTCAAAGGATGATGCGGCAGCTGATGATGCAGCAGCAGGCGACGATGCAGCAGCAACGGATGATGCAGCCGCTGACGGAGAGCAGACAATCACTGTATGGTGCTGGGATCCTACATTTAACATCTATGCAATGGAGAAGGCTGGCGAGTATTATGCAAAGGATCATCCGAATGTAAAGGTTGAGGTGACTGAGACTGCATGGGACGATTTACAGCCGATGATCACAAACGCAGCTTCTACAGGAGAGACCGGAGAGTTACCGGACATCATCTTAATGCAGGACAACGCATTCCAGAAGAATGCAATCAGCTATCCGGATCTGTTTGTTGACCTGACTGATTCAGGCATTGATTTCTCACAGTTCGCAGCAGGAAAGCTCGGATATTCAACGATTGGTGGAAGAAATTACGGCGTGCCGTTTGATAACGGTGCAGTGATCGCCTGCTACCGCACAGACATCTTAGAGCAGGCAGGATACACGATGGATGATCTGACCGACATCACATGGTCACGTTTTGAGGAAATCTCATCTGATGTACAGGCTAAGACCGGATACTATCTTGTATCAGAGCGTTCCGGAGAAGCAGATCTTCTGATGATGATGCTTCAGTCAGCAGGAGCGTCCCTGTTCAATGATGACGGCAGCGTAAATATCGCAGACAATGATGTATTAAAGAAAGTTATCGAGACATTTAACAGTCTGGCAAAGAACAATGCACTTCTTGTTACACAGCAGAACTGGGATGAGTATATCAAGTCCTTCAACTCAGGATCCGCTGCCGGTGCAATCAACGGATGCTGGATCATGGGATCTATTCAGGCAGCAGAAGACCAGTCAGGTAAGTGGGCAATCACAAATATGCCGAAGCTGGATGGCGTAGAAGGTGCAACCAACTACTCTAACAATGGTGGTTCTTCATGGGCAGTAACCTCAAACTGCAAGAATGTTGAATTGGCAACTGATTTCCTGAACAGCACATTCTGTGGAAGCGTAGACTTCTATGGTGATATCCTTTCAAAATCAGGTGCGATCGCTACATGGGCACCTGCAGCAGAGGCAGATGTATACAGTGAGCCTTCAGAGTTCTTCGGTGGAGAACCGGTATTCACAAAGATTGTAGACTTCGCTACAAAGACACCTGCAAATAACACTGGTGTATATTACTACGAGGCACGTGATGCGGTAACGACTGCATTGACCAACATTGCCAACGGAGCAGATATGGACTCTGAGCTTGCAAATGCACAGGCAGCAGTAGAGGCTCAGATGCAGTAATTGTAGTGTGCAGTGCAAGTATAAAATGAAGATGGGGAACGGCTAGGTCGTTCCCCAATTTTATACAGAAGGAAGGAGTAAGGAAAATGGAGAAAGCAAAAGCGCGCAGACTCTCACAGAGTAAACGCTATAATCTCACTGGCTGGGTATTCTTAGCACCGGCAGCACTGCTCATAGCAGTTATGAGCTTTTATCCAATGATTCGGTGTTTTATCTATTCATTTCAAAAGGGTGCAACCTTTGCAAACATGCAATGGTATGGCTTGAAAAATTATGTTCGAATGTTCCAGGACAGCGTATTTATGCAGTCCTTAAAAAATACATTTGTGTACTTTTTAATTCAGGTTCCGATCATGCTGATTCTGGCATTGATTCTGGCAAGCTTATTAAACAACAAGAATTTACGGTGCAAGGGCTTCTTCCGGACGGCGATTTTCTTACCGTGTGCAACGACACTCGTATCGTATGCGATTATCTTCCGTTCGCTGTTCTCAACAGACGGATTTGTTAATACGATCCTGATCAAACTTGGAATTCTGGATGCCCCGTTTGCATTCCTGACAAACACGGCAAGTGCACGTGCAATTATCATTCTGGCGCTGATCTGGCGATGGACCGGTTATAACATGGTATTTTATCTATCCGGACTGCAGAATATTGAATATTCTGTTTATGAAGCTGCAAAAATTGATGGTGCTTCACCGCTCCAGTCATTTTTCCATATTACGGTACCGTTGTTAAAGCCTACGATCCTGCTGACAGCGATCATGTCTACAAACGGAACCTTGCAGCTCTTTGATGAGTCTGTAAACCTGACAAACGGTGGACCTGCGAATACATCCATTACGATGTCGCATTACATCTATGACACGACCTTCAAATATGTACCGAATTTCGGTTACTCATGTGCGATGTCCATGTTGATATTGATTCTGGTTGGAGCACTGGCATTTATTCAGATGAAAGTAGGTGATAAGCGTGATTAGTTTACCGAAAAAGATTGCACAGTATGCATTTTTAATTATATTTTCGCTGTTTTCCATTTTCCCGCTCATCTGGATGGTGATTGCGGCAACGAATAAGAGTATTGATGTTATCAGAGGAACAATGGTTCCGGGAACATACCTGATTGAGAATTATAAAGCATTGGTTTCACAGTCAGATCTGTGGCATGCAATGGGTAATTCTTTCAAGTATTCCATTATGGTTACATTACTGAGCCTGATTGTATGTTCATTGGCAGGATACGGATTTGAGATCTACCATGATAAGTATAAGGATGCATTGATGGGAGTGATTCTTCTGGCAATGATGGTACCTTTTGTGGCAACCATGATTCCGTTATTTGGCATGATGGCAAAATTTGGTCTACTGAATTCGGTTGCAGGTTTTGTGCTTCCGTCGATTTCGACCCCATTTCTGATCATGCTGTTCCGGCAGAGTGCCCGGTCATTCCCGCATGATATTATTGAGGCGGCGCGTATGGATGGACTCGGGGAATTTCAGATTTTTGTCCGCATGTTTTTCCCTACAATGCGTTCAACCTATGCAGCAGCCATGACGATCACCTTCATGAATGCATGGAACAACTATCTGTGGCCGAAGGTAATCATGAATACAAAAGAATCACAGACGATGCCGATGCTGGTAGCGAATCTGACTTCCGGATATGTGACCGATTACGGTATGCTGATGTTAGCAGTATTATTCTGTACGCTGCCGACCGTTATCATTTTCTTCTGTCTGCAGAAGAGCTTCGCAGAGGGTATCACAGGTGCAGTGAAGTAAGCACCGTGCAGTCTTGGACTATATAAAATAGGAGATATTATAACGATGATGACATTAGATATCAATATTTTAAAGGATCCCACGATCTATGAGCAGAACCGTCTGGCACATCATGCAGATTTTGTAGCTTATGCCACGGAAGCAGAGGCAGATAAAAAGGAGAGCTCGCTGCGGATGTCCCTGAATGGGATCTGGAAGTTTGCGTATGCCATGAACCCGGCGGGTGCGGTTCCGGATTTTGAGAAACCGGAGTTTAACTGCCATACATGGTCTGAGATCCGCGTGCCTGCCCACATTCAGATGGAAGGCTATGATAAGCCGCAGTATGCGAATGTCCAGTATCCGTGGGAGGGCTGGCAGGAGCTGGCCAACGGTGAACTGCCGGAGGACTTTAATCCGGTGGCAAGTTATGTGAAATATTTCAGGCTGCCGCAGGGCTGGAGCGGACAGCGCGTCTGCATCTCGTTTCAGGGTGTCGAGAGCGCGTTTGCACTCTGGCTCAACGGACACTATGTCGGATACGCGGAGGACAGCTTTGATCCGTCAGAATTCGATCTGACACCGTATCTGACAGATGGCGAGAACAAGCTGGCGGTACAGGTCTATAAATGGTGTGCGGGAAGCTGGTGTGAGGATCAGGATTTCTTCCGGTTCTCCGGTATCTACCGAGATGTGTATCTGTATCTCGTGCCTCAGGCGAGCATCTATGATTATAAAGTAGATGCCGCAGTGGATGACAGCTATACGAGAGGTACACTCCGTGTGACGATCAAAGGTGAGGGCGCAGGCAGCGTCCATGCCAGATTCGAAGGTTTTGGGCTTGCGCTAGAGCAGCAGACCGCACTGGGCACAGATGCAGTACTGGAGTTTCCGGAGCAACCGGTCGAGCTGTGGAGCGCGGAACAGCCGAATCTCTATACATTGACAATGACTGTGTTGGATAAAAATGGCGCAATCACACAGGTGATCCGTCAGGATGTCGGATTCCGGCGTTTTGAGATGATTGACCATCTGATGTGCATCAATGGAAAACGAATCGTATTTAAAGGTGTGAACCGCCATGAGTTTTCTAGCACAAAGGGGCGTGCAATCGGGTATGAGGAAGCGCGCATGGATGTGACGACGATGAAGCAGCATAACATCAATGCGGTCCGTACCTGTCATTATCCCGATGGGGCGGCACTCTATGAGCTGTGCGACCGTTACGGTCTGTATATGATGGCAGAGACCAATATGGAGACACATGGAACATGGGATGAGATCGTCCGTGGCAAAAAGCCAGATTCAGCAGCATTGCCCGGAGACCATGCAGAGTGGGAGCCGCTGCTCATTGACCGTGTGCGTGCGAACTATGAGCGTAACAAAAACCATCCGGCAGTCGTTATCTGGTCATGCGGAAACGAGTCGTACGGCGGCAGCGTGATCTGGCATATGTCAGAGGAGTTCCGCAGACTCGACCCGACGCGGCTGGTGCACTATGAGGGCATCATGCGTGACCGCCGCTACAATGATACAAGTGACATGGAGTCACAGATGTATACGAGTGCGGCTGATGTCGAGGAATTTTTGAAGAAAGACCGCAGCAAGCCGTTCCTGCTCTGTGAATACACACATGCGATGGGCAATTCCTGCGGAGCGATGCATAAATACACCGATCTGACTGACCGTGAGCCGTTGTATCAGGGCGGATTTATCTGGGACTATATCGACCAGACGATCGGCAAAAAGGATCGTTACGGAAAGACCTTTCAGGCGTATGGCGGCGATTTTGACGATCGTCCTTCAGACTATAATTTCAGCGGAAACGGTATCGTCTACGGTGGTGACCGGATGCCATCACCGAAGATGCAGGAGGTCAAGTTCAACTATCAGAATATCTCTGTGGATGTAAAGCCCGGAAAAATGACGGTAAAGAACAAAAACTTATTTGTCAATACCGATACATTTGACTGTGTGATCCGTCTGGAACGCGATGGCGCTTTCATCTGTGACAAGACGATGGAATGTGCAGTGGAGCCGCTCAGTGAGAAGTGCTTTGATCTGCCGACCGAGCTTGGAAAAGATCCGGGCGAGTATGTGATTACGGTATCATTCGTGCTCAAAGAGGATACCTGCTGGGCGAAAAAAGGTCATGAGGTCGCATTCGGACAGGGTGTTTTCTGGGTCAATGGTGCAAAGGAGACACATGAAGGCACGATGCGTGTCATTCACAGCAATCATGACATCGGAGTGATCGGAGATGATTTCCGCGTGTTGTTCTCAAGGCTGAAGGGCGGTCTGACATCTTATCAGTATGGTGGAAAGGAATATATCAGGGAGATCCCCAGACCGAATTTCTGGCGTGCGCCGACCGATAATGATATGGGCAATCTCATGCCGTTCCGCTATGCACAGTGGAAGATTGCGAGCAAATATCTGACATATAAGGGCAGGGATCTGCGCGGTGACAGCGGATTCGACATCGAGGAAGGTGACGGTTTCGTGACAGTGAGCTTCCACTATGATCTGCCGACGACACCGGCTGCAGGCTGTGATCTGAAGCACACGGTATTCCCGGACGGAACCGTGCGCACGACACTGACGTATGATCCGGTCAAAGAACTCGCAGATATGCCGGAGTTTGGTGTGATGTTCAAGATGGATGCAGATTATGACAATGTTGAGTGGTATGGAAATGGACCGGCAGAGACCTATGCAGACCGTAAACACGGCGCAAAGCTGGGTATTTATAAAAATAAAGTCGCAGATAACATGGCGGCATATCTGATTCCACAGGAATGTGGCAATAAGACAGAGGTGCGCTGGGCGAAAGTGACAGATGAACGTGGCAGAGGACTGTTGCTGCGTGGTAATGGCATGAATTTTTCAGCGTTGCCGTATACACCGCATGAGCTCGAGAATGCAGCGCATCCGTATGAACTGCCGCCGGTGCATTATACAGTGATCCGTACGGCTGCGGCACAGATGGGTGTTGCCGGAGATGATAGCTGGGGTGCGCGGACGCATCCGGAATATCTGCTCGGTGTGAGCGAAAAATTGGAGTTTAGTTTCGAAATGAAAGGAATATAGATTATGAATCCATTAATTTTGAATGTCATTCACAGACCGGAGATGGTTCCGGAGTATTCTGCGACAGTGACAGGACAGGGAAAAGAAGAGGATATCGGAGATCGTGCTCTGATTACCGAATCTTTGGATATATTTAAGACACAGCAGAGACTGGCTCATGAGAATGGGTTAAAGGTGACGATCCAGATGACCTATGCGGCGTTGTTTAATGACGAGGCTGTTGCGATTGCAAAGCATGACCATGAGACCTATGGGGATGAGATCGCGTTATCACTGCTTGGACTGCCGTGTGAGCAATTCCGCGAGAAGTATAAGACCAAGGATTTCTGTATCTGGATGTTCTCGATGGAGGACAAGAAGGCGATCGTTGACGATGTATTCGGAAAATTTTATGAACAGTTTGGCTTTTATCCGGAATCAACAGGATCTTATTACATGGATGCGGATCTGACGAATTATATTAAGGAAACCTATCCGAGCGTAAAATGTGCAGTAGCAACCTGTTGGGAGGAGGGACCGAAGGCATATCATACCTGTAACAATTCCTGGTATACGTTATTTGACGGAGGCCCCTGGGCACCCTGGATTCCGTCAAAGCAGAACACGCATGCACCGGCAGCAAATGAGGCGGAGGATTCCGGTATTGTTGCGATCCCGCACCTGTCACGTGACCTGATAGCATGCTATGACGGAAATGGATCAAACTTCGGGACACATCCGCAGAATGTGCTGCGTGGCATGATCTATGATACAAAGACCTGGGAGTATCCGTATCTGTATAACCTGATTGACCAGTATCATGACCTTGAAAAATACAATAATGGATATGCTTACAATATGATGTTTGTAGGACCCGGCTGGATGAACAAGATGGGACGTTGGGAGCAGCCGTATGAGCTTCTCTTAAAGTCATATACAGATGGATGTGCTTATTATGGCAAGCTGAAGAAAGAAGGAAAACTTATCGACATGACCATGTCAGAGTTCGCAGATTTCTACAGGGAAAAGAAGGGCGTGTCCACCGAAAACCGTTATACTGAGCCGGAGTGTGCGTTGTGGCGTGATATCTTATACGGCTCAGACAAGCAGTTGTTCTGGTACTGTGATCCGTACATGCGTGCCTGCGTCAATATGGATCAGGGTGGTGCGATTGTTGATCTGCGACCGTATGCGGCAAAACTGGAGTGGCCGGTCGGAATTGGAACCAAGCATGTACAGGATGCATCATATCCGTTTTTGATTCAGGAGAAATACCGTGCGGGTTACTTTACACATTATGCGGGAGAGGGAACTGTCCGCAGTGCAAAATTGTGCTATCACGGAGAAGAAGTTGACCTCTGCTTGTGTCCGACGCACGCACATTTTTCACAGGAAGGAAAGACACGTATCTTAACATTGGATCCGGTGGATATCGAGTTTCACGGATTGAATGTGAAGTTGCAGACAAAAGAATATTTTGAAGAGGGATCTTCTAATATTCAGATTGAGCGCACGATTTTAGAGATGAGTGATCCAAATGCGGAAGTCTATCTGGATGAGTACATGGTCGCATGCTACGGCACGACAGAGTATCCGGAAGATATGACCGGCATTACCTTAAAGTGTGAGGGTGCTGAGGAAAAGACGATTGATTATGCGTATAAGTGCCGTGAGGAGAGACTTGCAGATGCAACCGCAGTCAGTGCAGTCATACCTGCGATAGCGACAAAGGTTTCACTGACGCAGACTGGTGGGGCAGAGGGTTACGTGCAGGAGGGATATGCATTCTCACCGATGTTCAAGCTCGGATATAAAAAGAAAATCTCAGACAAGGAGGTATTTGCCACATGGCTCAACTTAGAAAAGGCAAATTAAACTACAGATGCCCTTCATGTTTTATGAGAGATCTGGATATCGACATGTTTTATAATAAGGATACGGGAATCTACAGCTGTATCCGCTGCCAGTACCGCGGTGATGAAGCAGATGTATTAAAGATGAATGAACTGGTTCGTATCCGTTATAAGGCGATGCATGAGCGAATCACCCAATTTGATTTTGACTAAATATTAAGTAGGGTAAAAAATGTGCGTTTTACGCACATTTTTTACATTCAGGAGGTCTGTGATGAAATATGTAAAAGGGATGGATCTCTCAACGCTGTTGGAACTGGAGCGTCTGGGAGCGAGGTATTATGACAATGGAATGGAGCGTGACGTATTGGATATCATGAAAGATTACGATGTGGACACAATACGCCTGCGCATATGGAACGATCCATGGGGAGCAGATCACGCATCCTACGGAGCGGGAGAAAATGATGTGGAGACAACGCTTGCGATCGCAAAACGCGTCACGGAAAAAGGAATGGGAGTGCTCGTGAACTTTCACTACAGTGATTTCTGGGCAGACCCCGGCAAACAGATCAAGCCGAAGGCATGGAAGGATCTGAGTGTAGCGGAACTCACACAGGCAGTCTATGATTTTACCTATGAGACGCTGGCGCGTTTTCGCAGGGGAGGTGTCAATGTGAGCATGGTTCAGGTCGGCAATGAATTGTCCAACGGGCTGCTCTGGCCGGAGGGAAAGATTGATGTGGATGTAGAAAGCGGTGCATATGACAATGTGGCAGCTTTTGTGAGTGCAGGCATCCGGGCAGTCAGAAAGAGTATGCCGGGTGTTCCTGTGATGATTCATCTGGATAACGGAGGAAATCATGCACTCTATCGCAGATGGTTTGACAATTATATGAAACGGGGCGAGGATTTTGACCTGATCGGGCTGTCTTATTATCCGTTCTGGCATGGAACGATGGATCAGTTGATCGCTAATATGGATGATCTCGCGCAGCGCTATCACAAGGAGCTGATCATCGCAGAGGTGTCTATGGGATATACGATGGAAGATTACGGAGCGTATGAGAAACTGTCAGACAGTGAGCGGAAAGGCTATGCGACAAAGCCCGAACTTGTGGCAAAAGTCGAATTTCCGATGACAAAGGAGGGACAGGCAGATTTTATGAAAACACTGCTGTCGCGCATGGAACAGGTGCCGGAGCACCGGGCGAGAGGATTTTTCTGGTGGGAGCCTGCGTGGATTCCGGTGCAGGGCAGCGGCTGGGCAACATCGGAATCGTTGGCATATATGCATGATCCTGGCCCGTGCGGAAATGAGTGGGCAAATCAGGCATTGTTTGACTATGACGGAAATGTCCTGCCGGCATTAGCTGTCATCAGGGATTATACAGAGGATGATGGCCACCGGAGGATCGGAGAGGAGTGAGCATGCAGCATTTATTATACGGAGCGGCATATTATGATGAATACATGCCCTATGATCGTCTGCAGCAGGATGTAGATTTGTGGAAAAAAGCAGGCATGAATGTCGTGCGGATCGCAGAGTCGACCTGGAGTACCTATGAGCCGCAGGAGGACATATTTGATTTTTCGCATGTCTTACGTGTACTGGATGCCTGCGAAACAGCCCATATTTCGGTGATCGTCGGCACACCCACCTATGCGGTTCCGGCATGGCTGGTGAAAAAATACCCGGATGTACTGGCGGTCACGAAAGAGGGGCGGGCGCTGTACGGACACCGTCAGAATATGGATATCACCAATCCGGATTATCTCAGATACAGTGAGCGGATCATCCGAAAGCTCATGGAGGTGACTGCACACAGAAGCTGTGTGATCGGTTTCCAACTGGATAATGAGACAAAATATTACGGAACGGCAGGAATGCGTGTGCAGGAGGCGTTTGTCCGGTATTTAAGGCAGCAGTTCCATGATGATATCGATGCGATGAATGCACGGTTCGGACTGGATTACTGGAGCAACCGGATCAATGCGTGGGAGGATTTTCCGGATGTGCGCGGAACGATCAACGGCAGTCTGGGCGCAGAATTTGAAAAATTCCAAAGAAGTCTGGTGACAGAATTTTTGGCATGGCAGGAAGGAATCGTAGCCGAATATAAGAGGCAGGATCAGTTTATCACACACAATCTGGATTTTGAGTGGCGCGGTTATTCGTATGGCATCCAGCCGCAGGCAGATCATAAGGAGATCGCCAAGCTGCTCACGGTCGCAGGGTGTGACATCTATCACAAGACGCAGGACGAGCTGACCGGAAGGGAGATCGCCTTTGGCGGGGATCTGATCCGCAGTCTGAAAAAGGACAATTATCTCGTACTGGAGACGCAGGCGCAGGGCTATCCGGATTGGACACCGTATCCGGGACAGCTCCGGCTGCAGGCATTCTCGCATCTGGCATCTGGAGCCAACGGCGTGGAATACTGGCATTGGCATTCGATACACAATTCCTTTGAGACCTATTGGAAGGGTGTTCTGAGCCATGATTTTGCTGAAAATGCGGTGTATCGCGAGGCATGTATGATCGGACATGAGTTTGAACGCCTCAGTCCCAGGTTGGTCAACCTGAAAAAATGCAATCAGGCAGCGATACTTGTGAGCAACGAAGCGCTCAGTGCATTGCACTGGTTTGGAATCGCGGCGACCGCTGCCGATCAGGGGGAGACTGCCTATAATGATGTGGTACGGCGGATCTATGACGTGCTCTATGACCATAATATAGAAGTCGATGTTGTATTTCCGGATGTGACGGTGGAGGAGCTGGCGGCATACCGCATGGTCATCACACCGGCACTTTATGCGGCACCTGAGAGGCTGCTGACGGTTTTAAAGGAATATGTAAAGGAGGGCGGTGTACTTGTATCCACTTACAAGAGTGCTTTTTCAGATGAATATGTCAAAGTATATGCAGATGTTCAGCCGCATGCGCTGACGGACGTATTTGGTGTGCATTATCATGAGTATACGTTTCCAAAGCAGGCAGGGCTTGACGGAAAGCTGTTTGCGGATATCGGGACAAGACACGAGACTGCGAAAGCGGAGCTTTTTATGGAGTTGTTAGAGCCGGATACGGCAGAGGTGCTGCTGAACTATGTGCATGCGTATTGGGGTTGCTATGCGGCAGTGACGCGCAATCCGTTCGGAAAAGGTGTGGGATACTATATCGGCTGTGGCTGCGATGCAGATACGAGATGGGAGATTCTGCAGACAGCACTGCGCGATGCCGGAGCCGTGATCCCACAGGAACGCTATCCGCTCATTCGCAGAACCGGTACCAATGACTGGGGAGAGCGCGTGACCTATTATATGAATTATTCGGGAGAGGCGCGCGCCTTTGTTTACCACGGCGCAGATGGTACGGAATTATTCAGCGGAAAAACGCTCACATCCGGACAGGAGTACCGGTTGAAGGCATGGGATTTGTGTATTGTTGAAGAAGGAGCGGAAGATGAAGGAAAATAGGATTTGTCCGGGATCGGATGTAGAAGCGGTGATCACAAGCTATAATCAGGGCGATATGATTTTGGAAGCGCTGCAGTCTGTATGTGTTCAAACCGTATTACCGCAGCAGATCATAATCGTGGATGATGGTTCATCCGATGAACATTCGATGGATATTTTAAACCGGATTGAAAAAAATATGGATTTTCCGATTCCGGTCAGGATACATTATCAGAAAAACAGTGGAGTATCCGCAGCAAGAAATGCAGGGATCAGACAGACCGGATCTGCATTGGTTTTAGTACTTGATGGGGATGATACACTGGAATCCACGTACATAGAGGAGGTCAGCGGGTTGCTTTTGGAATCTCCTCAAATGGTTGCTGCTTCATCCGGAATGCGGGCATTTGGAATCCTGAATGCAGTTATTCGCCCTACAGGTGGAGATATCATACCTTTTCTGTCTCATAATTGCTGTCCGGCGACACATATTTTACGAAAAAAGGCTTACATGGCATGTGCAGGATATGATGAGACGATGCGTTTGGGGTTTGAGGACTGGGATTTTTTCCTGAGTCTGTTGGAAAACGTACCACAGGCTCAGATTGGAATTGTCGGGAAAGCGCTGATCAATTACCGGACATCGCCTGTTTCGACAAATATAAAAAGTATGAATCAACGGCTCAATCTGATGCGTTATATCATAGAAAAGCACAAAAGCAGTTATCTGGATCATCTGACAGAAGTATTGCTGGATCTGGAAGCAATATCCGATTCCAGATTATATGGCTGGGAGAACGAGATTGTTCATGTGCTGCAGACACATCAGGAATTGGGTGATGCATCAAAAAGCTTTCTGGATGCTCCGTCCTATGGTGATGGAGGCATGGCGGCGGCAGTGAGGATCGCATCCATAGGAGTATCGATATGATATGTATATGAAAAACGAACCATCTTTACATTTGCACGTTAATAGAGTAAACTAAAAGGCAGATTCACATGAGTGAATCTGCTTTTTTGAATGATTTGTAAAATATATAATGAGATGATACAGGAGGACGAAAGATGTTATCAAAAAATATTCAAACAGCCCTGAAGGGTAATTCCGTGATCCGGGCGATGTTCAATGAGGGCAAGGAGATGGCTGCCAAGATCGGTGCAGAGAATGTATATGATTTTTCCCTTGGCAATCCGGCAACACCGGCTCCGGCCAGTGTGAACCAGGCAATCAAGGATGCGGTGGATGAGCTGGATTCAATGGAGCTGCACGGTTATATGGCCAATGCAGGTTATCCGGATGTGCGCACCGCAGTGGCAGAGAACCTGAACAAGCGGTTTGGCACTGATTTTACATTTCAGAATATCATCATGACCGTCGGAGCAGCGGGAGGACTGAATATTATCTTAAAGACGATCCTCGATCCGGGTGATGAGGTGATTGTATTTGCACCGTATTTTGGTGAGTATCGTGCCTACGCAGGCAACTTTGGCGGTGTGATCGTAGAGGTAGAGCCGAATCTGGAAGATTTCCAGCCGGATCTGGCTGATTTTGAGAGTAAGATCACGGACAAGACAAAGGCGGTGATCATCAATACACCGAACAATCCGACCGGTGTGATCTACAGCGATGAGACAATGACACAGATCGGTGAGATTCTCTCAAAAAAAGAGCAGGAATATGGACATGAGATCTATCTGATCTCCGATGAGCCGTATCGTGAGCTCGTATACGATGGAGCACCGGTGCGTTTCCTCACGAAGTTCTATCACAATACGATTGTCGGCTATTCCTTCAGTAAGTCACTGTCCCTGCCGGGTGAGCGTATTGGATATGTGGTCGTTCCGAACGAAGTGACTGACGCAGCGGATGTACAGAGCGGCATTGAGATCTCGAACAGACAGCTTGGTTTCGTCAATGCACCGTCCCTGATCCAGAAGGCAGTCGCAAAGTGCCTCGATGAGAAAACCGATGTGGCATATTATGACAAGAACCGTGAGTATCTCTACAGTGAACTCACGAAACTGGGATTCACCTGCATCAAGCCACAGGGCGCATTCTATCTGTGGGTAAAGTCACCGGCAGCGGATGAAGAGATATTTGTACAGGCGGCAAAGAAGCATCATATCCTGTTTGTCAAGGGATCTGCGTTTGCATGTCCGGGTTATGTGCGGATCGCGTACTGTACTTCTTATGAGAAGATCTGCCGTTCAATGCCTGCGTTTGAGCAGTTAGCAGCCGATATGGGTCTGCGTTAGGAGTAGCTATGGGAAACTGGGAAGCAAATGTACGACGTGTCGTGCCCTATACACCGGGGGAACAGCCCAACCGGCCGGGCATGATCAAACTCAATACAAACGAAAATCCGTATCCGCCGTCACCGAAAGTGGCACAGGCGATCCGGGATTTTGATGAGGACCGGCTGCGGATGTATCCGGATCCGACCGCGGGGGCGCTCGTCAATGCGCTCGCAGAGCGCTATCAGGTAAAGCCTTCACAGGTATTTGTCGGTGTAGGCAGTGATGATGTGCTTGCGATGTGTTTTCTGACATTTTTTAATTCCAAAAAGCCGATTCTCTTTCCGGATATCACGTATTCATTCTATGATGTGTGGGCAGATGTATTCCGTATCCCGTATGAGGTGCAGCCGTTAGATGAAGATCTGTGCATCCGCGTGGAAGATTATTATAAGGAAAACGGCGGCGTGATCTTTCCGAACCCGAATGCGCCGACTGGCGTGCTGATGGATCTGTCACGGATTGAGGATATTGTTGCACACAACCCGGATGTCATATGTATCGTGGATGAGGCATATATTGATTTTGGCGGAGTGAGTGCACTGCCACTCATCGAAACCTACGATAATTTGCTGGTCGTCCAGACGTTTTCGAAGTCACGCTCGATGGCAGGGGCGCGGATCGGTTATGTGTTCGGTTCAGAAAAGCTGATCAAATATCTGAATGATGTGAAATATTCATTCAATTCCTATACGATGGATCAGCTCACGCTCGTGACAGGGGCAGCAGCATTATCCGATGAAGCTTATTTTCAGGAGACGCTGGCAAAGATTATCGCGACACGTGAGCGTGTGAAGGGCGAACTACGTGCAATGGGCTTTACGATGCCGGATTCGAAGAGCAATTTCCTGTTTATCAGCCATCCGAAGGTAGCTGCAAGGGAGCTGTTTGCGATGCTGCGTGAAAAGAATATCTATGTGCGCTATTTTGATAAGCCGCGCATTCATAATATGCTGCGTGTGACGGTCGGAACGGATGAGGAGATGGATCGTCTGATTGCATGTCTGAAGGAGTATATATGCTGAAAAAATATTTATGGGTATTCTTTGTATCGATGGTGCCGATTATTGAGCTGCGAGGCGCGATTCCGATCTCACAGGGGCTCGGATTGCCGATTGGATGGAGCTATGTGGTCAGCATTATCGGGAATATGCTGCCGGTTCCGTTCATTTATCTGTTCGCGCGTAAAGTGCTCGAATGGGGTGCAGACAAACCGCTCATCGGCGGATTCTTTAGCTGGTGTCTCGCAAAGGGAGAGTCCGGCGGACAGAAATTGCAGGAGAAAGCGGGCAGAGGGCTTTTTATCGCCCTCATGCTGTTTGTCGGTATTCCGCTGCCCGGAACGGGCGCATGGACAGGAACACTGGCTGCGAGCATTCTCGATATGGATTTTAAATCCAGTGTATTAGCCGTGATGTGCGGCGTGCTTCTCGCCGGAGTGATCATGATGATCGCGAGTTTCGGTGTGTTTGGCGTGCTGTTATCGTAGCGGATCAATCATGCGGAATATCGTGAAAACGTCCGTCGAGCTCCTCGGTCTTTACGACATTGATAAATGCGTGCGGGTCGATGGAACGGATGAGCGGAATGAGTTCACGCTTTGCCTCTGAATTGATGACGGAATAGATGAGTGTCCGTTCTTTTTCTTCGTAACATCCGATGCCACGGAACAACGTGGCATCGTGATTTGTCAAATCGCGGATCGCGAGATAGATCTCATTGGACTTATCCGATATAATGAATAACGTCTGCTTCTGATAGCGCTTGTACATAATCTGAATGACCTGCGTACTGCAGAACTGGTAGATGATTGAATAGAGTGCAATCGACCAGCCGAACAGTGCACCGGCGACCACGAGCATGATGACATTTCCGACCAGAATATAGTTCCATGCATCAATGCCTTTCTGGTGTGAGAGAAAGATGCTGATAAAATCCGTGCCGCCGGTTGTCGCGCCGACGTTCAGGCACAGACTGATCGCTACGCCGTTTAAAATACCGCCAAATACGCTGATGAGCAGGACATCTTTCGTAAACAGGTACGGAGGGAGAATATCCACAAAAAAACTTGACAGGATGATCACGATGATCGAGTAGCAGGTGAACCGCTTGCCGATATATTTAAAAGCGATATAGGTCGGCACAAGGTTCAACAGGATATTGAACACGGAGAACGGAATGGAAATGTGCAGATATTCCAGAAAGATCTTCTGCAGCAGCAGCGACAGCCCGGAAAAACCGCCCGGAAACAAGCCGGCAGTCTTGGCGAAGCAGCGCAGGTTCCATGCATAAAACACAGATGCAAAAATAACGACAAACAGGCGGAATGCCTGATAAAAATTCGGATGTTTATATTCTAATGACTGAAACATAATTGGTACTCCTTTCTGATTTTTTCTCAGTTAGGCGTTTGCGAAACTATTTAATTATTGAGCTACCTGACTGTGGACGCAGTGGCATTCTGATCAAGCTGCTCCGGTTGCCCAGCGGTGTCTCGCTGTCTCTTCAGCCTTGGCTCGATGTGTCTTTCGCTT
>ERZ1035006.787-NODE-787-length-23937-cov-10.599531_pt1 | contig 23937 bp, 20 predicted proteins | sample MGYA00520694_ERZ1035006 | MGnify/ENA primary metagenome ERZ1035006 (study PRJEB33766, sample SAMN09781746) | gut metagenome | biome: gut microbiome | host: Homo sapiens | place: Madagascar | study: EMG produced TPA metagenomics assembly of the PRJNA485056 data... | reverse complement strand
TTGAAAAAATATAATTTTATCACAAATAAAATATTAATATGTATAAAATAAATAAAAAATTCAGACAATACTACAGGAGATAATGTGGTATGATGTAACTCATAGGAATGATGTCTTTTTTCAGTGACTGAGCCTACCCCAAGATCATTCCTGCAATCTGTACGTTTCATTTTGCAGAAGATTTGTTCTGAATTCGGTTGCCGTAGTTCGCTATGACGCACTCATATAGGAAAAATTTCCCACAAACTGTGACACACACCTTGCAGAGGGCATTTTCAAAATACGCTCTAAAGGATAGAAGACATCTGCCTTTTTGATGAATGAGGAGGAAATAAAAATGATAGATAAGATTCTGAATGAATTAAACCTGAACGCACTTATCATCACAGATCCGTATAATATGCGTCACGTAAGCGGTTTCAGAGGCGGAGAGGGTGCCTTATATATTTCTGCTGCGCAGAAGGTTCTGATCACAGACTCCAGATATACAGAGCAGGCTGCAAAGGAAAGCAATTTTACCGTTATTGAGGAGTGCCGCTCCCATAACCGTCAGACAATTTTAAAGGAATGCGTGGAAAAAGAGGCTATCAGCGGTGATTTTACTATGGGCTATGAGGATGAGTCCATGCTCTGCTGTGAATTTGCACGTATGAAAAAGGCTCTTCCGGTTCAGGTATGGGTGGCTCTTGAGGGAAGAATCGATGCTCTTCGTCAGGTCAAGACCGAAGAGGAACTGACTTACCTTGCAAAAGCAGAAGAAATTGGAGACAAAGCTTTTACAAGACTGCTAAAAGTCCTGAAACCTGGCATGACAGAGCTTGAGGTTGCCGCAGAACTGGAATATTTCATGAAACAGGAAGGTGCCGAGGATCTTAGCTTTAATACCATCGTTGCATCCGGATTGAATTCTTCCATGCCTCATGCAATTCCGGGTAATAAGAAAATCGAAGAAGGTGATTTTATCACCTTTGATTTCGGATGCAAATACAAAGGCTACTGTTCTGATATGACACGTACGGTTGTTCTTGGAAAAGCAAATGAGAAGCAGAAAGAAATTTACAACGTTGTATTAAAAGCACAGCTGGCAGGTCTTGAAGCTGTAAAGGCAGGAATAAGCGGTTCCAGTGTAGACAAGGTTTCCAGAGATATTATCACAGAAGCTGGATATGGGGAGTACTTTGGACATGGACTTGGCCACAGCGTAGGTCTTTTCATCCACGAAAACCCACGACTTTCTCCATCCGATGATACCATTCTTCAGGCAGGCATGATCGAGACAGTAGAGCCAGGCATCTATGTACCTGGATTTGGTGGTGTGCGTATTGAGGATATGGTAGTGGTAACAGAGAACGGCTGCCGCAATCTTGCTCATTCTCCGAAAGAGCTTATTGAGGTTCCGGTAGAAAAATAAACAAAAGAAAGGAATCAGAAGAAATGCTGAAACAGTTGTCAATTTTTGCAGAAAATATCAAAGGAAAGATGCAGCAGGTCACAGGAATTCTGCTGGAAGAGAATATCAATATTCTGGGTTCTGTTACAAACGACAGTGCAGAATACGGAATTGTGCGTATGGTAGTTTCCAATCCGGACAGAGCATTAAAGGCACTTACAGATGCTGGCTTTATCTGTAAGCTTAGCGATGTTCTGGGAATTGAGGTAAAGGATGAAGTGGGAAATCTGAACAATCTTCTTCTTAGCCTTCAGGAAAGCAATATCAATATTGATTACCTGTACCTTTCCTTTAACCGTGCAACAGGACTTCCTATTATGGTGCTCCATGTGCCGGATATTTCAGAGGTAGAGGCTTGTCTGACGAACAAAGGATTTAATTCTATTTCAGAGGTTCATTAGAACGTGTTTGGAACGTGCTTTCTACAGAATGTGCGTCACAGTTTGTGGGAAATCTGTCCCGGATGAAGGTGTCGCAGCGGGCTGCGGCAACCGAATTCAAGAGGAATTTTCCGTAAAATGAGGTATGCAAATTGCAGGAGTGTTTTTTCAAACAGGCTCTATAATCTGGGAAAGTATTTGCGTATAGAATCTTTCAGGATGGAGAAACTATCTCCATAAACCTATAGGAGGTATGGAAATGTTACGATATTTGCCTATTCGGAAGATTCACGCAAGACAAATTCTGGATTCCAGAGGTAATCCTACTGTGGAAGTAGATGTGACGGTGGGAGAAGGCGTTGTTGGAATCAATGGATATACAGGACGGGCGATGGTTCCATCGGGAGCGTCCACAGGAAAATATGAAGCACTGGAGCTGCGAGACGGCGAAAAAGGAAAATATACAGGATTAAGTGTGGAGAAGGCAGTTGAGAATGTGAACACCAAAATTGCAGAAGCAGTTGTGGGGGAAAATGCTCTGGATCAGACTTATATTGATTCACTGCTTATTCAGACAGACGGAACCCAGAAGAAAAGTAATCTTGGTGCCAATGCCACGTTAGGAGTGTCCATGGCAGTGGCGAGAGCTGCCGCCATGGCCCTTCGGATTCCTCTTTATCAGTATATTGGAGGTTGCCATGCTTGCAGAATGCCGGTTCCCATGATGAATATTTTAAACGGGGGGAGGCACGCAGACAACACTGTAGATCTTCAGGAATTCATGATCATGCCTGTGGGCGCTTCCTGTTTTTCTGAGGGAATCCAGATGTGTGTAGAGATTTATCAGGGGTTAAAAACAATCCTGAAAAAGAAAAATCTTTCCACAGCTGTGGGAGATGAGGGTGGGTTTGCCCCGGACCTGAAGGATTCCCGTCAGGTTCTGGAACAGATTTTGGAAGCAGTGAGGTATGCTGGCTATATTCCCGGAGAGGATATCGGAATTGCCATTGACGCTGCTGCAAGCGAACTGTACGATGAGGAGAAAGATGCATATTATTTTCCAGGGGAAAGCCAGATGACAGGAAAGAAGGTCCTCCGGGATTCCAGGGAAATGATTCACTATTATAAAATACTTCTGGATGAGTTTCCCATTGTTTCTATTGAGGATGGTCTTCAGCAGGATGACTGGGAAGGATGGAAGGAGATGACCAATCAACTGGGAAGCCGTGTCCAGTTGGTTGGAGATGATCTGTTTGTGACCAACATCAAACGTCTTTCCTGTGGAATCCGCCTGGAAACGGCCAACGCCATTCTCATAAAGGTAAATCAGATCGGAACGGTGACAGAGGCTCTGGAAGCTGTGGAAATGGCAGCAGAAGCCGGGTACAGAAGCGTGATTTCTCACCGTTCCGGGGAAACGGAGGATTCCTTTATTGCTGATCTGGCGGTTGCCACTGGTGCAGGCCAGATTAAAACAGGTGCACCCTGCCGTTCTGACAGAAACGCCAAGTACAACCAGCTTCTTCGGATTCATGAGCAGCTGGGAAAACTTTCTGTTTACAAAAATCCTTTTGTATAAAAATGTTTCGGGTTTTCTCTTGCTTTGTCAGAAAAAAGAGTTGAAATATAAAGATAGCTATGGTACAATATCCTCTAGTTGATTAGGAGGTGTAACCACGTGCAGATTTTGAGAACAATACTGACAATTCTTTTCGTTATAGATTGTATTGCCCTTACCGTAGTAGTCCTTATGCAGGAAGGCAAGTCACAGGGTCTTGGCGCTATTGCCGGAGCTGCTGACACATACTGGGGTAAGAATAAGGGACGTTCCATGGAAGGCGGTCTTGTGAAGGCAACTACTGTTATGGGAATTCTGTTCTTTGTACTGGCAGTTGTTTTAAACCTGAATTTCTAAGAATGAACTGGGAAACACTCTTGTTGATCTGATCTTCAAGGGTGTTTTTTACGTAATAAACGATTTAAAAGATAGCAGAGTCAAAAGGTGTTCATGCTTGCATGATAAGATTTTTGCCCCTGACATCTTTAGAAAAGCAGAAAGATTCTGTGCGTGATTTTAGATAAAATTGAGCGTATTTCCAATACGTTCTGATTAAAGGAGAAAAATTGAGTAAGAGCAGGGAATTTGAAAAGAGAAAAAAATTTATGATGGAGCTGCTGGGAGATCCTGTTTATCAGCCCATGCGTTTCCGTGAGATAGCAGGCCTTCTCCGTCTTTCCAAGGCAGAGAAGAAGGATCTGTATGAGGTGCTGGACGAGCTGGTTGCAGAGGGAAAGGCAGAACTGGATTCCAAGGGTCGCTATTCCAAGGTAAGAGGAAGAAAGCGTGGAAAAGAGAAGGATGCCAAAAAGAATGCAGACCGCTTCGCACGAAAGAAAGAGCGGGAAGCTGGAAACTATGCAGACAAAAATAAATATGGAAAACGGGATGAAGAAAGGGAAGAACGGCGTATGCGCCACCTGGAAGAGGAATATGAGGATGCCCCTGCCTTTGAGGGAACTTTTATCGGACATCCCAAGGGCTTTGGTTTCGTAGAGGTTGAAGGCGAAGAAAGTGATATCTTTATCCCGGAGGAAAATACAGGAACCGCCATGCACCAGGATAAGGTGCGGGTTATCATCACCAGAGAACAGCAGGAAGGCAGGCGCCGCGAGGGAATTGTGGTTAAGATTCTGGAAAGAGGAATGCCAGAAGTAGTGGGTACCTACGAAACCGGAAGAGATTTTGGATTTGTAATAAGCGATAATCCCAAATTCTCCAAAGATATTTACATCCCCCGCAAAGATTCCCTTGGAATCAAAAACGGAGACAAGGTGGTAGTGGAAATTACCAGCTACGGAAGCAAGAATAAAAATCCAGAGGGCAGGATCAGGGAAAATCTGGGAAGCTGCCGTACACCTGGAACAGACATTCTCGCCATTGTAAAGAGCTTCGGCATTCCAAGTGAGTTTCCGGAGAAGGTGCTCAGGCAGGCTAACCGTGTGCCGGATCATGTGCTGGATGCAGACAGAGAGGGAAGAATGGATCTTCGCCACCTTCAGACGGTCACTATAGACGGCGAGGATGCAAAAGATCTGGACGATGCAGTTACTTTGACAAAAGAAAATGGCACTTACCATCTTGGTGTACACATTGCAGATGTAAGTAACTATGTGCAGGGCGGCAGTGCCCTTGACAGAGAAGCACTGAAAAGAGGAACCAGCGTCTATCTGGCAGACCGTGTGATCCCTATGCTGCCAGAGCGTCTGTCCAATGGAATCTGTTCCTTGAATCAGGGACAGGATCGTCTTACCTTAAGCTGTCTCATGGACATTGATGAAAAAGGAAATATGGTTTCTCATCAGATTGCGGAGACGGTTATCTGTGTAGATGAGAGAATGAATTACACAGATGTGAAGAACATCCTGGAAGGTACGGATGAGGAAGCTGCGAAGCGATATGAGAAGCTGGTGCCCATGTTTTTCCTGATGAAGGAGCTGTCGCTGATCCTTCGTGGAAACCGTCACCACAGAGGCTCCATTGACTTTGATTTTCCGGAAAGCAAGATTATCTTAAATGCGGCGGGAAGGGCTATTGACATCAAGCCCTATGAAGCCAATGTTGCCACAAGGATCATTGAAGATTTCATGCTGATGGCAAATGAGACTGTAGCGGAGGAATGCTGCAGGGATGATATGCCTTTTGTATACAGAACCCATGAGACACCGGACCCAGAGAAGGTAGAAAGCCTTCTTACTCTTCTTCACAACCAGGGAGTACCAGTGAAGAAAAACGGGCAGGAGATCACGCCAAAGGAGATCCAGACTATATTGGAGAGTATAGAGGGTCTGCCAAATGAACCTCAGATCAGCCGCCTTACTCTTCGCACTATGAAACAGGCGAAATATACCACACAGTGCAGCGGACATTTTGGCCTGGCTGCCAAGTACTACTGTCACTTTACCTCTCCTATCCGCCGTTATCCGGATCTTCAGATTCACAGGATCATCAAGGATAAGCTGCGAGGCCGTCTGGAAAGAGAGGGCAAGACAGAACATTATAAGGAGATCCTTGAGGATGTGGCACAAAAGTCCAGTGTCTGCGAGCGCCGTGCAGATGAGGCAGAAAGAGAGTCTGACAAGCTGAAAAAAGCAGAATATATGTCCTATCATATCGGAGAGGAATTTGAGGGGATTATTTCCGGCGTGACAGGCTGGGGCTTTTATGTGGAGCTCCCCAATACCGTTGAAGGGCTTGTCCATGTAAATACATTACGGGATGATTATTATACGTTTGATCAGGATGCCTATGAGCTGAGAGGCGATATGACAGGAAAAGTATTTTCCCTTGGTCAGAAGGTTACGGTAAGGGTAGCAGAGGCGGATCCTATGCTGAAAACCGTAGATTTTGTTTTATCGGAGCATAACCAGTAATCAGGAAAGAGATTATTTCGGGAGGAATTTATGGCAAAGAAACCAGGAATCAAGCTGATCGCCAACAACAAAAAGGCGTTTCACGATTATTTTATAGAAGATACCTATGAAGCAGGAATTGCTCTTGCCGGAACAGAGGTAAAATCCCTGAGAATGGGGAAATGCAGCGTGAAGGAATCCTTTGTGAGAGTGGAAAAAGGGGAAGTATTTATTTATGGAATGAACATCAGCCCTTATGAAAAGGGAAACATTTTCAACAAAGATCCTCTCCGTGTGAGAAAGCTTCTTCTTCATCGCTGTGAGATTAATAAAATTGAGGCAAAGCTAAAGGAAAAAGGTCTGACACTTGTTCCCATCAAGGTTTATTTTAAGGACAGCCTTGTGAAGATTGAAATTGGAATGGCACGAGGCAAGAAGCTTTATGATAAGCGTCAGGATATTGCTAAGAAAGATCAAAGAAGAGAAGCCGAACGTGACTTCAAAGTGAAGAATCTGTATTAAAAAGAGGTCTGTTATGGGGAATACAAAAGAGAAACGCATTATGAAAACCGTAGAGGATTCCAAAACGGAGCAGGTCCATCTGATCATGCACCAGCATTTAAATGCTGGCGGAAGACTATTTGGCGGAATGCTGATGCAGTGGGTAGATGAGGTTTCCGGCGTGGTGGCGATGCGTCACTGTGGAACCTACCGGGTCACAACTGCTGCTGTAGATAATCTCCAGTTTAAGGAGCCTGTGTATGAGGGAGAAATCCTTGTGATGATCGGTTATGTAACCTACGTGGGAAACACATCCATGGAGGTGGAAATCGATTCCTATGTGGAGCGTGCTGATGGAATGCGCTATCTCGTCAACCGTGCATTTTCCGTGATGGTTGCGGTAAATGAAAAAGAAAGGCCGACACCGGTTCCGGGACTGCTGATTCAGACAGAAGCGGAAAAAGGCCGGCATGAGGCCGCTGTTTTAAGACGGGAAATGCGGAAAGAGAGAAGATACGCAGGATTTTAGATATCTGCCTGACGAAGATAGGAAAGGTGCTATAATCCATCCTGAAAAGAGGCTGGAATATGGTGCCTTTTTTGCACTTTGTCCAGCCGAACTTTTGGGTGAAGAATAAACAACTTTAGACAATTTTTACCACAAGCAAACATTTTACATATTGAAGCCCTCCAAACCGGAGAAAATGGAAGGAATTTCTGCCAACGAATATCGGAATACAGAGCTTTAACCGCTCTGTGAAAATGTGTGTTCGAAAGTGAAAAGTCTAAAAATTGTATGAAATCATCCCACGTTTAGTTGACAAGTTTGTCATACTCTGTAATAATAATGAGGAACAAAAGTTGGATAAATGATTCCGTTTTGTGGGAGGAATATAGATTATGAAAAAACGTTATTTGGTTCTTACAATGCTCCTGGCAGCATCGATAACTGCAGCCGGATGTGGCAGCAAAAAGACCGATGATACCACTCAGGATGCATCTGTTACGGTTGCTCCTGTTGAGAATACAGACACACAGACAGTAGATGACGGAAGCCTTGTAGATATGCAGAAATCTGATGATGCAGATATTAAGAATGTGATCGGAGATAAGACTGCCACCGCATCTAAGGTGATCATCATCAATAACACAGGCAGTGCCATCAAGGGATTTTATGTACGTCCTACTACAGATGATGACGATGACTGGGGAAATGAGCTGATCAATGGCCTGTTTACCTTAGAGGACGGCGATAAGGCCTTATACTATTATGAGAAAGATCAGAAAGATGCAGATGGAAATACTGTGACCAGCTATGATCTTCGTATTGTATACACAGACGAGGAGAAGACAGACTGCTATTTCCGTAAGCTGCCGCTGACAACCATCACACAGATTACCCTGAGGATGGAAGGAATGGATGAGGATGCCATTCCTTATGCAACCTATCTTACAAACGGCAGCAAGCAGGAAGTTTCCACTTTGAGTGAGGTGAAGAAGCGTCTGGGACTTGACGACAGTGAGGAGGATTCTGAGAATACGGATGATAATCAGGGTGGAAATTCCACAAATGAGCCTTCTCAGGCAGGTCCTACTGCTACACCTTCTCAGGACACTCCAGAGCCAACCGCTGCACCGTCTGACAGCACGGATCCTTCTGATGCCGGTGCTGATGCAGCCAAGCAGTATATCGGACAGTCTTATGGCAGCCTGGTAGCTGCACTTGGAGATGCAAATGGCAGTGATTATGTAAATGAACCGGAAACCGGAGAGACAGGCTATCACTACTATGATACCTTTACTGTTTCTACCACAGTAGATGAAAGCGGTAATGAGATTGTTGCCGGTGTCTGGTAATGGACGGGATGCTGTACATGAGAAGTAGCGTTTGCTGCGCAAACTTAAATACAAATAAGGCAGGATAAAACAATGGAAATGAAGAGAGTATTATTAAAATTAAGTGGTGAGGCACTTGCAGGTCCGAAGAAAACGGGATTTGACGAGGCCACTGTTCTGGCAGTTGCCAGGCAGATCAAGGCAATTTCAGAAGAAGGTGTGCAGATCGGTATTGTAATTGGCGGTGGGAATTTCTGGAGAGGCCGTACCAGCGAGACAATCGACCGCAACAAGGCTGATCAGATTGGAATGCTTGCCACAATTATGAACTGCATTTACGTATCGGATATCTGCAGATATGTAGGTCTTAAGACGGAGATTTATACCCCATTTACCTGTGGCGCTTTTACAAGCCTGTATTCCAAGGATCGTGCAGAAGAAAGCTTTGCACAGGGCAAGCTGGTATTTTTTGCTGGCGGTACCGGACATCCTTATTTTTCCACAGATACTGCTACCGTACTTCGCGCAGTGGAAATTGAGGCAGACGCTATTCTTCTTGCCAAGGCAGTAGATGGTATTTATGACAGTGATCCGAAGGTAAATCCAAATGCAGTGAAATATGATGAGGTTTCCATCCGGGAAGTGGTTGATAAGAAACTGGCTGCTATGGACCTTACAGCGTCTATAATGTGCCTGGAACAGAAAATGCCTATGCTGGTATTTGCACTGGATGAGGAGAACAGCATCATCAACACCGTTCACGGCAAATTCACAGGCACAAAGGTTACTGTATAATGCTGCGTTAAGCAGAAAATGATAAAGAGGGAGAACGAAATTTATGGATGAAAGAATTCAGAAGTATGAAGAGAAAATGAAAAAGACACTTGCAAGTCTGGAATCAGAGCTGACTACCGTTCGTGCAGGCCGTGCCAATCCACATATCTTGGATAAGCTGACTGTTGATTATTACGGAAGTCCCACACCTCTTCAGCAGGTAGCGAACATTACAGTTCCGGAAGCCCGTATGATCCAGATCCAGCCATGGGAATCCAGCCTGATCAAAGGGATTGAGAAAGCAATTCTTACCTCAGACCTCGGACTGAACCCAAACAATGATGGAAAAGTGATCCGTCTGATCTTCCCGGAGCTTACTGAGGAACGTCGTAAAGAGCTGGTGAAAGATATCAAGAAAAAAGGCGAGGCAGCTAAGGTTGCAGTCCGCAACATTCGTCGTGATGCAAATGATGCATACAAGAAACTGAAAAAAGAGGAAGATGTATCTGAGGACGAGATCAAAGAGCTGGAAGAGAAAATCCAGAAGCTGACAGACAAATATATCAAAGATGTAGATGCTGCAGTAGAACTCAAAGGAAAAGAAATTATGACCGTATAATGCGGGACTGCTGTAAGAGAGCTCTGAAACGGGGCTCTCTTATAGGTTGCGCTTATGAGAGTTACAGGAAATGTAAGGAGAATATTATGAACGTACCGAATCACATTGCCATTATTCTGGATGGAAACGGACGCTGGGCGAAGGCGAAGGGAATGCCCCGTGGATATGGGCATATCAAAGGCTGCGCCAATCTGGAACAGGTCTGCTACGATATTAAGGACCTTGGTGTAAAATATCTGACAGTCTATGCTTTTTCCACAGAGAACTGGAAACGTTCCAAGGAAGAGGTAGACGGTCTTATGAAGCTGTTTCGCAGTTATCTGAAGAAATGTAAAAAAATCGCCAGAGATAACAAAATGAAAATTAAGATTATCGGAGATGTTTCTGCATTTGCACCAGATATCCAGCTGAGCATTCTGGAGCTTGAGGAGTATTCCAGGGATTATGATGAGCTTTATTTTCAGATCGCCATGAATTACGGAAGCCGTGATGAGATTACAAGAGGAATGAGAAGAATGGCTCAGGATGTTGCAGATGGTAAGCTTTCTCCTGAAGCGGTAAACGAGCAGCTGATCGAAAGCTATCTGGACACAGCAGGTGTGCCGGATCCGGATCTGCTGATCCGCACCAGCGGGGAGGAGCGTCTTTCCAATTTCCTTATGTGGCAGATGGCATACACGGAATTTTATTTCACAAATGTACCCTGGCCAGATTTTCACAAAGAGGAATTGGTACGTGCCATTGAAAAATATAATCAAAGAGACAGAAGATACGGCGGGGTGAAGGAGGAGTAAGAGATGTTTAAGACACGCCTTTTAAGTGGTATTGTTCTGGTAGCGGTAGCGCTTTTGACGATCATTAGCGGCAGCTATATCCTGTTTTTTACATTACTTGGGATTTCTCTGATCGGTATCCAGGAGCTGTACAAGGCAATGAAGGTACGTACAGATCGGTTTAATGCCCTGGAAATAGCAGGCTATCTGGGTGCTGTCATTTATTATGCACTGATAATGCTGGATTTTGAAAAATATGGCATGATGGGAGTGATTATCTCCTTCATGATCTTTATGTTTATCTATGTATTTACATATCCAAAGTATACGGCACAGCAGGTGATGCCGGCTTTCTTTGGTGTTGTTTATGTGGCTGTGATGCTTTCCTTTATTTATCTTACAAGAAATCTTCCAGACGGAAAATTCCTGGTGTGGCTGATCTTCCTGTGCTCCTGGGGGTGTGATACCTGTGCATATTGCGTGGGAATGCTGATCGGAAAGCATAAAATGGCTCCAATCTTAAGCCCGAAGAAATCCGTTGAGGGTGGCATTGGAGGGGTTGCAGGTGCAGCACTTCTCGGTGTCATTTATGCGGCTGCAACAAAAGGACCTATGGCAGAATATGCTTTGATCTGTGCGGTCGGAGCCCTGATTTCCATGGTAGGAGATCTGGCAGCATCTGCAATTAAGAGAAATCAGGAGATTAAGGATTATGGAAAGCTGATTCCAGGTCATGGCGGTATTCTGGATAGATTTGACAGCGTTATTTTTACTGCTCCGGCTATTTATTTCTTGGCAAAATTAGTACTTGGAATCTGACGAGAAAGGATTTTATTTTATGAAAAAAATAGCAATCTTAGGTTCTACCGGTTCGATCGGTACACAGACTCTTGATGTGGTAAGAGCAAACGGAGATATTGAGGTGCTGGGAATCAGTGCTGGAAGAAATGTGAAGATGCTGGAGGAACAGGCCAGAGAATTTCACCCAAAGCTGATTGCTGTATGGGATGAAAATGCGGCAAAGGATCTTGCTGTCCGCCTGCAGGATATGGATGTGAAGATTCTTTCCGGAATGGAGGGCCTTCTGGAGCTTGCCCGTATGCCGGAAACAGATATTCTGGTTACCGCTGTTGTTGGCATGATCGGAATACGTCCTACCATGGAAGGAATCAAAGCTGGGAAGGACATCGCCCTGGCAAATAAAGAAACACTTGTTACTGCAGGACATCTGATCATTCCTATGGCAAAAGAATATGGTGCGCAGATTCTCCCGGTGGACAGTGAGCATAGTGCTATTTTCCAGGCTCTTCACGGAGAAGAGAAAAAGCAGGTGGAGAAGCTTCTTATCACAGCATCTGGCGGTCCATTTAGGGGCAGGAAAAGAGAGGATTTGAAGAACGTCACACTTGCGGATACCCTGAAGCATCCAAACTGGGTAATGGGACAGAAGATAACCGTAGATTCTGCAACGCTGGTAAATAAGGGCTTGGAAGTGATGGAGGCAAAGTGGCTGTTTGACGTAGACCTGGATCACATTCAGGTAGTGGTACAGCCGAAAAGCATTATCCATTCCATGGTGGAATTTAAGGATGGGGCTGTTATGGCACAGCTTGGCACCCCGGATATGCGCCTTCCTATCCAGTATGCCCTTTATTATCCGGAAAGAAGATATCTGGATGGAGAGAGACTGGATTTCAGAAGGTTGAAGGAAATTACCTTCGAGGAACCGGATATGGACACTTTCCTGGGACTCCCCATGGCAATGGAGGCTGCCAGAAAAGGCGGCAGTATGCCTACTGTATTTAATGCGGCGAATGAGCTTGCTGTGAAGATGTTTTTGCAGGAAAAAATAGGCTTTCTGGATATTTATGAGATAATCGGGCAGTCTATGGAAAGACATCATGCGACTCCGAACCCGGATCTTGATGAGATACTGGAAGTAGAGAGCGAAACTTATAAATGGATTGAAAGCAGGTGGTAGATTGAAAATTATTCTGGCAATTCTTATTTTCAGTGCAATTATTCTTTTTCATGAGCTGGGACATTTTTTACTTGCAAAGAAAAATAAGATTGTAGTGAATGAGTTCTCTTTGGGAATGGGACCAAGACTTTTGAGTACTGTGAAAAATGGGACCAGATATTCTCTGAAATTGTTTCCTATTGGCGGTTCCTGTGCCATGAAGGGAGAGGATATGGAGGATGAGGGACCTGGAACCTTTAATGGTGCGCCGGTGTGGGGAAGGATTGCAACGGTGGCAGCAGGACCTGTCTTTAACTTCATTCTGGCTTTTGTGGCAGCTGTGATCATTGTGGCATTAGTGGGCTATGATCCGGCTGAGGTTACAAAAGTGGAAAGTGGTTCTGCAGTGGCAGAAGCAGGGCTTCAGGAGGGGGATATCATAAAGGAGTATCAGGGGTATCATATCGATCTTTCAAGAGATTTGTACCTTTATATGTATCTGAATAGCTTGAGTGAGGATGAGACGGTTCACATGACCGTTGAGCGTGACGGCAAGGAGGTTGAGCTTTCTTTTAAGCCAGATGTGCAGGTGCGTTATCTCCTCGGCTTTAACAGGACAGATGCCAGTTCTCTGGAAGTGAAATCCCTTATTCCAGGAATGGGGCTTTCTGAAACAGGTGTGGAGCCAGGAGATGTTCTGACCTCTATTAATGGAGTCAGACTGGAGAATGCGGAGGATTACAATGCATATCTGGAAGAGCATCCTCTTACGGATGAGACAGTGACCATTACCTATGAGAGAGACGGACTGGAATATGAGACAGATGTGACACCTACTGAATCCCGTACTCCTGTTTTGAATTTCGCCTATAATCTTGCATATACAAAGGCAGAAGGCTTTGGAGTATTAAAATATGCCGGTCTGGAAGTGAAGTATCTGATCCGCTCCACCTTACTTAGCCTGAAGGAACTGCTTACAGGAGGCTTGGGCGTGAAGGATCTGAGTGGTCCGGTTGGCGTTGTGGATGCTATTGGCAGTACCTATGAGGAAAGCAAGAGTGAGGGAATTCTGGCAGTATGGGTAAATATGCTTTATATGGCAGCCTTGTTATCTGCAAACCTTGGAGTTATGAATCTGCTGCCTTTACCTGCTCTGGACGGAGGACGCCTGGTATTTCTGGTGATCGAGGCAGTGCGCAAAAAGCCGGTGAACCGTCAGGTGGAGGGAATGGTCCATTTTGCAGGCCTGATGGTATTGATGGTACTGATGGTTGTGGTTATGTATAATGATATTCTGAAGATTTTCTGAGCTATCCGGAAAAAATAATAAAATGTAATGCACATTTACAGAAAAGTTTTTGAACGCAGATAAGCATTCCCCCGCTCTAAGCGGCGGGTGAGGGGGGATGCTTCTGTCAGTGGAAGCCTTCAGCTCCCACTGACAGATCGCAAAGCGACTGCGTTCATGAGCAAGTAGCGAAGCGGATTGCGAATGTCCGCTTTACAAATATTATAGAGCATTTTCCAAATGCGCTCTAAAAGCTGGAGGAAATGAAGAATGAATCTTATGAGAGAGATTTTACCATATGGAAAGTTTGGACGTTCAAGAGCGATTAATGCTGAAAATCCTACCGGGGAAAAAGGAAAAGGCGGAACTGCAGCCAGTAATCTTGGAATTGGAAGAAAGGGAAGTCCGTGTTTGACGGACATCTTGCCGGGAAGTACTACGCTTTTGGCAGATATTCAGGGGTGCGGTGTGATAAATCATATCTGGATCACAGTAGATGATAGAACTTCAGATGGTGATTGTTTCGTACTGAGAGATCTTGTTATTAAAATGACCTGGGATGATGAGAATACGCCGGCAGTGGAAGTACCATTGGGAGATTTTTTCTGCTGTGGCTTTGCAAAAGAATGTATTGTGAATTCTTATCCTATTGCGGTTGTTCCGGCAAGAGGCATGAATTCCTATTTTTCTATGCCATTTCAGAAAAGAGCAAAGATTGAGCTTGTAAATCAGCATAAAAATAAAATTCCTGCATTTTTCTATCAGATTGATTACTGTCTGTATGACAGTCTGCCAGATCCAATTCTTTATTTTCATGCAAAATGGAACAGGGAGAAGCTGACTCAAAAAGCCAGGGATTATACAATCTTGGATGGAGTTCATGGAAAAGGAATTTATGTGGGAACCTACCTGGCACTGCAGACCTTGGAGCGGTACTGGTGGGGAGAAGGAGAAGTGAAGTTTTATCTGGATGGAGATGAAGAATTTCCAACAATCTGCGGCACAGGAACGGAAGATTATGTGGGCGGTTCCTGGAGCTTTGCAAAGCAGGAGAATGGAAGAACGGTGGAGCAGACATATTCTACGCCGTTCTTGGGCTATCCTTATTATTCCAGCCACGATGATCTGAGCTATCATCCTTATTATAACGATGACTGTCCTCCTATGCGTGGAATGTACCGGTTCCATATTCCGGATCCTATTTATTTTGAAAAAGACATCCGTGTGACGATACAGCAAATTGGGATGTGCCATAATGGATTGTTTGAAAGACAGGATGATGTCTCCAGTGTTGCATACTGGTATCAGGAAAAAGGCGGAGAAAACGAGTACTGTCCTCTTCCTCCGAGAGAAGAGAGATGGCCGAGATGATCGATTTATTTTTATGAAACCATATCTAAGAGAAAGCAAAGGACGAAACATTCCTTTGCTTTCTTTTTGTCTAAATACAAAAAACATTTTTACTGAAGCTCTGCAATTCTGGTAACACCTACATAAATTTCCTGTACCTTGTACCAGGTAGGATAGTCCACGATTCCGGTGGCGGGAAGTCCGAAAATTTCCTGGAATTTAGTTACAGATGCCTGAGTCTGAGTTCCGTAAATGCCGTCTGGATTTACTCTTGGGAGAGCTGGGTAGGCCTGGCTGATGGCATTTAGCTGCTCCTGGAGCTGCAGCACTTTATTTCCGGAAGCGCCAATATCCAGGTCATAGCCAGGCCAGGAGGAAGGAATGCCAGATACTTCCTCTGCAACATTGATATACATATCGCTTCCATAAAAATATCTTATAATTTCGATGGCAGAGTATCCTTGATCCCCCAGTCTTTTGCTGCCCCATTGAGTCATCCATCCACGGTTGCTGCATTTTACACGTTCTCCGTCGCAATACTGAGTAAGAATCGGCTGCCGCACATTAGGACGGGAAAGATAATTCTCAAAAAGTTCATCTACAATCCGGTCAATAGAATCAAAAATATTTCTGCCACGAATCCATTTGTGGTCATAGGCGGTGGAAGAGGTGATGGTGTAGTCCTTTCCCTTATTCCGGTACCATTCCGTGTAAACCCGGTTTAATGTAAATGACATAATTGCCAATATATTTGCACGGAGTGTATCATCCGGCCAGGTGGCGTAGATTTCGCTGCTGGCTACGTTTTTGATGTAATCCCGGTAGCGGACGTAGTAGTTGGGGGCAGAGTTGTCGCCTACGGGGCCATCGTGGACGACGATGTACTCAGGAATGACGACTTTGCTCAGGACGATCTCGCCGGTTTCATTTACGGGCTTTACTTCTGCTTCCTGGATCTTTGGCGGGTATTCGTAGAACAGGGTGTGAGGCGGAATGACAATACGGTTGGCAGAGGCGGTGGTCTGTCTGGAGTTAAGAAGCACCGGCTGTCTGGCAAGAACGGCAGGGAGAACCTCCGTGCCGGCAATTTGCTCCTGGTGGAAGTCTTCTGCTTCAATCCGGACAGAATATTCTGCATAGGGCTGGGCCTCTTCAGAAGCATCCAGGCTGTATTCCAGAGGAGGCGTTTTTAGATGCAGTACAGGTGTGTTGCCGGAAGAATCGGTCCGCACTTCCTCAATACTGCTGTCTGGGTCGCCGGTATAGGAAATGTGTACAAGTGCATTTTCCACAGGCCGGTTGTCAGCTGAGGAGCGCACCGTAACCTGCAAGGTACCCTGATCTATGTTTTCCTGCTGAAGGTGTACGTTTTTCAAATACATGGAGAACCTCATAAAATGCCTTTTCCGGGTATTATATGCAAGAAAAAGATAGTTGCGCACAGAAAAAGAAATCCGTTATAATAAAAAACGGGAGAAGCAATGCTTTTAAAGTGGGCTTCAGAAAACACGAAAGAAGGAACAACATGAAAAAACTTAGGAAAAGCATAGGAATCTGGCTGGCTATTTTGGGACTGATGATAAGCGGTGTCATAGCGATTCCTGGAGTAGATAAAGTCCAGGCATCAGACAATGGAAAAATGACAGTGCATTTCCTGGATGTGGGACAGGGACTGTCTATCTTGGTTCAGTCAGAGGGAGAGACTCTTTTATATGATGGAGGACCCAGAACGGCATCAAGCTTTCTGGTATCCTATTTGCGGGACCAGCAGATTACAGAAATCAATTATCTGGTTTCTTCCCACTATGACGAAGATCATGTAAGCGGCCTGATCGGATGCCTGAATGCATTTCCGGTAGATGAGGTGATCGGAGCGGACTATGTTCATGATTCTTCCCTTTACACTTCCTTTATGGAAGCTGTGGCAGCACAGGGGCTGAATGTGGAGCATCCAGCAGTTGGAACAGAGTATGCCTTCGGTTCGGGAGCGTTTACCATACTTTCCCCAGAGAAGATCAGCAAAGAAAGCAATGGAAATTCTGTTGCCATAAAGCTTACAAATGGTGAGAACAGCTTTATTTTTACAGGAGATGCAGACCATAACAGCGAAGCAGATATGGTTTCTTCCGGGATTGACCTGAATTGTGATGTTTTAAGTGTAGGGCATCATGGTTCTGCCACTGCCACAAGCTGGGAGTTTCTTCAGGAAACCGTTCCGGAATATGCGGTGATCAGCTGTGGCGCAGGGAATAAATATGGACATCCGGATGCAGATACCATGGAAAAGCTTTCTGATATGGATATCCAGGTGTTCCGAACTGATGAGCAGGGAACTGTAATTGCCACTTCAGATGGCAACACAATTTCCTGGAATATGGATCCATGTAATGATTATACTTCCGGTGATGGAAGCGGCGGAACGCAGGTACAGGAGACAGATGGCTTTGGCAGCAGTTCCTGGGAAGAAAGCACAGAGAATGTGCAGGGGGTCCAGAGTGGAAGTGAAACAGAGGAAATGGTATGGATTTCTGCAACAGGAAGCAAATATCACAGCATTCCAGATTGCGGAAACATGAATCCGGATAAAGCACACCAGGAGCCAATTTCCCAGGCAGAAGCAGAAGGATACGAGGCCTGCAAAAAATGCTTCTGACAAGAAGCAGAGGGAATGTTTCCTGAGCATATTTCATAGGGCTTCCTACAATTTTGTACATCACAAATAAAATGTTTTTATACATTTTCGTTTTTGGCTTTTTTCTTTTGTGAAAATCTGGTATACTAACAGAATGTAGTGATGTCAGGGAAAGGGAATTTTGGGCTGGCATCATGCAGTGGTTCCAGGAACGATTTTTAAACAGATATAAGCGGCAGTTTCTGGTGTCACTTTTTTCAGAACGTAAGAAATGTAAAATAAATTGGTGGTGTAAAGTTAGTGAGTGAACAGAAAAGAGTAGTTTTCACAAAGGAGGAATTGTCGGCGAAGGTTAAGGTTCCTGCCATTGTGGAACAGGATCTGAAGAGGATCATCAGTGATCGGCTGGAACAGTGCGGCTTATATTACAGAGTCTTTTCCAGGATCAAGACAGCTTCCTCCATGGCTCATAAATTTGAATTAAAGGATTATGGAGCGGAGAACAAGAAACTGCAGGATCTTGTGGGAGTACGTATAAATCTCTATTTTGATGATGATGTGGAAATCTGCCAGAATATTGTTGAAAATACCTTTGATGTGATTGGCTGGTCCACTTCAGAGCGAAGTGAAGAGGAATTTAAGCCGACGAAGCTCAACGGCGTATGCAGACTTCCGGAGTATCTCAGATCTGAGATTTCTCCGGAAACATGGAAAATGTATATTGATGATACTTTTGAGATTCAGATAAAGACCATGTTTTTCGAGGGATGGCATGAGATTGAGCATGACATGAGATATAAAGGGGAAGAACTGTGGAAAAACTACAAGGGCTTTTCCAGATATTTTAACAGCATCCTTGCAACCCTGGAACTTTGTGACAAGTCCATGGTAACGCTGTTTGAGGATCTTGGCCATTCTCTGTATAAATCAGGCAGATGGAGTGACATGATCAAGAGTCATTTTCGCCTGAAGCTAGGCGAAGGGCAGCTTTATCCGGAGGTTGCCAGGCTTTTGGATGAGGATTGTGAGCTTCAGGTAGAGAATCTGGCGAAAAGAATTTACAAGACAAGCAAGCAGACACTGGTGGACCAACTGCTTCACAGGAGCAGAAAGGTTCCTATTAATGTCAATACGATCATTGCCCTTTTAAATGATAGTCAGTTCCATGACAGCCGTCTCAGCGCAATTTTTAAAGAACGGGATGTATATAATGATGGCCGGGAAGAGAGTCTTGGGGAGTCCTGGCATTATGAGATGAAGCCCTTGATCCGTCACAATGTTTTCCAGATGTGTACGCAGGTTGACGGAAGCCGCTTAAAAGAGGAAATGGACATAGATGCCACAGAAATTTTCCGGCAGACAGCAGATACGATTTATGGCTGGGCTTTTGGCAAATATGGTAGTCTGTTTAAGAAAATGCCTCCGGAGACAAGTACCTACCATGCAGATATCCTGGCTTACCATGTTGCAGTAAACTATGACAGGGAGAATCGCCGTCTGAATATGCACGTTCGCCATATGGACATGGAGGTTGGCGGACGCATCTGGTATTCCGAGGCAGGACTGGAAGTTTCAAGGGATGAGAAGGTTGTGCTGAAGGTGTGCAATGGATATGCACAGCCGGAAAGAGATCATGTCGTCCAGGATCCTGGAGTAACATTTTTCAGCTATCCTGGTTATTACAAACTCATTGCAGATGATATTGGAATTGTAAATGGAATTGCCTGTTCCAACAGAAGAAGGATTTTGCGGGAAGAGATGTTCGGAGAGCTTCTTGACGCATTGAAAAATAAGGATCGTCTGTTCCCGATCGTGGTTATTGTGTCCAGAGAGACTTCTGATGGCATGATGGATGAAGAGTGGCTGGGACAGTTCCGGGTTTCTGATTTTACAAGAACCGTGTGGCGGTATGCTCATGTGTTTACAGCTCATGAGACGGTAGGAAAAAAGTTTCTGCGGCTCGCAGGAATCGATCTGCGCCAGTTGGATGATGTTCCGCGGCTATACATTTTCTGGCCAGGCGGTGATGTAGATGACTATGGTCCTGAGGATGTGGCCAACTGCAGCTTTGGTCGTCATCTGGAGGCTAGGGGTGATGCCCGGACCTACGACATTGTCCGTGGAGGACAGGCATTTTATCATAAGATTGTGACAGATTTGAGAGAATGGAATATTTCGGCAGATATGTGGGAAGGCTTTAAGCTGGAAGTGGTACCGGATTTGCCGAAGTAAAAAGAGAGCCTTTGCAGTTTCCGCAGTTAGTCTGTAGAATTGCAAAGGCTTTTTGTAGAATCTCCAAACGGTGTTCCCATAAGAAAGCATTTTCCAAATTCATTTCAGAGCCCGTCTGAAAACAAAAAAAGCCTGCGAAACCAACGTTTCACAGGCTCATATTATTCATTATAAAAGATAAAAAATGCGGAAGATGGGACTTGAACCCACACAAGCGCAATGCTTACAAGATCCTTAGTCTTGCTCGTCTGCCAGTTCCGACACTTCCGCATATCGCATATCGTAGAGAAAACTCTCAGTGTGACCAAATATTTAATTCTAATGCGGAAGATGGGACTTGAACCCACACAAGCGCAATGCTTACAAGATCCTTAGTCTTGCTCGTCTGCCAGTTCCGACACTTCCGCATACTGCATTCATAGAGAAAAAATCTCTGCGCAGATAAATATTTGTTTCATGCGGAAGATGGGACTTGAACCCACACGAGCGCAATGCTCACAAGATCCTTAGTCTTGCTCGTCTGCCAGTTCCGACACTTCCGCATACCGCTTTTCTCAAGGAGAAATACTATTTCTCGCTGCGACGGATATTAGTATAACAAAGGCATAATGGATTGTCAACAGCTTTTTGCAAAAAAAAATAAAAAATTCAAATTATTTTTGAAAAAAAGAGGAATTTGAATTTTTGTGTAGAATATAATTAATAAGAGGAGTTTTGTTGGTACACCTGTCAGTCTTTGGAGGATACTACTTATATGAATATCAGAGAGAGTATGGAGGAAAGAGAGCTGGAGCTGCTAAGTCCCTATGCATCCTATAGTGGAAGATCAAGAGGAAGGGACCGCCAGGAGGAAGAATGTGATGTGCGGACGGTATATCAGAGGGATCGTGACCGTATTCTTCACAGCAAGGCTTTTCGCAGAATGAAGGATAAAACACAGGTTTTCTTAGCGCCTCAGGGGGATCATTACAGAAACCGTCTGACACATACACTGGAGGTTTCCCAGATTGCCAGAACCATTGCCAAAGCCCTGCGGTTAAACGAGGATCTGGTGGAAGCCATTGCTCTTGGCCATGACCTGGGACACACACCATTTGGACATTCCGGAGAGACAGCTCTTAATTCGGTACATCCGGAAGGTTTTTCTCACTATAAGCAGAGTATTCGTGTGGTGGAAGTGCTGGAAAAGAATGGAGAAGGCTTGAACCTTACCTGGGAGACAAGGAACGGCATTCTGAATCATCGTACCAGCGGACGTCCATCTACCCTGGAGGGACAGGTGGTGCGCTTTTCTGATAAGATTGCCTATGTGCATCATGATATGGACGATGCACAGAGAGCCGGAATCATTACAGAAGAGGACATTTCTACAGATATCCGGGATTTTCTTGGACAGACTACAAGAGAGAGGCTGAACACCTTCGTACACGATATTATCGAGAACAGCATTGGAAAGCCTTCCATTTCCATGTCACCAGAGGTAGAAAGAGGACTTATGGATCTTCGGGCAGAAATGTTTAAAAAGGTGTATCTGAATCCGGTGGCAAAGAAAGAAGAATCCAAAGCCATCAAGATGCTTACAGAACTGTATGCATATTACATAGATCATCCAGAAGCAATGTCCAAAGAATATAGGGCATTGATAGAGAAACGGGGCATTCCCAAGGAACGTGCAGTATGCGACTGGCTGTCCGGAATGACCGATCAGTATTCCATGAAGAAATTCAGGGAAATTTTCATTCCCAGAGCATGGGAGGTATATTAAAAGGCTCTGTGAAGATACAGTACCATCAACGACCAAACTAAAGGAGGAGGAGTATGCGTTATTCTGACGATATCATTGAAGAAGTGCGAATGAAAAATGATATTGTAGATGTGGTATCCCAATACGTAAAACTTACCCGAAGAGGAAGCTCTTACTTTGGCCTGTGTCCCTTCCATAATGAGAAAACACCATCTTTTTCTGTTACACCGGCGAAGCAAATGTATTATTGCTTTGGCTGCGGTGCAGGTGGAAATGTATTTAACTTTGTTATGGAGTATGAGAACTATTCTTTTGGAGAAGCCCTTTCCCATCTGGCAGAGCGAGCTGGTGTGGAGCTTCCCAAGATTGAATATTCTCAGGCTGCCAGGGCGAAAGCTGAGAAGCGGGCTGCCTTATTGGAAATCAATAAAGAAGCAGGCAGATATTTTTACTATCAGCTGCGAAGAGAAAATGGAAAAACCGCTTATGCCTATCTTAAGGGCCGTGGGCTAAGCGAAGAAACGATCCGAAAATTCGGACTGGGGTATTCAGACAAGTACAGCAATGATCTGTATCAGTACCTGAAATCGAAAAATTACAGTGACGAACTTTTAAGAGAATCCGGACTGTTTAATGTAGACGAACGTCAGGGAATGTACGACAAATTCTGGAACCGTGTTATTTTCCCGATTATGGATGTAAACAACCGTGTCATCGGTTTCGGAGGCCGTGTAATGGGAGAAGGGAAGCCGAAATACCTGAACTCTCCGGAAACCCAGATTTTTGATAAGGGCCGGAACCTGTACGGACTGAATATAGCAAGGACTACCAGAAAAAATTATCTCATCCTTTGCGAGGGCTATATGGATGTGATTTCCATGCACCAGGCTGGTTTTACCAATGCGGTGGCATCCCTGGGAACTGCCCTTACATCCGGGCACGCCAGCCTGATCAAGCGCTACACACAGGAGGTTCTCCTTCTGTATGACAGTGACCAGGCGGGAGTAAAGGCAGCCCTTCGTGCCATTCCTATTTTAAGGGAAGCGGGAGTAAATTCCAGAATAGTGAACCTGCGACCACACAAGGATCCGGATGAATTTATAAAAGCAGAAGGGGCAGAAGCCTTTGAAGAAAGGCTGGAGGCTGCCATGGACAGCTTTATGTTCCGGATACACGTTGCATCAGGAGAGTTCCAAATGGAGGAACCTCAGGGACAGAACCGCTTCTTTGACAGGTGCGCCGAATACCTTTTGGAGCTTTCGGATGAGCTGGAGCGGAATCTTTACATTGAAGCAATCGTAAAAGAATACCATAAATACGGAATCACTACAGAAAACCTGCGAAAGAGGGTCAATTCTCTTGCCCTTAAGGGCACACCGGCAGAGCGAAGGGCAGTGCCAAAATCCAGTGAGCCTGCAGGAAAGAAGAAGGAGAATGCGGCAGACAAGGCGCAGAAGCTGATGCTTACCTGGCTGGTTACGTATCCTGGTATTTTTGAAACGGTTGAAAAATATCTTACGCCTTCGGATTTTGTAGTTCCTCTCTATAGAGAGGTGGCAGATATGCTGTGGAACCAGAGAAAAGAAGGGGAAGTGAATCCTGCCAGATTGCTGAATGCATTTACTGACAGTGAGGAACAAAGAGAGGTTGCCTCTTTATTCAATGCCACGATTCATCTTGAGACAAAGGAAGAACAGGAAAAAGCATTTTCCGATGCCCTCCTTCGCATCAAACAGGAGAGTCTGGCAGAGAAAAACAAAAACTGGGATCCCACAGATATGGGAGCCCTGCAGGAGCTGATCCAGGCGAAAAAGGAACTGGAGGAGCTTGGAAGAAAGAGGCAGCAGCTGCATATTTCTTTTGAATAAGGATAAAATATTAACACTATATGGAGGTTAGAGTACCTATGGAAATGAATATGGGTAAATTCAGTGAGAAACTGGTAGAGCTTCTGGAGCTTGCAAAAAAGAAGAAAAATGTACTGGAAT
>ERZ1035006.784-NODE-784-length-24011-cov-20.735766_pt1 | contig 24011 bp, 16 predicted proteins | sample MGYA00520694_ERZ1035006 | MGnify/ENA primary metagenome ERZ1035006 (study PRJEB33766, sample SAMN09781746) | gut metagenome | biome: gut microbiome | host: Homo sapiens | place: Madagascar | study: EMG produced TPA metagenomics assembly of the PRJNA485056 data... | reverse complement strand
TTTTGGGGGGGTAAAATCCATGAAATCATTTTCCCAAGAGGCATGTTCCTTTAAAATCTTGAGTATTACAGATATTGTAGCTGCAGTACAATAATTTATATCATCCTTCTGATTTTCAAGTAACGATTTTAGAACTTCTATCCACTTCGTTAGTATTTCCGCGATGTTGTCATCAATAGTTGCAACTGGTGGCGTACCAATATTGCAGAATACATTATAACGAATCCAATCGGCTATTTTTAATGGTAGAAGATTGAGTAAATCCTCTGTAAAGGGTATTCCAATGTCTTCCTCATTCGTGCAAACTGCTTTATGTAAGTCTCCTGGTGAAAATAATAAGATTTGATTATCACTTATTGGAAAATCTTGAAAATTTATAGAATGAGTCCCCTGTCCTTTTTTTATCCATAAAATTAGGTAAAAATTGTGGGAATGTAACTCAGTATCCAAATTCTCATTGTTGTGTGGTATAACTTTCAAGTATGAACCTTCCTTACTACAATATTGAGGTATAACCCCATCTTTTGTATGCAATGTTCTCTTGTAAAAAAGTGATTTCCGCATAAATCCTAGTTTGTTTTTGGCTGTAAAGGTAAGCATTTCTCTTGTATGTTTTTGTGTTTGTGTTGTGATTTATTTGAAAATGACAATAGAAATATGAATTGGATAATTCACCTCTGATGGAAAAGATATAATTTAGCACCGTAAAAAAATAAAACATGACACCATATAGCTCACCTTGTCGCTTACATGGCGTGGTGAAATCTCCTCCGCTTCCTTGAAAACCTCGCTACTCTTGGTGGTGATGGTGAACGCTGCTGCGGCATGGTTGCCTGGCAGATCATTCACCGAAGTGATTTGTAAAGAATTAGAATCGGTCATAGTTAGTGTTTTTTGTGCCAAAAGTATGATCGAATGATGAGAGAAAAAAAGGCTTAACATAAATGTAATGGTGTTGAAAGAAAATTGTAGTGGAATGTATGTAATTTTGCACCGTCAAATAACAACAAGAACATGGAAAAATCCCCAAACATATCAATTTGTATCCCCATGTAAAATGCTGCCCGATTTATTAAGGATTGCATTGATAGTATCTTGTCTCAGTCTTTTCAAGATTTAGAGCTAATCGTTGTTACTTGTACTCTCTAATAATGAGGGTACAAGTCCTTTCTGTATGATAAAATATAAACAAAATCCATATATATGCGAAATTTTCTATCCATTTTAGTTCTCATGCTTTGCCAGTTCTATGTGGCCAATGCTCAAAAGTGCTTAGTAAGTTTTGGAGTCAATGAAGAGGTTACCGAAATGCCTATTGAAAATGCTCTGTATACTTTGTACCTCAACGATAGCATTCAAGTGCCGTATAAGGTGACATATGCTGATGTACAGAGCGCCACTTATCGTCTTGAATTTGATTTTCGCCCAGGTAGATATACCTTGCGTGCAGAAAAAGAAGGTTACAATGAAGTGCAAAAAGATTTCACAGTAGTCTCCAAACGCAATACTACCCTTGGCATCGGCACGCTTTGGATGAAGAAAGTCAAGACAAGACAGTTGAAGGAAGTCGTTGTCCGTGCCACTCATATCAAGATGGTGACGCGAGGAGACACTGTGGTTTATGACGCAGCAGCTTTCGACTTGGCAGAAGGTTCCATGTTGGATGCATTGGTGGCACAACTCCCAGGAGCAGAACTCAAAGACGGACAAATCAAGGTGAATGGAAAGTTTATCGAAAGCCTTATGGTCAATGGCGAGGACTTTTTTGCGGGCAACCCCAAAGTTGCCCTTGAAAATCTACCAGCCTATACGGTGAAGAACATTAAGGTGTACGACCGTGCGGCAAACGATGATTATCTGAAAGCCAAAGTCAATGGTAAGAAAATCGATGGTGCAGACGAGCACATGGTGATGGACGTGATATTGAAGAAAGCCTATTCCAATGGTTGGTTAGGCAATGTGGAAGGTGGTTATGGATTCCCTTCTGACCGCTACTTGGGCAAAGCCTTCGGGATGGGGTATAGCGGTAAAATGCGACTTGCTGCTTTTGCTAATCTCAACAACATCAAGGATACCCAGACGGGCAGTTCCTCAGGTCAATGGGGCGGTGGCTGGGCACAAGACGGAGAACTGGACGTAAAAATGGGCGGATTGGATTATCTATATTCGCACGACCGTTCCAAAGTCTTTGGTAACGTCACTCTGACGCACGAAGCACCCGAAGTGGAACATAAGGGCAGCAATGTGAATTACTTCAACACAGGCGACATCTTCGAGCGTTCGCATTCTCTACGCAACGATCGGAAGTTGCACCTGATGTCAGCACACCAATTTCAGTATTCCGCCGAGCATGCATATTTCGAGTTAAGGCCCTCTATCGATTATTTGAAGAATAATTACACAAGCATAAGTCATCGAGCACAATTCTCAGAAAATCCAGAGGAGCAATACCGCGTGCAGTCCCTCGATTCTCTCTTTGCTCAAAATGGAATGACATCTTCGCGTTTCACTCGCAACCTCTTAACACGTATAGGCAATGACCAAGACGGCAAGTCTGATTGGATAATCGCTAATTTAGCCGCGAACACAACCATTTCGTTCCCAGCGACAAACGATAATATGGAGATTGCCTTTACGGGAAACTATCGTCGCGACACAAATCGCTACCTCAACTCATTCAACAGAGTGTACGGACCAACTTCAACCAATGCGGGCAGTGGGGATAATTTGTTTCAAAAGTCCGATTATGTCTCGAAGAATTATGGAATGAATGCCGACATTGCCTATACATGGAACTATAGCCCTTACCAGAGCGGTGCAGGACATTACGCTTTAATCAAACCTGAGATTCAGTATGACTTTCATTGCTACGATCAAGTCAACACGTTGCTGCACCTGCATGAAGAGTTTGCAAACGGAGCTAATGGAAGCATGATGGTTCCCCCTTCTGCCATCAGTCCCGAACAGTTGGCTGTAGATCTCAACAATACCTATGCTTCTAAATTGACACAAAACAAGATTAGCCCACTTGTAAGTTTCGCATATCTCTATGTGCCAAGTGTGAGTTCGAGCAAGAGCTTCAATGCAGATTTCACTCTGCGCGGAGACATCATGCACGAACGTTTGGACTACGACAAGGCGAAGTTAGACACACTGTTATCGCGAACCATTAGCAAGTTTACCCCAACAGTGAAGTTCAAATATAAGGACAACGGGCAGAAGATTCGTACGGAGATAGAGACAAATTATAGTTTCACAAAGAATGTACCAAGCATCTACAACCAACTTGGCACCATCAATGATAGCGACCCTACAAATATCTATATTAACAACCCCGGATTGAAGAAGCCTCGCACGCACAGTGTGAATGCACGCTACGCACGTTTTCACAATCAACGACATAACAACGTCGTACTCTATGCAAGTTACGGACGCACCGACAATGCCATTGCTCAAGCCCGCCTCTACAATCGTGCAACAGGCGTGAGCACATGGATACCCAAAAACATTAATGGCAATTGGAATACGTATGAATCCGTACAATATTCAATGCCTTTCGGAAAGAAGGAATCCTTCCAATTTCAGACTGTAACCACCGCCTCATACGTACACTCCGTAGACTATGCGTCTGAAAGTGAAACACTTGAGCGCAGCGTGGTGAACAACCTAACGCTTGGTGAGCAATTGGCTCTATCTTATCGCGTGGGCAAACATAGTTTCGGCATACGCGGAAGTCTCTCATGGCTCGATAGCCGTTCAGCCCGCGAGGGGTATGACAATATATTTGCTTTCGACATTACAGCAGGTGCTAATGCTACCCTCAACTTACCAATGAATTGGCAAATCACCACCGACCTCAACCTTTACAATCGTAGCGGCTATAGTGACCACACACTCAACACCACCAACTGGGTGTGGAACGCCTCTGTGGCCAAGACCATCTTAAAGGGTAACCTTACCTTCCGCCTCAATGCAGTAGACATCTTGAAGCAAATCAGCAACGTGCAGCACTCTGTGAATGCCCAAGGTCGCACCGAAACATGGGTCAACTCGCAACCTCGCTACGTAATGCTCCACGTGGTGTATCGCTTCAATGTGATGCCCAAGAAAAAGAAAAGCTAAAAGAATAAAGCATGAAATTCTCCCGACAGTTTGACCAAATGGATTGCGGTCCTGTCTGTGTGCGCATGGTTGCATCGTATTATGGTAAAGACTATCACTTATCTTATCTGCGCTCACTCCCTCACACGTGAGGGAGTGAGCGTAGCTGGTATTCGCGATTCGCTCACAGCCATTGGCATGAATAGTGCCACCTTTGATGAGTACGCAAATCAGCATTGGTATATTGGGCGACTACTTACGCAAATTTCTCAAATTACCCATGACAATCTTTGAGTCCAAGAGTATTGGCGACGACCAACAGCGATTGAGCGACCACTCTCGTTTGCAGGCATTTATGACAGGTAGCACATTGGAAACCTTGTCTTCTTTGTTGTCAGTGCCTTTCTATATGGCAATAATCATCTTTTACAGTTCATTGGTGTTGGCCGTATTTCTTGGCTTTACCATAGTGAGCACTTTAATATTCGAGCAGAAGTAGATATAAGTTCGATGAAGGAGTTTCGTGGCAATACATTTTGTAGTGTCTATCTTGTAATAAGAGAGATTCCGATGTTGGAATTGGTTATTCAGAAAGTGCTATAGAATCATATTAATAAAGCTAAGTCCCATAGTAAGCAATAGGACTTAGCTTTATATTATTGCCACAAAGGTTCAGTTTTCCAGTTGTTAGGGAATCCCATGGCTGCGACATCTGTATTGGGATACTTGTTCAACAACTTTTTGAAGTCATCAACCAACGAGTTGTTAGGGTGAAACGAGTTCAGCCAATAGATAAGGCAACATAAGACTGCGTATAGTCTGTTAGAATTGCTTGGACGAGAGGAAATCCATGCATTACGCAATGTTAAAGGAATTTGAGGCATGACTGGCATGATTCGATTCCAAACGCGGTTGTGATGCGCACATGAATTGCGCAAGGTATTAACCGCTTTCATCCAACTTTCAAGAATTTCATGCTGTGGTACCCCATAGGAACGAGCTATTGCTTTCTTCACTTTGCGGTCGGCAAAGTTAAAGTATAATTTAGTGAGTGTTCCGAAAGAAGTAAGATCTAACAATTTCCACGCAGGTGGAAAGTCTTCACGTCCATATTTATCGTAATGCTTCTGTATGAAGTCATCTTTAGAACGAGATAACTCGCGTTCTAAAGTACTGAGGTTTTCAGAATACTTATGTTTATTTATAGCCATCGTTGGATCTATAAACCAAAAAGCACCATGAGCCAACGAAAACTGATTGATTATTTTTGATCGTAAAGAGATTTCAACTAATTGTATTGCAGAAAAAAGCAAGTTTCTAAGCTCTGCATCAAAACGATAAAGAGCAACCGCTTTATCAAATGTTGCGTTAGGTTTGAAACGAATTGAACCATTAACATCTTCAAAAGGACGCAAGTAAGCATTAAATCGAAAGTAGCTTACATTGTTCAAGAAGTCTTCTGCAAAATTTTCATCATTGACAGAGAGACCATCAGTCTTTAGATTTGCAATTAGAGTAGTTGTACTAAGTGGTGGGTTCGTATAAATCATAAGCCTATATAAACAAAAAGTTCCGCCCTGGTACGCTGTTCTACGGGAAGCGTGGCGGATTCTAGCATTGCAAAAATACGAAAACTTTCTGAGTAATGCAATTTGTTTAGTAATTATTTTCACATAAATACCTCCATCCCATTGATTTCAAACACGCAAACGTCGCGAAGCTGCCGGATTTCGTTACTATCCAGCAGCTTCATTCTTCGCGTGCCTTTGTAGAAGTCATAGCGGAGAGAGATGCAGCGGTGCCAGCATTGGATTTCACCCGAGCGCGTCCAGAGTTTGAGGTCTACGGGTTCGGGAGATTGGAGCATACGTTTGAGCGTGGTGATGTGAATAGCGTGGGGCATTAGTCGAAAGTGTTGTTGTAAACCTGGTTTAAGATATTATGTAAGCGAGGAACGGTGAAAGGTACCTGCTTGCGAAGCGGTTTCCACTTGAACTTCAAATGGTTGTTCGCATTGGTGGCATCAGAAAGTTCACTTTCGATGTCAGTAATAAGAATGGAACTGCCCACAGGGAGTTCGGGAGAAATCAAGTAGAGTTTGTGAGACTGCAAAGCCTGCGTAAGAAGACGGGCGAAGGAATAGGAAAGCGAGGACGTCTCGCTCTCGTATTCTACCTCCGTATTATCATCGTATGCAGAAGATTGTCCACAACATACGGCAAAGCTGCGGTCAAAGGACACCTTGCGCTTGGTTTGGGCGGTGAGGTACAAGGTATCATTCAATATACTGCTTTATCCCAAAGAGAACTTTAATGATAGAAAAACAGCATTGGGGATTCCAGAAATCCTTTACAATGTCATCTACTCGCGGCCGCGCGTAGCACGAACGGCGGCCGCAAGTAGCGTTACCTGCGGCCGCGAGTAGCACGAATCGCGGCCGCGGGTAGCAGACTTCTTCTTAGCCTGGCGAATGACTTTGGCCTTAAGGACAGCCATTTAAATTATGACAGAGCGATGCCGCCGGACGGTTTACTTCCGCGTCACAGGTAGGGTGTTAAAAATCCAGATAATTCAAGGTTAACAAAGAAGCGACAGCGCCCTCGCAGCGGAGTTTTGCACTGGCCCGCATAATCGTCTGTTGCGGCGCCAGCATTGTAGCTCACTTTGTTCGCAAAGTGAGGGCCACGAACACGTAGCGAATATAGCCAGCGCTTTAGGGCATATCTTCGTTGGATTTTTAGCCGTGTTTGGCCGCCACAATATTCGTCCCCCTCACTTTGCGAGCAAAGTGAGCTACAGTGCTGCGCCTCAGACCTTCGCCGAATGTTCGCGTGGCGCCTCTTGTCGCTGCATCGCAAGCGCCTTGCTATTTGGCTTAAAACCCCGCAGAGATTTTCCTGGATTTTGAACACCCTACCTTCACGGGCTTGGAAAAAGTGCAGAGGAACGAACATCTTTTTCTGAAAATTTTTTGTGATAAGAGAAACGCGCCCTTGCCGCAAAGCCGCTTCATGCCAACTTTTCTTCGTCAAGTCAGGCTACGGCTCGGCAATGTCAAAACTCGTTTTGCCATTGCTCTCACCTTGCACTGACTTTGCACAGGAAAAATAATGGGAGCACCTTGCTGCCCCTTGTAAAAAATGGACGATAGTATAAATATGACACACACTGCCCATTCCGAGTGCGTCAATGGAGTGGAAATCGTAGCAGAGGAGACGACCCCACGACATCTGTCAGGTGGTGATAAACCCGAAGAAGGCATGCCGGATATGATTGTCGGGGCAAGCTATGCCGGAGCTGCTGCCATCGCCACAAATCTCTGCTGACTGCATGATGAACATCTCATCGAAACCAACCTCTTCAAATCCACATCGTCACACACTTAAAATCTAAGAAAATGAGAGAAAGCGACCATCTTATCCTCATTGCCAGTGGTAAAATCTGAGCAAAAGCCACCCACATCTGGCTCGTATCAATGAGCGGTGACAATGCTGCGAATACTGCAAAAGTCCAAGGCTATGCGCTATGCCTTCTAACAAAGCGCACGGGGCTACCAAGAACATCTCCGATAATGCTTCTGCCACGTCACGAGATTGCCGAAGCAAGGCGCTTGCCACCGCCCCACATCTACCCCCCCATGTAGTCCACCTCTCCCACTCCTCCACACCCAAGCGCACGAAAAAGCCGCCATGCGCACAGCAAGAGAGCCAATGCGCACGGCGGCTGAAAGAAAGGATTGCCCGAAAGGGAGGGCTTGGGAGAAGTCCCATAAGACTTGCGAAACTAATCAAAATATAGGAAGAAAGTATCCATACTTATAAAATAGTTGTAATTTCCTGAATATTTTTGATAATAGTACTTAGTTGTACTTGATAATTCCGGTATAATAACATAGTTGTCATATACTTTTACATTACTATAAGCTAAAACACCACTACCATAATAAACGGATACAATTCTTTGAGGAGAGTTGTCTCCAGTAAATGAAGGTTGATAACCTCCCCCATAAATGGGGCTTAAGGGAGGAGAACTTTTCTTCTCAAAAGGACCAGCATCAAAAAGCCACATGACACCGATTATAGCTGCAATAATTATAATGAACCCCCAAAATTTGTCTTCTTTATTCGAGTTACTCATATATTTAATTATTCAACATGTCCTTTTCCTCTACAAACACCGCAACGCTTATTGCCTCTACAGACTCCACAAATATGCTTTTCGCCTGTACTATCAGTCCAATATCCCACTCCATCACAAGTTGAGCACGCTCCTGTACCACCACACCCAGGACAAGCCGAATTCGATGAACCAGAACTTCCCATATTTAGTTCTGGTGAACCATAATATCCAGGAGTACTATTCATGCCTTCTCTTGCTCTTATAATTTGGAGCACATGGTTAATACATTCTGGAGTTGGGTCATTGAATCCGTATTGATTGATTCTATTCAAATTCCCTGCACCAAATGAATTTCCGTTTCTTTGAGACCAGGAATAAAAAAATCTAGCTTTGTCTTGATTAACAGAAACTCCTAGTCCATGCTCAAACATTATACCTAAATATGCGGCAGCTTTTGCGTTGTCGCATTCATCATATGCTTGATACAGATACTTGTATGCTTCTGAATAATTTTTTGCAACAAGGTTACTTAAGCCTCGAATGCAAAGTCCATCTCCCATTCCTGCTTTAGCTGCTGATTGAGTACTAACCCCAGGGCCAAAAAAGAACTGGGCATGAACCTCAATGCTGAATAAGCAAGAACAAATGGTAAGGATAAGAATTGTTGCTATATTTCTCATTTCTCAATCCCTAATACGTGTCGGGCGCAACCTTTAAAGAGTTAGTTAATTTGAACGCGACAAAAGTACAAAAATTCAAATCACCCCCCCAGTTTATACATTTATTAACGCTAAAAAGTTAAATATCTCTTGGTTTTGTCACTTTTTACTTTACACCGCCAATAGAAATACCCCCATAAAAATCATGCTGCGGAAACTTTCCACACCCAATATACAGCGTATCAAGAGCATCTGTGCCATCGGTGCGATGTTCCAACAAGTCCTCCTCTGACTCGGGATTCTTTTCTGTGGACTTGTTTTTGCGAAAGCCATTTCTTCCACGTTCCACACCTGCCGATTGAATGGCAAGAATAAGATCATCATTGTTCTAGCGGTTGAAGTAAGGCATGAGCCGTTGTTTGCCCGAAAATCCTTGATTAATGAGCAAGTACTTTTCATCATGGCGCATGGGGTTGCCAAGATACACATCTTGCACGCTCCAGCCATGACGTTCAAACTCATGGACGACTACCCAATGAAAGTCTTGGTCATTCACGGCATAGTTAGAGCCAAGAGCAGTGGCATCATAGTAATAGATGACACTGTGGTTAGTATGGGGCGCATAGTATGTGCAGAAGTCTGCAATGAGCGCAGAAATTTTGCGCTCAAATTTTACGTAAAAAGATTTGAGCACATTTAGGCGGTTGCCGCGAGGCTGACCGCAAACAATCTATGGTTTAACTGTAGGTGGCTTATGTTTTGGTTATAATAAACAGGCGCACGTGTCGGATGCACGTACGCCTGTTATAAGTATATTCCAGCGGAATGATGTCTGATTTTATTTGGCCTCGTTGATGGTGCAGATGCTGACGCGGTTCCAGTCGCTTTCGCTGAACATATTGCCAACGCCCTGTCCTTCAGCCTTGATGCGATTGGCGGCGATGTGATATTTGTTGACCAAGATGGTCTTCACTGCTTCAGCGCGTGCGTTGGCGATTTTGGCGTTGACTTCAGCGCTGCCCTCTGGAGAAGCGTAACCCTTGATGCTCACCGTGGCGCTTTTGTGGTTTTTGAGGAATGTGGCGATGCGCTCGATGTTGGGGAGCTGCGAGGCATCCACTGTGCTCTTGCCCTGACGGAAGGTGACGGTTTGCTCCATAGAGTTGGTTGACTTCGTGATGGTCTCAACCACAGGCTTCTGGTTGCGGGCATCGTTGAGCATTTGCTGCAGCGAGCGGATGTTGGCGTTTTGCTTGGCGATTTCGCGGTCTTTGCCTGATACCTGTGAGCGGAGGTCGTTGATTTTCGCGTTCAAGGCATCAATCTCGCCCTGGTTGTAGGCGCGGAGGAAGGTCATGTAGTGCTGGCCGTTGTTCTTGTTCTTGAAATGGTAGGTTGCGCCTGCGAGCAATTCGATGGCGCTCTTGTTGATGTTGCAAGAAGGACTGGTTTTCCCGTTGTCCATGTTGTAAACGATCGACGGCTTGAGCGACAGCGTCCAAATCTTCTTCTTGCCCAGGTTGAAGTTGAGGTTGAAGCCATATTTGGTGGTCATGTAGTTGAAACTTGAACCAGCAGAGGCGTTATAATAATTGCGTCCCCAACCTGCGCCGACAACGGCTTCCACTTCGAAAAAGCGCGGTTTGCCCTGGTAGCCCCAGATGGCGTTTGAAACATTGAATTTGCCGAGAAGGCTGAGGTTTGAAGCGTCGAAGACGGTGGCGCTCTCGCTCACGTTGTTGGCTGCCATAAACTGTGCGCCGAGGGCGAAGACCGGCGTGATTTGCTTGGTGAGTTCAACGCCGTAGGTGGCACGCATGTTCTTGAAGAAGGACGAGTGGGTGGTTGGGGTGATGCCGCCGGCAACAACGCCAGCCGACCAGTTGTCGTAAAAGCCCGAACCTTGAACGGTTTTTTGAGCGTTGGCCGTGAGCACCATTGCGCCCATAGCCATAAATGCGATAAACTTTTTCATAACTGTCTGTTATTTAGATGGTGTTTTTTGTTTGTGCAGATTGTGAACGCGTGGGGGCTGCGTTAGCCCCCCTTTCTGTTCAACAGATATGCAAAAATAGTACTTTCTTTTTGCAAATGCAAGATACTTTTGGGAAAAAGAAAGTTTTCTCCCTGCCAAGCCGCGCTTGTGGAACGCCAGGACGCTGCGGGCAGACGGAAGGCGCGTCAGAACACCAGTAGGGCCATGAAAAAAGCCACGAAACCTGCTGGAAGTATTCCGCTGGTTTCGTGGCTCGTTTTGTTGTTGGAGGCATGACGGGGTGGGGAATCCCAGTTTTGCCGTTGGATTATTTCAAGATGACCTTGCGCGTGGTGCCGTCGCTCATGCGCACGAGGTTCAATCCCTTGACAGGGGCAGAGTGGCGTTGGCCATTTGGCGCATAGTAGGCCACAGGCGTTGCTTTCTCGGCGGCGGTGTTTTCAACCTGCTCGATGCCAGTGGTGACACTCTGGCTTGGGAAGACAAACATGCCGGGGAACCAATAGTGCTTCAGGCCCGTCATGGGATATTCGGCGAGGAATTTGCCGTTGGCGTCACATTCGTAGACCGTGTAGTCCGTGCTGCCCCAGCTTTTGAAGAGGCTCATGAAGAGGTGGTCTGTTGTGGGGTCAACGCGGAAGCTGCAGCCATAGACAAACCATCCTGCGGCCGTTTTCGTGAGGTCAACGATTTCGGTGCACTCGTTCTTGTCGATGTCATACTTGTAGATGTGGTCGGGACCAGTCCAGCCAGAGGCATAACCCCAGTAGAGCACGTTGTTTTGTACGCTCGCACAGAAAGTTCCTGCCGTCCATGCGTAGTCAACGGCTGGCGTGTGCATGCCGTCGGCGAGCGCCACGCTTTCCGCTTTCATCGTTTCCGTGTTCAGGCGGCAGATACTTGAAGCCGTGTTGGCCCAAAGCGAACCATCTTTGGCGCAGACGATGGATTTATAGGCACCTTCAAAGGTTGCTTCAACCTGGTCGGTTTCGGTGTTGATGACGACAAGGCCGTTTTTGTTGGTAACGGCGTAAACCTTTCCCCCTTTGAGAATCATGTTGCCGCATTCGCCCTGCAATCCTTTGCCGTTGGCGTCGGTCACTTCCTTCGTGATTTCCTGTTTGACGAGGTCGAGGATGTAGATACCATCGGAAGTGCTCACGTAGGCCTTTTCGGCAGATACGCCCACGAAGCTACGGCCCTGGAAATTGAGCTTGCTTTCGTCGATGTTTTCAATCTGCTTTTCAACGGCCAAGGTCTTGGCGTTGCAGATGGTGATCATTCCGCCAGAGACAGAAGCCCCAGGGTCTTTGGCTGTCTTGGAGATGATGTAGAACTTGTCGTTGAAGATGGCACCATAGCAAGCCGTGCCGCCCACGTTCTCCACCACGTTGTACGACCATTCGCCGTTGGGCGAGAGATAGTTGATGGATGAATTCTGGTGGCCATTCCAGTCTTCGTTGACCACTAAGGCACCGTATGACTGGCCTGGGTTGGCCGCATCCTGTGCGAAACTTGCCACGAAGGCAACGAGGGTAAACAAGAAAAGCGTAATTCTTTTTCTCATAATAATTGTGTTTGAATGGTTGATATTTCGATATGATAAAATCTTGTGCATCAGTCCTCTGGCATCATTCTGCAGCCTCTGCGTGGAGGTCTTCTGCGCCGCTGATTTCTGTTGACGTCTCGCCGAGCCAGCCACACAACTGGTTTTGTGCACAATAGACGCGCACGAAATGGATGCGCGAGAGTTTCACGGGGCGGCGGTTGGCATCTACGGCCCAGTCGATGTTGAAGCTACAGCCGTTGGCATCATTGTTAGGATGGTTGTCGGCATAGCCGTAGCGTAGGGACGAGAGCACCCAGTAGGGAGTTTCCTCTGTTCCTTGGTTCACGCCGTTAGGAGGAAGCAGGGTGCCTTTGAAGGTGAGGGGCGATGAGAGCCACTGGGGAAAATATTCCTGAGCATGAAACTGGTTGCGGGCGAGGATGCCGTTACGGCCTTGGTTGTCGGTCCAAGGAATGTCGGAAAGGGCGTTGGCCGTGTAGGTGATTTCGTAGCCATACACCACCTTGCCCACGCTGTCGACGTCGGCGCTTCCGGAGAGTTCATACCAAGGGTCGTCGGGCAAGCCGTTGCCGTTCACGTCCTCCGACACCATCACGATGCCCGGTTCGCTGTTGCCCTCAAAGGCGTTGCCGCGGATGAGAAAATCCGCTTTGCCGCTGACATTGACCACGGGGTGGTCGAAATGAAACGTGATATAGCCGCCGTAGCCTCCCAGACTCACCAGTCCGCCGCGGTCTCCGCCGATGGCCTCGGTGCATTTCCGCGCCATGGCTGCCGCGTCGTCGCCCGCCTCGTAGGTCGGCAGGACGTTGACGTGCTGTCCCGGCGCCGGCACATATTCGTCAACGGCCGCGATGAATTTGCTGCGCTGCGCAGCAGGCGTGTCGGGATTTTCGGGCAGATGAGGTTTGTGGTAAACAAACGCGGCGTGTCCTGGAATGTCGCCCGTGTTGACAGCCCAATCGTAAGAGCCGTCGGCCTTGAAATGCAGCAGGCGTCCGCTCGACACGTAGTTTTTGGCATCCATCAGATAGAAGTCGCGGTGTTCCGGATTGACGATAATCCCGTAGGGCATCTCAATCTGCTGCACTTCGGGAGCCGACGACAAACTGCGCGTCACCACCTCATGCGTCTTCACGTTGATGATGCCGTAAGAAATGGTGTTGCTCTGCGTCACCTTGCTGTATTGCACACCTATATAATAAAGCGAGTCGCCCACGATGCAGAGGTTGCTCACCGGCACATCAATCATGCCCGCCTTCTTCATCATGCCCTCGGCGTCCTTTGCCAGCCAATAGAGGCGGGCAGGAGCGTTTTTGTAGTCGCCGCGCGAAACTGTCCATAGTTGCCCATAGCGGTCGGCACGCAGGAGCGAGAGGTTGATGTCGACATCAATTTTGCGCACCTCCTTAAAAGTATTCAAGTCAATTTCGCTCACCGTGCGGTCGTAGTTGGGCGTGCGGTAGCCCCCGCTGTTTGCCACGTAGAGCTTGTGGCCCAACACGGTGAGCTCTTCAGGCTGATAGCCCACCGTCACCTTGTCGACAATCTGCATCGAGAGCGTGTCAATCTTGTAAACCGCTCCCACTTCGGCATCGGGGCGTATCGCCACAGGAGCCACGTAGGCGCTCACATAAGCGTAAGGGCCGCTAAAGCAAACGCTACGGCAGTTGGGGATGCTGATTTGTGCCTGTTTCTTGCAGGTGTAGGCATTGAGCACCTCCACTTTGTTGGAGCAGTTGACAACCATCCACAATTTGCTGCCGTAGACTTTGACATCGTTGCCGACATCACCCAGTTCCTTCACCTCGTTGGGGTTAAAAGCGGCGTAAACATTGCGGTGGTAGACCGGCGAGCCGGTTTCAGAAGCGAGGTCAAGAAAATCGAGCGTCGCCTTGTTGCTGCCCATGTTGCCCTCGTTGAGCACGTAAAGGCCAGAGATGTTGCCGTTTTCGGTTTTTCCGCCCGTGATTTCTGTTTCAGATTCAAAAATCAGTTCGTCATTTCGGCAGGCTGTCAGTGTCAGCAGGGCCAAAGCCAGGAGGAATATTCTTTTTGTCATATATGGGATGTTCTAAGTGATGGTGGATGAGAAAGGGAAGAGTCCTATCTTATAAGTCGTATTCCAGCGTCAGCATGAAATGGCGTTTCGGCATGGGATAGTTGACAATCACGTCATAATCTTGCGCCAGCAAATTGTTGACGTCCAACCGTGCCTGCCAGCGTTGCGCTTGATAAGACAAGGAAAGGTCGTGCGTGTACCAGGGTTCAAGATGATTGACACGTATGTTTTCCTGTTGCGAATAGCGTTCCCCCGTATAGATAAAACTGTAGTTGAGGCTCCACGCCTTCCACGTGGTAGCCAGAACGGCGGTGCCGCTGTGCCAGGGAATGTAGGGAATTTGGTGCCGGTGGAACGAGTTTTTCGGGTTCGTCACGTCGCGGGCATCTTGGTAAGTGTATTGCAAGCGGGCGGTGAACGAGCAGTTGCGCGAAGGCATCAGTGTCAGTTCGCCCAAGGCCTCAATCCCCTTGATATGTACGCGCCCCAAGTTGAGCATCGTCCAGCGAAACTGCTGCCCTTTGGGATAGGCCACGATTTTGTCGCCCACGGAGTTGTAATAAGCATCGGTCTGCAAACGCCAGTGGCAGCGCTGCGGCAAACGGCTTTTGGGCGTTTCGAAGGTGACGCCGGCATCGTATTGCAACGCACGCTCGGGCTTCAGCGCCGAACTGCCCATGTCGGCATAATAGAGGTCGTTGAATGTTGGCATGCGGAAACTGCGCTTGCAAAAGGCGCGTAGCGTGAGCCAGGCGTCGGGGAAGGGAACGTAGGAGAGGACAATGGCGGGAGAGAGCGACGGACGGAGGTGTCCCGCTGTACCGATTTCCACTCTGTCGTTGATGTCCTGCGCCACCACCGATGCCTGCGCCTTCAGTCCCCCCGCGTTCACCGAAGAAGCCAGGGCCAGGGCATGCGTCAGGCGGCGCGGCCGGGCAAAATCCGTCAGGTTGGCATCGAGGCGGTTCCAGCGGAAGTCATAGCTCAGGGAAAGCGTCCACCATTGAGGGAGAATTTCATAGGCGTTGGCCCAGGAAGCAAAGAGCTCCTGCTGCCGATAAGTGTTGTCCACATGAATTTGCGTCTCGTCGTTGTTGACGTAGCGTGTCTGATAGTAGGCATACTTCGCCGTCAGACGTGAAGAAAACCGTTCGCCGAAATCCTTGCGTAGGTTGCCTTGCAGGAAGGAATTATGGTCCCATTGCCGTTCCCCTCTGCGCCAGACGTTGCTCACGATGGCACCGGGAATGCCCCGTTCAGAATGGTAGGTGTATGCCTTCATCTGCCACAGCCCCGCCGTCAGGCGTCCGTAGAGATTTTCTTCGGCCCGCACCGCCCAGATGTCGCCGTTGTGGCGCACGGCGGTGGTGTCGTAGGCCACAGCTCCGCTGGGTGTCTTCTTGCGATAGCGGAATTTATAGCGCCCGCTCGACATCAGGCCTCCCACGCTGAGAGAATGGCTCAAGAGTGGCGAGAGCCGTTGCTCCCAAAGGGCGTTGAGGCGCCACGTGTCGCTTGAGCCGCTCTGTGCTTTCAGTTTCAGATGCCAGGGCTTGCCGGCGGAAAACTGCGGTTGGCGCGTGCGGATATAGACGGTACCGGCGTTGGAAAAGTCGGATGCCGTTTGTAGCACTGCGCTGCGTTGTCCGTTGTAGAGCGAAATTTCCTCCACGTTGTCGAGCGAAAACTGTCCCAGGTCAATCTGCCCGTTTTGCGCGTTGCCGAGCGCAATGCCATCGTAGGCGATGCCCAGATGATGCGTGCCCATGCTGCGGATGTTGACGGTTTTGATGCCACCGATACCGCCGTAGTCTTTCAGTTGGAGTCCAGAAAAATAGCGCAACGCGTCGGCCACGCTGAGATTGCTCATGCGCTTCAGTGCTTCGCCCGAAAGCGTTTGCGGCACCATGATTTCGCGGTGCTTCAGTTTGGCGTTGACAACGGCCTCCGAAAGATGGTAAGCGCTGTCGTTGCCCTCAAAAGCCTCTGCGGCATTCAAGGCGCAGAACACTTTGTCGGCCATTGGCCTTTCGGCCGTCGGTGCTGCCGCCTTGGCTTCTGGCAGAGAAGTCTTAGTCTCCGGCAGATAAGCCTTAGCCTTCGGCAGATACAAAGCCCAAGCAAGTAGCGCGAACAGAGTCCGCACGTATCGGAATTTTCTCGTCATAAAACTTTTTTGGTCATTGGAAACACCTCCTTGGCATTTCCTTTGCCGAGCCTATGCCTTCCTCGAGACACAAAAAGCGGCTCACAACCATGTGGCAGGTCTTCTGGCTTGTCCTCATCTGGTTCGTCTTCCCGTGGAATTTCTTTGAAACGCAGCGCTTGCTTTGGCTGGCAATGCTTCCGTTACGCCCACAGTGACATCTTCTGAACCGATGAAAATTAGGACTCACAGCAGCGGGACTGCACAGGTTTTTCACCCGTTTCCCTTTTAAGGCCCGCGTCCCATGCAATGCGGCAAGGGTAGGGGCCACCACTGGCTTTTCAGGCGCAAAGTTACAAACAAAAATCGATTGCGGCTGAATGGCCTTCCGCTATTTCGTCTCGTAAGCCTTCATCTTGCTATATGGAGTATGTAATTTTGTGATATAACGACACATAAAAAAAGCAAACGGGGCAGATACTTTGCCATAAATCGCTAATTTTGCAGCAAAACTTAACCCAAGAAAAAGCAAACCAATGGTAAAAATTACAAAGGAAGCTGCCTTGCTGTATCACTCGCAAGGCAAACCGGGAAAGATTGAAGTCGTTCCCACTAAACCTTATCGCACACAGACCGACCTTTCGCTCGCTTATTCTCCGGGCGTGGCTGAGCCTTGCCTCGAGATTCAGAAGAATCCGCATGATGCTTATAAGTATACCAACAAAGGCAATCTCGTTGCCGTGATTTCAAACGGAACAGCGGTGCTCGGCTTGGGCGACATCGGTGCCATGAGCGGCAAACCAGTGATGGAAGGTAAGAGTTTGCTCTTTAAGATATATGCCGGCGTTGACGCTTTCGACATCGAAGTCAACGAGAAAGACCCCGACAAGTTCATTGAGGCAGTGAAGGCCATTGCCCCGACGTTCGGTGGCATCAACTTGGAAGACATCAAGGCACCCGAGTGTTTTGAGATTGAACGCCGCCTGAAAGCTGAGCTCGACATCCCAGTGATGCACGACGACCAGCACGGAACGGCCATCATCTCGGCTGCCGGCTTGATCAACGCCATCGACGTGGCAGGCAAGAAACTGGAAGACGCCCGCATCGTTGTAAACGGTGCCGGTGCGGCCGCCATTTCCTGCACCCGTCTCTATTGCTCCTTTGGCGCACGCAAGGAAAACATCGTGATGCTCGACTCGCGCGGTGTTATTCGTGTTGACCGCGAAAACCTGACGGAGCAGAAGCGCGAATTTGCCACCACCCGCGATATCCACACTCTGGAAGAAGCTGTGAAGGATGCCGACGTATTCGTTGGCCTCTCGAAGGGCAACGTGCTTTCGAAAGACATGGTGCGCTCAATGGCCAAGAACCCTATCATCTTCGCCCTGGCCAATCCTGTACCTGAAATCTCTTATGAAGATGCCAAGGACGCACGCCCCGACGTGTTGATGAGCACGGGACGTACCGACTATCCTAACCAAATCAACAACGTTATTGGCTTCCCGTATATCTTCCGTGGCGCCCTCGACACCGCCGCCAAGGCCATCAATGAGGAAATGAAGCTTGCCGCTGCACGCGCCATTGCCGATTTGGCACGCCGCCCGGTGCCCGACATCGTAAACCGTGCCTATCACGTGCGCAACTTTACGTTCGGCCCTGATTACTTTATCCCAAAACCTGTCGACCCACGCCTCATCACGGAGGTTTCAATGGCTGTGGCAAAGGCCGCCATTGAGAGCGGCGTCGCTCGCAAGGTCATCACCGACTGGAAGGCTTATCGCCAGCAACTGCGCGAACTGATGGGACAGGAAAGCAAGCTGACGCAAAACCTCTATGACACGGCTCGCCTCTCGCCGCGACGTGTGGTCTTTGCCGAAGGCACGCACCCCACTATGCTTGAAGCTGCCATCCGCGCCAAAGAGGAGGGTATCTGCCATCCAGTTCTTTTGGGCAACGACGTGCAGATTCGCAAGATGGCCGAAGATATGAAGCTCAACCTCGACGGTGTTGAGGTGCTCAATCTTCGCAACGACAGTGAGGCGGAGCGCCGTCAGCGCTATGCCGAAATCCTGGCGAAGAAGAAGCAGCGCGAGGGCTACACGTTGCAGGAAGCCATAGACAAGATGTACGAGCGCAACTACTTCGGCATGATGATGGTGGAGACGGGCGATGCCGACGCTTTCATCACCGGTCTTTACACGAAATATTCCAACACCATCAAGGTGGCCAAGGAAGTGATTGGCATCCGCGAGGGCTATAACCACTTCGGAACGATGCACCTCATCAACTCCAAGAAGGGTGTGCTCTTCATTGCCGACACTCTGATCAACCGCCACCCCGACAGCGAGACGTTGCTCGACATCGCCAAGCTCTCGGCTTCAACGGTGCGTTTCTTCAATCGTACGCCGGTGATTGCCATGCTGTCGTATTCAAACTTCGGCACGGACAACACGGGAAGTCCCGTGGCCGTACATCAGGTGGTTGACCAGATGCAGCGCGAGTTCCCCGACCTGGCCATCGACGGCGAAATGCAGGTGAACTTTGCGCTCGACAAGGACTTGCGCGACGACAAATATCCGTTCACACGCCTGAAAGGCATGGATGTCAACACCCTCGTGTTCCCGAACCTGACGAGTGCCAACGCTTCATACAAGATGATTAAGTCGATGGCTGAAGATGCCGAAGTTGTCGGCCCAATTCAGATGGGATTGAAGAAGCCTATCCACTTCACCGACTTCGAATGCAGCGTGCGTGACATCGTCAACATCACTGCCGTGGCTGTCATCGATGCCATCGTTCAGGAGAAGAAAGACCAGAAGGCATAAGCAATTGTTTATATATAATAAGGAGTGCCATACTTCAAACATCCGATAGATGCTTGGAGTATGGCACTCCTTGTTTATGTCCTTGGGGGTAGGGGCAAAATGCAGAAAAAACTCTGCGCGATTCTGGGGAATAGTAAGTGGCGGTTGCATGCGCACATGATAAACGAACAAAGCGCGAAAAGGAACGCCCTGAAAGGGCAGCCAGTTTTCAGCCCAGGGCAACGCCCTGGGTATCAGCGTATAAACGCCTACGCCCTGTAAGGGCAAAAGTATGGGCGAACAGTTGGCTTTTACTTTTGCCCTTACAGGGCGTAGGGAATGGGGATATGGCACCCAGGGCAACGCCCTGGGCTGGGGACTTGTTGGGCTTTCAGCCCGCGCATGGCCGCAGACAAGGCTTTTTCCGCACAATCTTCATCTACTTAATTTTTCTGAATTTTGAGCGCCCCACCTTTCATGGACTACCTGTTTTCCCCTTCGACCATTCTGTAGAACCCGTCGTCAGAAGTCAGGATTTCTTCATCGGTGAGATATTGGAGCGCCTCGGCAACTTTCTCTTTCGAGAAGCGGTCTGAACAGAATTCGTCAACCTGTCGCGGACGTCCGTCGGCCATCATGGTTTCAATCATGTGGCACACCTCTTCGAGCGACCTTTTCTCCTTGCGCCGTTCCACACACACATCGCAGTGTCCGCAGTCATCGCTTTTTGTCTCCCCGAAATAGTCAAGGAGGATGCGGCTTCGGCAGCGGTCGTCTTTTTCGGCATAATTGAGAATGGCGTTGATGCGGCGCAGATAATCGTCGCGGCGCTCCTCATACACCTCTTGCGAGAGTGTGGCACGTTCCACACGCCGTTGCAGATAAGTGATATGTGGGACGTTCTTGTGTGGGATATAGTGGATGATGCGCAGTTTCGTGAGCAACACCAGCGCGTCATAGACCTCCTGCGGTGTCATTTCGCATTCCGCGCCGAGGCGTTGCTCGTCGATGGGCACATAGTCGGAAAAAATGCCGCCATAGAGCCGCAGCACGCCTTTAATCACCCTGTCGGCGGCGCCTTGCAGTTGGTGCAGGCGGTAGAGGTCGTCGCGCCCAGTGAGGAAAAGCAGGCGCGAGGTGTTTTCTTCCTCCTCCCGAAAGTCGATGTAGCCAGCCTGCGTGAGAATGCGGAGCGCACTGAGCACTGGTACGGGGAAGAGCTTGAAATTGACGCAGAAGCGTTGCAGGTTAAACTCGTAGTTCACGTTCATTCCATCGCCAACGGCGAGCTGGAAGAAATAGGCAAGTTTGTCATAGACGTCGGCGATATATTCCTTCGTGGGGAAGGTCTCGGGGATGCGTCGCAGCATTTTCCCGTGGTCAGAGCGGTTGTAGAGCAAAACGGCATAAGCCGGTTTGCCGTCGCGTCCACCACGTCCCGCCTCCTGGAAATATGCCTCAACGGAGTCGGGCAAGTCCATGTGAACCACCACGCGCACGTCGGGCTTGTCGATGCCCATGCCAAAAGCGTTGGTGGCCACCATGATGCGCACTTCGTCGTTCTGCCAAGCCTTCTGCCTCACGTCTTTGTCGATGTCGCTCAGTCCGGCATGGTAGTGCAGGGCCGTGAATCCCTCTTGCCGCAGTTTCTCCGCCACTTCGGATGTGCCTTTTCGGCTGCGCGTGTAAACGATGGCGGCCCCCTTTATGTTTCTGAGAATGTGAAACAGCTCCGTTTCTTTGTCCTGCGTTTTGCGCACCACATAATAGAGGTTGCGGCGGGCAAAACTCATGCGGAACACGCGCTTCTGTCCTTCGCGGAAGTGCAACTGTGCGCAGATGTCGTCAACCACCGCTGGAGTGGCCGTGGCCGTCAGCGCCAGCACGGGAACCTCTGGCAGGAGTTGGCGTATCTGGGAAATCTGTAGGTAAGAAGGGCGGAAATCGTAGCCCCACTGAGAAATGCAGTGGGCCTCGTCGACGGTGATGAAGCTCACCTTCATGCGCTTCACTTTGTTTTGGAAAATCTCCGTGCCGAGGCGTTCTGGCGACACGTAGAGCAGTTTGTAGGCACCGAAAATGCTGTTGTCGAGGTGTTTCAGAATTTCGTCGCGCGTTTGTCCCGAATAGATGGCCGCCGCCTGTATGCCCCTTTTCTTCAAATTGGCCACCTGGTCTTTCATCAAGGCGATGAGCGGCGTAATCACAATGGTCATCCCCTCAAGTGCCAGGGCCGGCACCTGGAACGTGATACTCTTTCCGCCGCCCGTCGGCATCAGTCCGAGCGTGTCGTTGCCCGTCGTGATGCTCTCGATGATTTCCGCCTGAATGCCGCGAAAGTCATCGTAGCCCCAATATTGCTTCAAAATCTCGTGAAACCTGTCCATACCAGATAGTGGCTCCTTATTCACAGGGGCGTATGTCTTCAATTTGCAGTTGCACCTCGCCCCGTTTGTGGGTGTTTTCTTCAACGGCGTAGCAGATGTCGAATGCGCGTTTCGTCTTGATGTATCGTGCCTGCGAACTTTGTCCGAAGGCAATGCCGTTCATCACGTTGTTGCTCTTGTTGTCCACCAATTCGAGCTTGATGTGTTCCTGTCCGCGGCCCACCACCTTGCTTGTGCCGTAATCGTAGACACGTCGCGTGCAAAAAACGGGGCGTTCGTTCTGCGGACCGAAGGGCGCGAAGCGCTTGAGTTGCTGATAGAATTTAAACGTCACGTCCTTGAAATCGAGATAGGCATCGATGGCCAGTGTAGCCTCCGTTTGCGTGTCCATGATGTGTTCTTGCACATAAGCCTCAAAGCGTTCAGCAAATTCCGGCACGTTTTCCACCTTCATGGAAAGCCCAGCGGCATAAGTGTGGCCGCCGAAGTTCTCAAGCAGGTCAGAGCAACTCTGCACCGCTTTATAGACGTCGAAGCCCGACACGCTGCGTGCCGACCCCGTGGCAACCCCGTCGGAGCGTGTCAGCACCACGGCCGGTCGGTAGTATTGTTCCGTCAGACGAGAAGCCACGATGCCGATAACCCCCTTGTGCCACGATTCGTTATAGATGACCACGCTGCGCCGGTCGTCAAGCCCCGGCAGTTGTTCCACCTGTTTAAACGCCTCGTCGGTCATCTGCTTGTCGAGGTCCTTGCGTGCTTCGTTGTAGAGGTTGATGCAGCCTGCTTTCTCGAGAGCCGCCTGATAGTCTTTCTCCACCAGGAGTTCAACAGCTTCCTTCCCGTTTTGCATACGTCCCGATGCATTGATGCGCGGGCCGATTTTGAAGATGATGTCGCTCATGGAGAGCTCCCTCTCCGAGAGTCCGCACACCTCCACGATGGCTCGCAGTCCGATGCTCGGGTTCGTGTTGAGGCAGCGCAATCCCTGGCAGGCCAGTATGCGGTTTTCTCCCATGATTGGCACGATGTCCGACGCGATGCTCACGGCGCAGAGGTCGAGCAGGCTCGAGAGCTTGTTGAACTCAATGCCGTTGCTGGTGGCGAATGCCTGCATGAATTTGAATCCCACGCCACAGCCCGAGAGGTGGGTATAGGGATAGCGGTTGTCGTGGCGTTTCGGATTAAGAATCGCCACGGCCGGCGGCAGTTCGTCGTCGGGAACGTGGTGGTCGCAAATGATGAAATCGATGCCCTTTTCGCGGGCGTAAGCCACCTCCTCAACGGCCTTGATGCCGCAGTCGAGCACAATGATGAGTTTCACCCCCATTTCGGCGGCGAAATCGATGCCTTTGCGCGAGATGCCGTAGCCTTCCTCATAGCGGTCGGGGATATAGAAGTCGATATTGGAATAGAATTGCGAGAGGAACTTGTAGACCAGTGCCACCGCCGTGCATCCATCAACGTCATAATCGCCATAAACCATGATGTGTTCCTTGCGTCCCAACGCCAGGTTGAGCCGGTCAACGGCCACCTGCATGTCGTTCATCAAAAAAGGGTCGTGCAGGTCAGAGAGTTGCGGACGAAAGAAACGCCGGGCTTCGGTCGCCGTCTTGATTCCGCGTTTCAGCAGCAGTCGCCCAAGTGCGGGGTGTATGTTCACCTCCCGCGCCAAGGCGGTTGCTGCGGCGGTCTCGTCGGCCGTCGGCTCTTCATAGGTCCATTTATAAATCATTGATATATATGTTTTTGTTTTTATCTGAGCAGGGGCCTCCGGCAGAAGATATTGCCGAAAGTCAAGAGGGGCAGGTACACATTACCCCAATTTAGATAGCTAAGATAGAAAAAAAATATGACACGTGCGCGACTTTTACTCTTTTTTTTGATTCTCGCTGCGAATCTCTGGTGCCTTGCGGGCGAGCCCATACCTTAGCAATACGACAAGGGGTGTCCTGAAAATCTACGGACTTTCAGGACACCCCTCTGTTGGGATAAGTAGGTGGTAGGGTGTTCAGTATTCAGAAAAAAACAAAGGTTGGTAGAGAGAGACGACAGCTGCCCCTGAAAGGGGCTCATATCTAGGGTAGGGGCTTGCCCCTACCTCTTGAGGTCGATTTATGAACCTTGCCCCTGTAAGGGGCTCATATCTCGAATCTTATTGCGGGGC
>ERZ1035006.783-NODE-783-length-24013-cov-9.523124_pt1 | contig 24013 bp, 30 predicted proteins | sample MGYA00520694_ERZ1035006 | MGnify/ENA primary metagenome ERZ1035006 (study PRJEB33766, sample SAMN09781746) | gut metagenome | biome: gut microbiome | host: Homo sapiens | place: Madagascar | study: EMG produced TPA metagenomics assembly of the PRJNA485056 data set... | reverse complement strand
CTTATTGTCTTATCCCTGCAAGGGTGCTAAAACCCCCTACCTTGCAGGGTAATTTGTATAGAAAGGCGGTGTTGCAAATGGCAAGAAAGCTGACCGACAAACAGCAAAGGTTTGTAAGTGAATACCTGATTGACCTGAACGCAACACAGGCTGCAATAAGGGCAGGTTATTCACCAAAAACAGCAAATGAGCAAGGTGCAAGACTGTTAGCGAATGTTAGTATTCAGGAAGCTATTTCAAAGGCAATGGCTGAAAGGTCACGGCGTACAGGTATCAATCAGGATCGTGTCATTCGTGAACTTGCCCGCATTGCGTTTGTAAATATGACCAATATTGTTGACAGTCATGCCCGGATCAGGGATGATGCAACGGAAGATGACCTTGCTTGTATTGAATCAATCAAGTATAAGGAATCTGACAATGAATTTGGTGGAAGTGTGGAAAGGGAAGTCAAAATTGGTTCTAAACTGAAAGCACTGGAATTGTTAGGAAAACATCTTGGTATGTGGTCTGAAAAATTTGATGTTGGAATGGATTGTGATTTGAACATCAAGATTGACTATGGTGATGAAGATGAATCTGACGATTAGAGCAAACCCATCATTTAAACCAGTTGACCGTTCCCGGAAAAGATATATTGTGATGAAAGGTTCAGCAGGTTCAGGGAAATCTGTTGATACTGCACAGAATTACATCTTGCGTTTGATGCAGGATAAGGGACGGAACCTTTTATGTATAAGAAAAGCTGATGTGACAAACCGTGATAGCACTTTTGCAGAATTGCAGGGTGCTATTTTTCGTATGTTTGGTGATCAGTATAAAAAATATTGGTACATCAATGAAAGTGCCATGAAAATACGCTGCAAGCTGAACCGCAATGAAATCATATTCCGTGGCGTGAATGATGACAAGCAGCGTGAAAAGCTGAAATCAATCACTTTTAAGAATGGCAGCTTGACGGATGTGTGGATTGAAGAAGCAACAGAGATCACACAGGCTGATTTTGAAATCATTGATGACCGTTTACGTGGTGAACTTCCAGAAGGGCAGTTTTATCAGATCAGGCTGACATTCAACCCGGTGTCTGCAAGTCACTGGATAAAGAAACAGTTTTTTGACAGGTCTGATCCTGATGTGCTGACGCACAGTTCAACGTATCTTCAGAACAGGTTCATTGATGAAGCCTATCACCGCAGAATGGAAAGACGAAAAGAAGTTGATCCTGAAGGGTACAAGGTATATGGACTTGGTGAATGGGGTGAAACATCTGGACTGATTCTGCACAACTGGAAGGTTGAAGAAATACCGCTTGATTTTGAATACTATGATGACATTGCCATTGGACAGGACTTTGGTTTTAATCATGCCAATGCTATTTATGTGTATGGCTTCAAGGATGCAGACATTTATGTGTTGTTTGGTCTGTACGGCTATGAAAAGGACACATCTGAATGGATCATTGAAGCTGAAAAAGCCGGAATCCCAAAGAATAAGGTCATGTGGTGCGATAGTGCGGAACCTGACCGCATTAAGATGTGGAAAAATGCCGGGTTCAAGGCAAGGGGTGTTCACAAGGAACAGAACAGCGTGAAAGCACAGATTGATTGGCTGAAAGGAAACCCCAAAGGGAAGAATGAACGGTCAATCAAGCGAACCATTCACGTTCACCCGCAGAATACAGACTTTATTGCAGAAATCAGGCAGTGGAAATGGAAATTTGATGATAAACGGAATGAATACATGGATGAACCGGTTCCGTTTTTTGATGATGCTATGGCTTCCCTACGTTATGGAACAGAAGGATGGAGAAAACCAAAGGCATCATATAACAAGACTTTGAAGGGTGGTGTGTGATATGGCTGCACCGAATTATTTTAGAATAAAGGACGGTGTTGAACTGACTGCTGAAAAGCTGTCAGAGTACATCCAGAAGAATGAAGCGTTGTGCAGTGAACGTTATCGTACATTGCAAAAGGCATACAATACGGATTTTGATATTTTCCATTTACCGGCTAAACCGGAATGGAAACCGGATAACCGTATTGCAGTCAATTTCCCTAAATATATTGTTGATACAATGAACGGCTTCTTCATTGGTGTGCCAATCAAGGTGACATCTGATGAAGATGCTGTTGCGGAATATGTGAATTTTCTGGATCAGTACAATGATCAGGATGACAACAATGCAGAGTTGTCCAAAATTATGAAAATCTATGGACGTGGCTATGAAATGTACTATGTGGATGAACTTGGTGAAATTGGTATCACCTATCTTGATCCAATGGAAGCATTTATGATTTATGATGAATCCATTTTGCAGCGTCCTAAATATTTTGTGCGTACATACAAAGACACAGATAACATTGTGCATGGTTCCGTGTCGGATGATGTGCGTGTCAGATATTTTGACATCAATCCTTCTTTGAAGTTCAGGGATGAAGATGAAAAACTGCATGGTTTTGACGGTGTACCTGCAACAGAGTATTTGGAAAATGCGGAACGTCAGGGACTATTTGAACCGGTCATGTCCATGGTTAATGGATATAACAAAGCAATCAGTGAAAAAGCCAATGACGTTGACTATTTTGCAGATGCTTATATGAAAATCCTTGGTGCTGCAATGGATAATGATGACCTGACACATATCCGGTCAAATCGTATTATCAACTTTGAAGGTGAAGACGGAAAAGACATCATTGTGGATTTCCTTCAGAAGCCAAATGCAGATGATACACAGGAACACCTGATTGACCGGTTGGAACGGCTCATTTTTCAGATCAGCATGGTTGCAAACATCAATGATGAAAATTTTGGTGCTGCAACTGGAATTGCACTGAAATATAAATTGCAGTCTATGTCAAATCTGGCAAAGACTGAAGAAAGAAAGTTCACTTCAGGAATGAACCGGCGTTATAAGCTGATATTCAGCAACCCGGTATCAGGAATGAAAAAGGATGACTGGACAAAACTGGAATATAAGTTCACCCGGAATTTCCCGGCAAATGAACTTGAAGAAAGTGAAATTGCAGGAAACCTTGCAGGTATCACTTCCCATGAAACACAGTTGAAGGTTCTTTCAGTTGTGGATGATGTTCAGGCTGAACTTGATAAAATCAAGGAAGAACAGGATCAGGAAAGCAACAATACTGATTATTTGACCAACAGGACACCACTGACATCTGATGAACAGATTGACGTGTCTGTTGCTGAACAGGTATTCCAGAAGAAAGAAGCGGTGGACAATGGCTGATTATTGGAAGAAGCGTCAACAGCAATTAAACGGTGCTGCTGAAAAGGATGAAGCTGATCTGAAGAAACGCCTTTCTGCATTGTATTCTTCTGAAGAAAAGAAGCTGAACCGGGACATTGCATCATACTATACAATGTATGGAAAAGACAATGTGCTTGAATATCGGAATTTGCTTCAACAGCTTTCTTCAGATGATTACCGCCTGCTGATGGAACGCATGGATGATTTTGGTGAAAAATACCCGCAGTATAAACACCTGTTACTGGTTAGGGCAAGTATTTACAAGCTGAACCGACTTGAAGGTCTTCAGTATTCAGTTCAGATGCAGCAGCTTGAACTTGGCATCAAGGAACAGACAGCGGTTGAAGAACATTTGCTGAAATTAGCTGCAAGGGATTTTACTACTATTCAGGCAGACCTTGGTATGGGTAGACAGTTCAATGCAGAAAATGCTTCACTTGTCAGAAGCATTGTTTATACCAAATGGACAAATGAAAAGAACTTTTCTGACCGCATATGGGATAATAAAGCAAGGCTGTCAAACCTGCTGAATACAACCATTGCACAGGGATTTGCAAGGGGAACCAATTATCAGAAAATGGTGTCATATATCAACCAACGCTTTGATGTTGGAAGAAATGACGCTTACCGGCTGATTTACACAGAAGGAACCTTTGTAATGAATGAAAGTCGTGCAAAGGCGGTTCAGGATATTTTTGAATATTATCATTTATCCTGTTTACCGGGGGCGTGTTCAGATTGTGTTCAGGTGGAAGAAGAAACCACTACATCACCAATCTTGTTTAAAGAACGCATGGATGGTGAAAACTTCCCACCGATTCACCCTTGGTGCAGGTGTGGCTTTGAAATAGTTGTTCCTGATCCGCAACAGTGGATTGATGATTTTGTGAATAAGAACGGCGGTGATCCTGATCTGACTGAAGAACAGCGTCAGAACATTGCAGACATTCTGAATAAGTATGACAAAGATGTGGACGTGTCGAATATACCGACAAAGGAACATTCTGAAGCATACAAGTCATTGATTGATGGATTGGAAAAAGGAAAAGTTGCATACCGTGAAGTTGGAACATTGAACACCAAATTGACAGAAGGTGAAATCATTGAAAGGCTTGGTGGTGGGGATATGACAAAGGGTTCATGTTCTTCACTTGGTTTTGCCTATATCGGAAATAAAAACGGCTATGATGTATTAGACTTCAGGGGTGGTAATTCACAGTATTTCTTTTCACTTAATTCAAATATTAAAAAGATGACGGAATTGCCAAATGTTCAGGCAAGTATTACAATGGTGAAAAAGGAAGCTGCGGACACAGCAAAGATTATTCAGAATCTTGAACATAACAAAGAATATTATCTTGCTGTTGGCAGACACGCAGCGATTGTTAGAAATACAGAAGAAGGTGCACAGTATTTGGAACTTCAGTCCAGATATAAAAACGGATGGATGCCGTTTGACACATACGGTTCAACAGCAATGACCTTAAATAAACGCTTTGGTTGCAGAAAAACCGTTGACCGGTCATATGGCAAAGTTTGGGAAAAATCAGTTGTCTTGATGGATGTTGATTCTTTCAAGGATAATGAAGAATTTAGGGAAATCCTTGGATATATCAACACGGCTTCAGATAAGCAGAAGAAAGGGGTGACAGGTCATGTCCGGTAATTGGTACAAGAACAACAAAGCTGATAAGATTTGGTGGAAAGATACACCTGATACAGTCGGTGAATGGTTGTTCAGCTTTGACAAGGAAAAAGTGTTCAATATGTTTGAAGACTATCCGCACAACCTGACACCTGATCAGAAGAAAATCTTTGATGAAGAAAATCCTGAATGGGCTGAATTTTTCAGTGATAGAAATTAAAATATAAGCAGTGAAAGGGCAGAGGTAAAGAAGTACACACCTTTGCTTTTTTATTGCCTATATGACGATTATATGAGGTGTCAGAGTATGAGAAAACTTGAAATGTTCCATGCGTGTTGGTGTAAGCCTTGTAACTTCCTGCTGAAGAACATTATTCCTGTTGTTCAGGAACAATGCCCGGATCAGGTTGAACTGGTGGATGTAGACAAAAAACCATCATACGCTGAAAGGCGGGGTGTTACCCGTCTCCCAACAATTTATTTGCAGGAAGATGATGTTGCAGTATATAGGCTGACAATGCCATTGGAACCGGAAAAATTGATTGCATGGTTAAGGGGTGAAAGTGATGATCCAAATTAGAATTGAAAATGATGAAGTGGTGATTGTAGGTCATGCCGGTGCAGCATTACACGGTCAGTCAGTTCCGTGTGAAGCAGTGACCGTTCTTGTGAATACGGTGGTTGCTTCTATCTGTGAATTAACGGATGATCACCCGGCGTATATCATGGAATCAGGAAATTTTAAACTTGAAAGAAAGGGCTTGTCTGACAATGCAAAATTGTTAGTCAGGTCTTTTTTAGTGGGGCTATGTATGGTTGCAGAAGCCTACCCTGAATGGATTAACCTTCAGAATAATTCAACCATTGCCTAAGCATTGACGGCGTAAAAAGCTATGGATGAGTGTCTAAGCGGTGCAGACAGAAAAAACACCCGGAAGTGAAGCATTGTACACTATAAAATATGGATTGAAAGGTGGTATTGAACCATGAAGAAAAGAATGATTTATCTGAAACAGTTATTTGAAGATGGTGGTGCAGGTTCCGCAGGTGCAGCGGGTGCAGATGACAAAGGTGGTCAGGAAAAACCTGAAGGTCAGAAAAAGGGCACTGATTCCGGGAAAGATGCCGGGGGTGAAGGTGACAAGGGTGCAGATGAAAAGAAGTATTCTGATGCTGACCTTGATCAGATTATTGGTAAGAAGTTTGCTGAATGGCAGAAAAAGCAGCAGAAAGCGGTTGATGAAGCAAAGAAACTTGCTGAAATGAACGCACAGGAAAAAGCTGAATATGAACGTGATCAGCTTCAGAAAGAACTGGATGCTTTGAAAAAGTCTTCCACGCTTGCAGAGATGGGAAAAACTGCACGCAAGATGTTATCTGATGACGGTCTGAATGTTCCTGATGATCTTGTATCAATGATCATTACTGAAGATGCAGAAACAACAAAAGCCAATGTTCAGCAGTTCAGCAAATTGTTCAAAGTTGCGGTACAGGATGCCGTAAAAGATGCCCTGAAAGGAAAAGCACCGAGCAAAGGCGGTTCTTCCACCATGACAAAAGAAGATATTATGAAGGTAAAAGACCGTGTGGAACGTCAGCGTTTGATTGCTGAACACATGGATTTATTCAAATAAGAAAGGAATAACAAACATGAAAAATTATAAGTACATTAAGCAGCTTTTTGAAGCTGAAACCGGAACTATTAAAACCACTGACCTTGATCCTGCAATTTCCATTGACCACAATCAGCGTCTTGTGCAGGGTATTCAGTCCCTTATGACAATTCTTGGTATTGTGGAAATGACACCAATGGCAGCAGGAACACAGGTAAAACAGTACAAGTACACCAAAGGTGCTGATCCTGAACAGGTTGGTGAAGGTGAAGTGATTAACCTGACACACTTTGAACGCAAACTTGCCAACACCTTTGAACTGATTCTGAAGAAATTCCGTAAACAGAGTACAGCGGAAGCTATTCAGCGTGTTGGACGTGGCAAAGCTATTGATGATACAGACACTTTATTGATGCGTTCTGTGCAGCGTGGGGTGAAAAATGACTTTTTCACTTATCTTCTTAAAGGTACAGGAAAAGCAGACAATCTTGCAGAGAAAAAAGCAGAAGCAAGTGTGTCAATTCAGGGTGCTATTGCCGGTATTTGGGCGAAACTTTCCGCACACTATGATGACATGGACGTAACACCGATTTACTTTGTGAATCCTCTGGATGTTGCAACTTATCTTGCAAACGCAACCATCACCCTTCAGACCTCTTTTGGTTTCCAGTATGTTGAAAACTTCCTTGGTCTTGGCACAGTTGTTTTTGATAATACTGTGACCGCAGGTACAGTTGTTGGTACAGCAAAAGAAAACCTGAATGGTATTTACATCCCGGCAGGTGGTGACGTTGGACAGGCTTTTGGTCTTACATCTGACAGCACCGGTCTTGTAGGTATGAAACATTATCTTGCAGATGACAGTGCTTCCGTTAATACCCTTCTGATGTCTGGTGTTACTTTCTATGCGGAAGATGTAGCCGGTATTTTCAAGGCAAATGTGAACGTAGAAGCAAAAGCAGCGTAAAACAGTGAAGGGAAGGTGATAAATAATGCTTGATGGCGTGATTGAACGTGTTCAGCGTAGAATGAACACAGAAACATATGATGAAAGCATCATGGAAGAAATCACACAGACTGTGACGGATCGTTTGTGCTTGCGTTTGGGTGTATCTGAAGACACCTTCCCTTCTGCTTTTTTGTCAATCTTGGTTGAAGCATCTGTGAAGGTGTGGCGTAGACGTTACTATGAAGGAATCAGTGAAGAAAAGATTGGAAACGGTGCAGTTTCCACAAGTTTTGTTGCTGATGTCCTATCAGAATATCAACCGGAAATTGATAGTTGGCTGAACAGTGCTGAAGCGGATGCCGGGAACAGAAAGAAGGTCAGATTCTTATGATTTGGAAACAGTGTTCAATTTATGCTGAAATCAAAGATGGAACAACTGATGAACTTGGCAATGCAAAAAAGTCATTGACTGAAGTGTGGTCTGGAAGTGTAAGGTTCACCCCTTGGACAGATCAGCAAAAAGCACTGGAAGGACGTGATGTGACGGATAATGAACAGATTTATGCTGTTCCAGTAGACTTTGAAACCATATGGACTGCAAAGAAAGCGGTTCTGGATGGCATACCGCATGAAATCAAGGTCATTACTGAATGTGCACCACGTTGGACTTTTATTCAGGTTAGGGTGATGAAGAATGGGCGAACTTAGATATAACATCACTGTTGACGGTTGTGAAGAACTGGCAGCAGCTTTGAAATCTGCTTCTTCAGTCAGATTTCAGGGCGTTGCCAAAATCACAGCACAGGAAATTTACAACAGGGGTATGAATGGCGGGACACCGGTTGACACTGGTGAATTACGCCAATCTTTAAGTATTGAAGTCAGCGGTGAAAAGGCTTCAGTTGGTTATACAAAAGATTATGCACCACACGTTGAATTTGGACACAGGACAGGAAACGGTGGTTATGTAGCCGGTCAACATTACCTTCAAAGAAACGTTGAAACACAGCGTCCACGTTACAAAAAATTATTGATTGACAATTTAAAGAGGGTATTGAAATGATGTTGAAACAGTTCCCTATTACGGAATTGATCAAAGCTATTCAGACAAGGGTGCAGGATGGAACCGGTAAAAAATGTTTTGACTTTGTTGAAAAAGATGAAGTCAGTCCATTTTATTTTGCTGAATTTGTTCAGTCAAAACCGGCAAACAGTAAAACCATGTTTGTGCAGGACTATACCGTATATGTCCATGTGATCACAGAAGAAAGTGAAAGCACAGTTCCAATGTATAAATACATTGAAGAATTGGAAGAAGCAATGACACAGGACATTGCTATTCCTGAACCTTACACCCTTGTACTTCAGAAAGATAATGGTATTCTTTCACATTATCGTGAAGAAACAGGTGAACATCATGCAATCGTTAGCTTTGGTTTTAAAATCAGTTATGGTTGGAAGATGAAGATATAAAGAAAGGAAAGTAACATGAAAAAGTATGTAAAACAGCTTTTTGAAAATGAATATGACAAGGAAGCATATTGTGATTTCAGTGCAAATGCTTCCAAAGCTATTGCAGGTAAAGACTTGCTGCTTGCAATCTGGAATGATGACGGAACAAAGATTCTTGCTATTTCCGGTCAGCAGTCTTTAACAATTAACCGTTCCGCAGATACCGTTGAAATCACATCCAAAGACACTGAAGGTGGTTGGAAATCATATATTGCGGGAATGAAGGAATGGTCTATTGATACAGGTGGTATCTATGTAAAAGATGATGAATCACACAAGATTTTATCTGCTGCATTTGACAACGGTGATCCGGTGTGCATTAAGGTGTACAACAACAAAGAAAAGGTTGGTATGTTTGGCGGTCTTGCCGTTATCACCAACTATCCTATTGAAGCACCTTATGATGACAGTGTGACCTATTCCCTGACTTTCAGCGGTATGGGAAAATTAGTTGATCTCACAGTCAATAAGCCTGACACTGATACACTTCCGCAGTAATTTGGAAAGGATGAATAAAAATGTTTGAATTTAAAGATAAACAGTATGAAATGAAATTCAACCGTGAACGTGTGAAACTGGTTGAAAAAGCAAATAAAGGTTCCCTGATCGGTGAATGGGTGCAGACCAATGGAATGTGGTCTTTACAGACCATTGAACTTGTCTTCCAGTTATGTGTGAAGGAAGCGGGTTCTGATCACTTCCTGTCACAGCGTGAAGGTCTGGAACTTTGCAATGATTACATGGCTGAAAAGGGGTATGGTGCTGTTGCTCTGATGGTTCAGGAAGCATTACAGGACGATATGCCTTTTTTATTCCGAACGACCTAATTGAATATGAGTATTTGGAACCAAAAGAAACAACACCAAAATATAAAGAAATGGCAAAGCCTTATCAGGAAGATATTGACTTTGCTTTTTTTGTTGTCAATTTTGGTTACACCAAAGCTGATTATAATGCGTTGACAGAGCGTGAACGAATGTTTATTTACAAGGCTTATGAAAATAACCTTGTGTCACAGTCCACGCTTCTGCGGGACGCTGTATTCAATGCGGTCAACAACGCATTGCGTAAGAAAGGGAAACGCTTTCAGAAACTTTGGAAGAAACGCCCTAAAAAAGCAAATAAAGAATTGGTCAATACAAATCTTCAGACGGTTCAGGAGATTGAACAGCGTGAAAAAGGTTGGATTGATATTATTTACAAAGCAAACGGTATGAAAAAGCCTAAGCGGAAAGGATCATAACAATGGCTGATTACAGTTTGGTAGTTGATGTTGAAGCCGTTGATAAGGCTTCAACCGTCTTTGATAAAATTCATGGGAATGTGAACAATTTCAAGAATGGAATTGAAGGTGCAGGAACCGCCACAACAAAAACTATGGCTGATGTGGGAAAATCCATGCAGAATGTAGGAAATCAGATGGCAAGCACCGGAAAAACCATGACTGCAACGGTCACAACCCCTATTATGGCAGCGGGAACCGCTGCGGTAAAAACTGCATCAGATTTTGAAGCAGGTATGTCTGAAGTTCAGGCTATTTCAGGTGCAACCGGTACAGAACTGCAAGACTTAAAAGCTAAAGCGTTGGAAATGGGAAGCAAGACAAAATTTTCCTGTTCTGAGAGTGCGGAAGCCATGAAGTACATGGGAATGGCAGGCTGGAAAGCAGAGCAGATGATTGACGGTCTTCCGGCTGTTATGTACCTTGCCGGTGCAACAGGTGAAGACCTTGCAACAACATCTGATATTGTTACGGATGCCTTGACCGCCTTTGGACTTGGCGCAGATAAAGCAACTCATTTCACAGATGTTCTTTCCAGTACCGCAACGAACGCCAACACCAATGTTAGCATGATGGGTGAAACATTCAAATATTGTGCCCCTGTTGCGGGTGCACTTGGCTTTTCGGTAGAAGATACTGCTGAAGCTATTGGTTTAATGGCAAACAGCGGAATCAAGGGAAGTCAGGCAGGTACAGCGTTGCGTTCAACATTTACCGCACTTGCAGGTGAAGTGAAACTTAGTGGTGCAGCATTTGGTGAAGTGGAAATTGCAACAACCAATGCTGATGGAAGTATGCGTTCACTGACAGATATTCTTGATGATTGCCGTGTGTACTTTGACCAGATGACAGAAGCAGAACGTTCAAATGCAGCACAGTCCCTTGTTGGTAAGAATGCAATGTCAGGCTTCCTTGCGTTAATGAACGCAGCACCGGAAGACATCAACAAAGTCAGATCAGCAATAGAAGGTTGTGACGGTGCTACGGAAGATATGTATAAAACAATGAATGATAACTTGGAAGGTCAGTTGACAGAATTGAAATCATCTTTGGATGTTCTTGCAATTTCCTTTGGTGAACTGATGTTACCGGCTATCAAAGACATTGTTGCAGGTATTCAGACTTTTGTGAACTGGCTGAACAGTTTGGATGATGGGGCTAAAAACTTTATTATCCGGGCAGCTTTAGTTGCTGCTGCACTGGGACCGATTTTGATGATTGGTGGAAAACTGATCAGCGGAATTGGTACACTGATCACCATTGGTTCAAAGGTTTCCGGTTTGATTGCGGGCGTTGGTTCTGCTTCCGCTGCTGCTGCACCTGCGGTGGGTAGTGCCGGGACAGCACTTGGTACATTATCAAGTAATGCCCTTGGTTTAATTGCCCTTGGTGCAGGTATTCTTTTAGCTGCTGCGGGCTTGGCTCTTTTGGCACAGTCTGCTATTGCTATCGGTAATGCAGGTGCACCGGCTGCGGTTGCTATGGCTGCAATGGTGGGTGTAATTGCATTGTTAGCAGTAGGTGCTGCTGCACTTGCCCCGGCACTGGCAGCGGGTGCAGTGGGACTTGTGGCATTTGGTGCAGGTCTTACACTTGTAGGTGCAGGGGTGACTTTGGCGTGTGTCGGTATTACACTGCTTGCAACACAGCTTCCAACTGTCGCACAGTACGGTGGAACAGCAGCAGTTGCAATTCTTGAACTTGGTGGTGCATTGACCGTATTCAGTGCCGGTGCATTGGCAGCGGGTGCAGCTTCCACGGTACTTGGTGCAGGTCTTACTGTTGCAGCAGTCGGTGCAGCAGGTGCAGCGGTTAGCGGTGCAGCACTGACAGTTGCTATTTTGGCATTGTCTGTTGCAGTTTTAGCTGCATCCGTTGCAGTTATCGCATTGGGTGCAGGACTGAATTTGTGTGCACCGCCTATTGCCATGATTGGGACAAATGCAACCACGGCAGCAGCGGGAACGGCATTATTGACCGCTGCAATGATCGCACTTTTAGTTCCGGTTACTGGTGGCACAGTTGCGGTTCTTGCCTTTGATGTATCACTGGTAACGCTTGGTGGTACATTCCTTGTTGCAACAGCGGGTGCGATTGCACTTGATGCTGCACTGGTGGCAATGAACGCAAGTATTACAAGCATTGCAAGTGCAGCTTCTTCTGCATCACAGTCAATGTCTGAAATTCAGGGAAGTCTGGATGTTGTAAAAGCGGGCGTGTCCGGTTTAGGTGATCTGTTTGACAATGCAGTCAAGAAAATCATCAGTACATTTTCAAGTAATACAGGAAATGCACAATCTGCTGCGGTTGCCTTTGGTTCAGCAATCACCAATGGTGCAAAGACTGGTTTACAACCTATTCAGGGTAATACAAATACAACCATGTCAGCGTTGTTGACTTTACTGACAACAACCATGACAAGGGCAAATTCAACAACTGTCAGTGGGATGTCAAAAATCAATGCTTCTTCACAGAGTGGTTACAGGACATTGCAGAATAATACCACAAGTATGCTGACACAGCTTGAAGGAAAGTTCAGAACAACACTGAACAGTATTCAGAGTATGTTTGCATCTTGCAAGTTATCCTTTAACCAGAACATTGCACTTCCGCATTTTTCAATGTCTGGAAGTTTCAATGCACAGACCGGTGCAACACCATCTGTACACGTGCAGTGGTATGGAAAAGCGTATGATCAGGCGTATATGTTCAATACACCAACCGTGTTCAATGGACGTGGTTTTGGTGATGGAAACGGTGCTGAAATAGTGACAGGTGATGCACACCTTGTTGACCTGATGAAAGAAGCGTTCAAAGATTTTGGCGGTGATACCATCATTCCGGTATCTATCGGTGAAGAACGTCTTGACACTATTGTTGTTACAGCACAGCAGCGTGCAAACTTCAGGTCAGGGGGTAGATAACCAATGTTGAGTGATTATCCGGTAAAAATTAACGGTATTGAACTGTTCCCATCTTCAGGGTGGGAACAGTCCCATTCACCCATTGAAAATATATACCAGACTGAAGCCGGTACAGATCAGATCAGCGTGACACGTTATGACAAGCTGACGGTTACTGCAAAGTACCGTTGTCAGTCTGAATGGTTAGGTATCTTTTCAGCGTTCAGTAAATTGGACACCCTTCAGGTGGAAATTTATGATGAAGAACTGGATGCCTACAAATTAAGAAATATGAGAATGAGAAACTATAAAAAGACACTTATTGAATTTTCAGAAAAAGTGAAGGACACCAAAGGTGTTTGGGATGTGTCCTTCAGTTTAGAGGAATTTTAAAATGTATGCTGTATCAGATGAATATAAAATTGCAATGAAAAGACCTGTGCAGCGGTTCCGCATGAAAGGGACATTTGCCAATCTTCCATTTACTGAAGAAAATATTCTTTCAGGTTCTTTTGTCATTACGAACCAATGTAGTGATGGAAATGAAGTAAAAATTGGTCAAGTCTATATTGGTGAATTATCCGCAACTTTCAGAAAGTTGGAATTTCCCCGGTACAGTCTTGACGGTAAACCAATAAAGCCAATTTTTCAACGTATGGTTGCATCTGGTACATATGAAGATGTTCCACTTGGTGTATTTAATATTTCAGAAGCGGAACACACCGCTGCGGGTATTGAAATAAAAGCCTATGACAATATGGCAAAGTTGGATAAAAACTGCACCATCAATTCTGCAACCGGTACACCTTACCGTCTTGCACTTATGGCTTGTGCGAACTGCGGAGTTGAACTTGGAACTTCAGAGGAAGAATTTGTCAAGTTTGCGAATGGTACGGAAACTTTATCCATGTTATCTGAAAATGATATTGAAACGTGGCGGGATTTTATATCATGGGTTGCACAGGCTTGTGCTTGTTTTGTGACCTGTGACCGTAAAGGAAATATTGTGTTCCGGGCATATGGTCAGGATGTGGTTGACACCATTGATCCGCAGCACCGCTTTTCAGGTGGTTCTTTTTCAGATTTTGAAACAAGATATACAGGAATGTCAGTGGTAAACATTGGAGATAAAACCACATCTTATTATGGTTTGGAAACTGATGATGCACTGACATATAACTTGGGAAGCAACCCATTTCTTCAGTACGGTGTAAGTGAAGCACTGACGGATATACGTCTTGCAATCCTGCGGGCGTTGCAAAAAATTGATTATGTGCCGTTCAAAGTACAGATGATTGGTGATCCGTGTTATGACTTAGGGGATGTGTTCAAGTTTCCTGATGGAATTGCAGACAGTGACAAACTGTTCTGTATGACCAAATACACCTTCAGATATAACGGTAGTTATGAAATGGTGGGCGTTGGTAAAAATCCCGCACTTGCAAACGCTAAAAGTAAAACTGATAAAAACATTGCGGGTTTAATGAACACGGATGATGAAGATAAATTGCACTTTGTAGTGTATACCAATACAGGTGCGGTGGATGTGGGGGATGGTGATGATAAATCTGTCATGTTCATGCGTTTTATTGTGCGTGAAACAACCCACGTTGTTATTGATATGGAATTTCTTGTCACTGCTGAAACAACAGAAAGCGGTGACTTTTTAAATTGGATTGAAAATGATGCGGTGGTCACGGTCACTTATTACATTGACGGTGAAGAAGTTGAATTGCGTCATCCTGTGGAAACGTGGCAAGATGGAAAACACGTCTTCAGATTGCGTTATGATTTACAGGCAGCAAAAGCAGCTATTCATACGTGGGGTGTGTGGTTTTCAATGAACGGTGGTTCAGTACACATTGAACCGTATGACATTCATACAGTTGTTATGGGACAAGGTTTAACTGGTGACGGTGAATGGAACGGTGTTATTGATGCACGTGATGATGTGCAGCGTTTCACAATGTATATGTTCAGAGATATGGAAGAACAAATGAAGGTATCGGGTGAAGTTCCGAAAAAGGCAAAACCTTCTGACACTGTTGGAAGATTTGATTTCCTGAATATGTTCAGAGGTATCACAGACACATATACCGCAACTAATAATCTGATGACGTTCACGCCGTGGGTAAATCAGGATAAGGTTTCAACAACCTGTAACACTGATAAAACGCTTGGTTGGGTTGGTGCAGGAACAACGGCACTTGACACTGCTTTATCAGTTACAACCGTTTCAATGACAGGTGTGGAACGTGTGGAAACACGGTCTTCCAATGCTATCTTTGATGTGTCATTTGATGGTGGTAAAACTTGGGTTGGATGGACTACGGTTGGTTGGGTAAAAGGTGCGTACATGATTAAAGATGAAATTGAAGCAGTCACCCCTACTGGTTGGGCTTCTGGTGGTTCATCTGTCATTATTCGTGTCACACTTGAAACTGATGCGTCACTATTCACATTAGATGTATATGGAGGGAAAGTAAATGCTTAAAGGTCATGTAGAAATTACCTTGCATAACCATAACAGCGGGATGAAAGAAAGAATTGAAGGTGACAATCTGATCACTGATGCAATTAAATATATTATTCCAAACTGGATTGGTGCAAACAATTCACCAAATAGTTGCGTGATGCCACTGTGCAGCAGGGCACTTGGTAGCATCATGTTATTTGATGGACAGTTGGAAGAAAAGGCTTCCAACATCTTTTTCCCCGGAAAAGAAGCACATTTCATTGCTGGGGCAGGTCAGGGAACAAACACTGACCGTTCTGATGGCGGTTCTTACAATGCGTCAGAAAGCTATGAAACAGATACCGGATTTGTTACCACATGGGATTTTAGTACATCACAGGCAAACGGAAGTATTCAGTCACTTGCAAGAACATTATGCCCTAATGGAAATTATGTTCACCCGTTTTATGGTTTTTATGACAGTAGTATTCATTACGCAAGACCGCTGTCACAGGACACAAGTTCCTGTTCATTGTCACCGCTTTGCTATGACGTGAAAAAACAGGAATTATATTACATTGGGATTACAGATGGAAACAAAACAAGTTCAGAATACATCAGTTCTGAAAGGGTATATGACTATACCACTGAATTTGCAATCTATAAAGAATATATCCCAACAAACCTGTATGGATTGGCAGACGTTGCAAACAGAAGGAAACAACCGGAAGAATTGGCACGTTTCAGTATAACAAGGCGTGGCAATTCAACAAACCTTGCTCATTATTTCTTCCCCGGATATGACGGAAAAGCCTATTTAGTAGCATCTTATTCCAACAGTACCGGTGATGGTAAATTTGAGTATTGGACAATTTCATGGGATGAAAATTACAACTTTGAATTGTCAGATAAAAAAGAAGTTGCTACAAGGGGTTGCCACTTATCAAATAGATGGGAAGTGGTATCAAAAGGCTATGCTTATATCAGAAGTTATGATTTGAAATCCATCTATATTGTGAACCTTGCAAACACCGTGGACATTATTCAGGCGGTGCTTCCAGATGAATATATTCTTACAACAGATACATTTGTTGCATTGAACAACGGCGGTATTCGTTTTAAGTGTTACAAAATAGTTGAAGGGACTACTGGAACATATGAGTATCACATGGGTGTGTGCTATCAGGATAGTAAAATTGTTGTATCACCATTAAAAGCATACTTCAGTTCTTCAAGCTATGGAAGCATTTCAAATTCATATACCAACCCATATGCGTTGGTGACTGATAATTTGATGATGTATGGAAGAAGTGGTTCAGGTTATACCGGATATGGTTATTTGCCGGTGAACTATCTTGGAAGTATTTTCAATCTTCCTTCCCCGGTAGTAAAAACAGCAGCATCTTCCATGAAGGTTGTATATACCTTGACCAATATTGATGAATAAAGGCGGGTGGTGATATGAAATTCAGGATCAATATTGACTATCGTGGTTCATCAAAAATCCTGAAGCGGTTGTGTGAAGCGGTGAACTATCTTTCTGAAAATGCAAACGGTGATATGCTCACAAGTGTCTACGATACCAACAATGATGGTATCGTAGACAATGCTGAAATGGTCAACGGTCATAGTGTTCATAAAGATGTTCCTGCGGATGCAAAATTCACAGATACCATCTATGATGACACTTATGTGCGTGGACGTGTTCAGGCAAATGCAAACAATATCACGCTGATCATGGAAACATTGTTCAATTCTGAATATCACTATTTGGTTGACAGTAAGGGTAATGTTATTTTAGACAGTCATGGTTATCCCATTTATACAGCAAAGTTTTTATCATTGCTTGCAGAAATGCAGAAGGAAATTGAAGAATTACAAAGAAAGGTGGGATCATAATTGTTTGCGATTAGAAACAATGAAATGCGTCTGACAAGAGGTGACACCGCAATTTTTCAAATAATGTTGGACGGATATAAAATCAAAGAAACTGATGAAGTTGTGTTTTCAGTGAAAAAGAAAATCACTGATCAGGAATATACATTACAGAAAAATATGCAGCTTGGTTGTTTTATCCTTGAAGCTGAAGACACCGCAAAGTTGGAACCCGGTATTTATGATTATGACATTCAGATCACAACCGCAGAAAATGTGGTTTATACGCCGGTGAAATCCAAAATCACAATAATGAGAGGGGTGACAGAATGAAAGGAATTGTTGTTCCGGTGCAGACTGTTGAAGGAAAAATGAACATCCCTGATCTGATTAAGGGTGAACCCGGTGCAGCTTACATTATAACTGATGCTGATTATGAAGCCATTGCAGAAGTTGTGGTTCAGAAATTAACACCAACCCTGAATGAGATTTCAAAAAATATTAAAGATATTCAAAATGCAGTTGAAGAATTGCAGTCAAGAAAATATCTGTATTACGGTACAAAGAAAGGAAGTGTGACAAATGGCAGCGGTGACTGATGAAGGAAGAAGAATCATTGATCAGGAACAAGCACTGACAATTTTCCCTGAAGACTGCATTATCATTGACAGTGCAACTAACGGTACACGGCAGATCACATATGAAGCATTGTGCAAAGCAGTAGCATCAACACTTGGCATTTCTAACATTAAGCAGACCGCAGACAATGCAATGCCAAAATCCACCTATGATAAAAATGGTGATGGTATTGTTGATAATGCTTCAGCGTTAGATGGACATGAAGCAGATTACTTTGCAACTGCTGAAAGCCTGAAGAATGTCAAAGAAAATGCAGACGGTGCAATGCAGGTAAAAACCTATGATTCCAATAAAAATGGAGTTGTGGACAATGCGGAAAAGGTAAATTCCCACACGGTTGAAAGTGATGTTCCTGCGGGGGCGGTTTTCACTGATACGGTTTATGATGATACAGAAATCAAAAAAACAGTTGAAGAAAACACAAAGAAGATTTCTGAACTTCAGGGTGGAATTGGTCTTTCTGTTGTAGACGGTAAAATTCAGCAGACTATAACAAAATAAAGGAAGGTATTAAAAAATGGCAAACGCTTCAGAATTTTTGCTGACTGATGCAACAGGTCAGCGTATTGCAAACGCTTTGGAACTTTTATCCATCACCAATGGTAAAGCTGCTGTTGGTGCAGGTCTTCACAATTCCCTGTTTCGTGGGAAGTCCCTTGGTACTTCATTGACAGCAGCACAGTCTGCTGCGATTGTGGCGGGGACATTTGATGATATGTATGTTGGTGACTACTGGACAATTAACGGCAGGGTGTACCGCATTGCAGGTTTTGACTTGTATTTACATACAGGTGATACGGAAATGACCAAACATCATGTTGTAATTGTACCTGATAAAAATATGTACAGTGCACAGATGAATGAAACCAACATTACAACCGGCGGTTATTATAACAGTGTGATGAAACAGTCAAATCTTGCACAGGCATTGACAACCATTGAAGGTGATTTTGGTGCAGCACACATTTTGACTTGCAGAAAACTTCTGACCAATGCTGTTAATGGTTCCAATGTATCAGGTTGGGCTTGGTACGATTCTAAAATTGATCTGATGACAGAAAGACAGGTTTATGGTTCCGCTGCATGGGGGCAGGGAAACCTGAACGGTTACAATGCAAATATGCAGTATTCACGTTTTCCGCTGTTTACCCTTGCACCTGAATTTATTACTACCCGTAGTTGGTATTGGCTTCAGGATGTTACCGGTTCTCCGTCCTTCGCCAATGTCAGCGGCACTGGTAATGCGGGCACCGGTAGTGCTTCTAACTTTGGCGGTGTCCGTCCTGCTTTCCTTATCGCATGATCGACTATCCCCGCCCCTTGTGGGCGGGGATTTACAATAAATTGAAAGGAAGAAACAATGTCAGATATACCTAAAAGCAAACGGTCAGGTTCTAAACTTGAAGCTGTTCACAAGGCGTATATGATCCGGTCACGTATTACACAAGAACTTCTGCTTTCATTCGCATACAGTCAAAAGAAACTGGAAGATCATGTGAAAAAGATCACGGCTTACATTCCTGATCCGCAGGAGCGTGAAGCAAGGGCAAAAGTTATTCTGGAAGCAGAAGAAAACTTTGACCTCTGGATCATTCAGAAAGAACGTGAAGATGTGCTGAAATATGCAAAAGGGATTGTGCAACATTTAATTGCAGCAAATACCGTTTATCCACAATACCCTTCGGAATTTGAAGAACGGCGGGTTGAAATGGACAGAGCAATGGAGTGTTGCAACCAACTTCAGCAAGAACTGCAATATATTGCAGAAGTTCTTCCCGCTGATAAAAACAAATATATGTCCATTGCCCTTGAAGTAAAGGGTGAATTTGAAATGATTAAAAAGTTGCGTCAATCGGACAATCGTTTCTTGAAACATTTGAAAAAGTTGTAACTGTAAATTATTCAGTGGGTTGCCTTTGAAGACGGTTCTACGAACTTCGCCAATGTCAACAACAATGGTAATGCGAACAACAATAGTGCTTCTAACTCTAACGGTGTCCGTCCTGATTTCACAACTGCACCAAACATGGACAAAGTTTCCGGGTGCAGCAATGGGAAAGGAAAGGCAATCCCTTCAGCGGTGAAGCTGATAAATGCAAACTCTGACGTGTCCAGTTACGACTGATGACACTATAAGCAGGGTGAATTTTTTATGAATAAGTTAATTGATGCCAATTATTTATATGATGCGGGTACACTTGCAATAAAAAGCAGTAACTTCAAATATGCCACACATATGTATGAAATGAACCATCTGATTGAAACCGCTGAACTTCAGCGTGATCTGAAATCAGGTGAATATGTTCCACAACCGGGAAGTAAATTTCCTATACAGGAACGTGGTAAACTTCGATACATCACAAGTAATGTGATGCGTGATAAGACAGTGAACCATGTTATGTGTGATGAAATTGTTATGCCCGCTATTACACCGCACCTGATACATGACAATGGTGCTTCACAAAAGGGAAAAGGAACATCTTTTACACGCAGAAGATTTGAAGAACATCTTCACAGCTATTACATGGAACATAAAAGCAATGAAGGGTATGTCCTGTTGCTTGATTTTTCCGGGTATTATGCAAACATTCTTCATAGTAACTGCAAAGCCGTCTTACACAAGATGATTCTTCCCACATTGCAGACGGAAGAAGAAAGGGAACTTGTCACAGGTATCATTGACAATATCTTCCGGTCATATGAAACAGACGTGTCATATTTGACTGATGAACAGATTGAACAACTGTATGTCAGCAAGGTTGATCCACTGATGAATATGAATGTTCCCGGAAAGCTGCTGACTGGTGAAAAGATGCTGAAGAAAGGCGTTGACATTGGGAATCAGCTTTCACAATCCATAGGTATTGTATATCCTTACCGAATAGACAACTATGTGAAGATAGTAAAAGGGTGCAAACGCTATGGAAGATATACAGATGACAGTTATGTCATTCACCATGATAAAGAATTTCTGAAAGAAGTGCTTGCCGGTATTCAAAGCATAGCACAGGGACTTGGATTGATAATAAACATGAAAAAGACACGTATTGTGAAACTATCATCTTTCTTCCGGTTCCTTCAGGTTGGTTATTCCCTGACTGACACAGGGCGGGTGATTAAGAAAATCAACCCAAAGAATGTCACAAGGGAAAAACGGAAGCTGAAAGCATACAAGCGTTTATTGGATGCAGGAAAAATCGAATATTCAGATATTGAAAACAGCTTCAAGTCATGGTTGGGTACACACTGGAAACTTATGTCAAGAATACAAATCAGAAACTTAAAGAATCTTTATTATGAATTATTTGGAAAGGTGATAACATGGAACAAAAAGAAAAATTCACGATTATCTTGGCTGATGGAACACGCCTGATCAACTTAACTATGAATGGAAATAACTTCATTGCGGATCATGTGATTGCAGATGAAGTGTTATCTGCTGATAACCTGATTGGTGTCACCATTAATGATGAATACCATGACCAGATGGTTCTTGATGGTAAAACGGATGTTGATGGTGAAAATACTTGGTTCATCTTACGTGACATGACTGCGGAAGAACTGAAAGATTTGGACATTGCTGCAAAATTAGATTACCTTGCTATGGAAATGGGGGTTGAACTGTAATGAAACATTCAAAGAACTATGCAAAAGTAAAACGTTACTATGACCTGAAGATGTGGGACAAAGAAAAAGTTTACAATGCGGTTGGCAAATGGATCACCGCAGAAGAATATCAGGAAATCACTGGTGAAGAATATGAAAAAGAGTAAACACCGTATAACTATCAGACCGCCGTAGTTTTACGGTGTTTTATTTTAGACAAGGAAATTATCACAGACATAAAAACAACCGCTATATGACCATTATATGAGGTCACAGGCGGTTGTTTTTATGTAGAAAACCAATAGAAAGGAATTGACCATTATGAAAGAAGGAATCTGCACAGGTGTTGGAATCGTTGGCGGTTTTATTGCAAGCCTGTTTGGTGGTTGGGATGCTGCATTGATCACATTAGTTATGTTTATGGGAATTGATTATATTTCCGGTTTACTTGTTGCAGGAGTTTTTCACAATAGCAACAAAACAGACAGTGGAACACTGGAATCAAAGGCAGGGTTTAAAGGACTTTGCAGAAAAGGAATGACACTGTTATTCGTATTGATTGCGTACAGGCTTGATTTGGCGTTAGATGTCAATTACATCCGGGATGCCGTGATCATTGGGTTCATGGCGAATGAGTTAATCAGCATTGTTGAAAACGCCGGTCTGATGGGTTTACCGCTTCCCGCTGTAATTACCAAAGCTATTGACGTACTCACAAAAAAGGCAGAAAGAGATGATAAAGAATGACAAATCAGGAATTTATTAATCAGATTGCGGTGAATGCAAGGAAATATGCACCGCTGTACAGTATCAAGGTAATCAGTGCAATTATTGCACAGGCAATCCTTGAAAGCGGATGGGGCAAGTCTAAACTTGCCCTGATCTATCACAACTATTTTGGGATGAAATGCGGTACAAAGTGGACAGGTAAAAGTGTCAACATGACCACACAGGAAGAATATGAGCCGGGAACCCTGACAACTATCAAGGACAATTTCAGAGTGTATGACAGCATGGAAGAAGGGGTGAAAGGGTATTTTGAATTTCTTCAGCTTGCCCGGTATCAGAATCTTAAAGGGATCACTGATCCTAAAAAGTTTTTGGAAACTATCAAAGCAGATGGTTATGCAACAAGTTCAACCTATGTTCAGAATTTAATGGAATTGATTGAACAGTATGACCTGACCAAATATGACAAAGGGGTGGAAACAATGTCAAAAACAGAGAACGCTATTCAGTGGATGGAAGACACTGCAAGGGATGATTCACATGGTTATTGTCAGACACACCGTTGGGGTGCAGATGGTGACTATGATTGTTCATCAGCGGTCATTACAGCGTGGGAACAGGCAGGTGTTCCAGTAAAGACTAATGGTGCAACCCATACAGGGAATATGCTTCCAGTATTCAAGAAATGTGGTTTTGAGGATGTGACCGCTTCAGTTAATCGTTCAACTGGTGCAGGTCTGAAGCGTGGTGACGTTCTGCTGAACACTGCACATCACACTGCAATGTATTGTGGTAATGGTCAGGAAGTGGAAGCATCTATCAACGAAAAAGGAACTGCAACCGGCGGGACACCGGGTGATCAGACCGGAAAAGAATTTCTGATCAGACCATACAGAAATTATCCTTGGACAAATGTACTTCGATATAAAGAAGAAGCAGGGAACAAGTCTGTTTCTGAAGTTGCACAGGAAGTTGTTTCTGGTTTATGGGGAAACGGTGACGCAAGAAAAAATGCTTTAGTTGTAGCCGGTTATGACTATGCAGAAGTTCAGGCAGCCGTTAATGCTCTTTTAAATGGGACAACCCCAACGCCTGCAAAATCTGTTGCAGAAGTAGCAAAAGAAGTTGTTAATGGCAAGTGGGGCAATGGTGATGATCGCAAGAACAAACTTGTGGCAGCAGGATATAATTATTCTGAAGTTCAGAAAGCGGTCAATGCTTTACTGAAAGGGACAAGCACCGTAGACCTGACAAAGATTGCAAAAGAAGTTATTGCCGGTAAATGGGGAAACGGTCAAGACCGAATTGACCGCCTGAAAGCAGCCGGTTATGACTATGCTGCGGTGCAGAAAAAAGTCAATGAATTACTGTAACACCTTGTTACTAATTTGTTACTAATTGAGGGGATTTTCATAGATTTCACAAGATATAAAATACTGAACTTTCCGCAGAAATACAGTGTTTTCTGCACTGTTCAGAGCGTGTTTTTTATGATACATTAAAAATGTGCCTGGTCTATCTTCAGACAGGCACA
>ERZ1035006.779-NODE-779-length-24064-cov-7.879462_pt1 | contig 24064 bp, 19 predicted proteins | sample MGYA00520694_ERZ1035006 | MGnify/ENA primary metagenome ERZ1035006 (study PRJEB33766, sample SAMN09781746) | gut metagenome | biome: gut microbiome | host: Homo sapiens | place: Madagascar | study: EMG produced TPA metagenomics assembly of the PRJNA485056 data set... | reverse complement strand
CCACTGCGCCCACAGCCAGATAGCCCGATGATTAAATAGTTTCGCAAACGCCTAAAAATAATTACACTTCACCTGCCAGCTCCTGCAGCAGCACCGCCACCGCCCCATTGTCTGCATGCAGTGCATCGGTCGCCTCCGGATTCATGCTGTAATACCAGTAAAACCCATCCATGTCGTATGCATTCGGATTTTTTTCTCTTTCTGCGCGGATGCGCGCATTTGCGGTGCGCACCAGCTCATCCCACGCTTTTCGCGAATCCATCGGCTGTGCACTGCATCCATATTCGTAAATATCATGTGCCAGCAAAATTTCCAGATTCGCGATATCCTGACGCGTGCGGTACTGTTCGTCAGCCGTGCCGGATTCCTCACCAGACAACGTCGTCGATGCCTTGTCATAAAGCCGTGCCAGTGACTCATAATAATCATCCCTGCCGCACAATTCGCGGTATGCCGCATATTCCTGCATATTCATGAGCATCGCATCCTGACCACAGTTATACGCTGTAAACTGCGTCATATACGGGTCATGCAGCACTGCCTGTACCAGTGCCCGCGTGCTCATATCCGACAGCTGTTCCTCTGACAGCTGTGAAAATTCCCCAAACGCAGCTGCATTCGGATAAATGTGCCCGGTTTTCTGGAAACAGATACTGCTGAACATGGCACCGGTCAGTATCAACAGACAGACTCCTAAAATCAACCGTTTTCTATATGGTACCATGATTCCTCCTGACGTTTGAATAAAAAGAATCCTCGCGGAGCGTTTTATGTGATAGGAATTTCCTATCACATAAAAAACTGCCCAGAGACATCTGCAAAGCATCCTGTTTCTGGACAGTCAGTCATTTTACTTCATTTCGTAACTGTTCAGTGCATTAGCGGTTCCGCTTTGACCTGTTCTGAATAGTTATTTCATTTCTGCTGCGATGCGCTCATAGATGCCATCTGCATCCAGTTTGTACTTGTGGAGCAGTTCCTTTGCAGGACCTGACTCGCCAAATACATCATTCATGCCGATACGTGTAACCTTGGTCGGACACTTCTCGCTCAGGCACTCGCTGACTGCTGCGCCGAGTCCACCGATGATTGAATGCTCCTCTACGGTGAAGATGCGTCCGGTCTTTTGCGCTGCTGCAATGACAAGTTCCTCGTCGAGCGGCTTGATCGTATGGATGTTGATGACCTGCGCATCGATGCCAGCTGCTGCCAGCTTTTCTGCGGCTGCCAGTGACTCGCTCACGCACAGTCCGGTCGCAATGATCGTACAATCCTTGCCGTCGCGCAGCTGTACGCCTTTGCCGATCTCAAACTTGTAATCTGCGTTGTCGTTGATGACAGGCACTGCCAGACGGCCAAAACGTAAATATACAGGTCCTTCATATTCATAAGCAGCCTTTACTGCTGCCTTTGCCTCGACATCATCACTCGGATTGATGACTACCATTCCGGGAATCGCACGCATCAGGGCGATATCCTCATTACACTGGTGGGAAGCGCCGTCCTCACCAACAGAAATACCGGCATGTGTCGCACCGATCTTTACATTCAGATGCGGGTAGCCGATCGAGTTACGCACCTGCTCAAACGAACGTCCTGCCGCAAACATTGCAAAGGTGCTCACAAACGGAACAAATCCACAGGTAGATAATCCGGCTGCGATACCGGTCATATTTGCCTCTGCGATACCACAATCAATATGGCGGTCCGGGAATTCCTTCTTGAATACACCGGTCTTTGTAGCTGCTGCCAAATCGGCATCGAGTACGAGCAGATTCTCATGCTCTTTTCCAAGCTCAACTAAAGCATTGCCGTAGCTGTCTCTTGTTGCAACCTTCTTTACTTCTGACACAATGCTTCACCTGCCTTTCTAAGATCCTCCATTGCGACTGCAAACTCCTCATCATTGGGAGCTTTTCCATGCCAGCCGACATTGTTCTCCATAAAGGAAACGCCCTTGCCCTTTACGGTATGTGCAATGATCGCGGTAGGCATACCCTTGGTAGCCTTTGCCTCATCGAAGGCAGCCTTGATCTGGTCAAAATCATTTCCATCAATATTGATTACATGGAAGTTGAATGCCTCGAATTTCTTGTCGATCGGATACGGTGAACATACCTCATCGATCGGTCCATCAATCTGAAGATTGTTATTATCTACGATCACACACAGGTTGTCCAGCTTACGGAAGCCTGCAAACATCGCTGCCTCCCAGATCTGTCCCTCCTGGATCTCGCCGTCGCCGCACAGTGCATATACACGGAAATCCTTACCGGACTGCTTTGCGCCTAACGCCATGCCGCACGCAGCAGACAGTCCCTGTCCGAGTGAACCGGATGACATGTCCACACCGGGGATATGCTTCATATCAGGATGTCCCTGCAAGTAGGAGCCGGTATGTCTTAAAGTCAAAAGATCCTCAACCGGGAAATATCCGCGGTGTGCAAGTGCCGAATACAGACCGGGAGCTGTATGTCCCTTTGATAATACAAAACGGTCGCGATCCGGATCTTTCGGATTCTTCGGATCGATGTTCATCTCTTCAAAATAGAGATACGTGAAGATATCTGCTGCGGAAAGAGATCCGCCGGGGTGTCCGGCCTTTGCAGCGTGCACACCCTCGACGATGCCTTTGCGAACTTCAACAGCAGTTTTCTGAAGCTCAAGCTTGTTCATGTTTTTTCTCCTTATATAATTTCGTTCAGCCCGCGCCACTCGCAAAGATGCCTCCGGCATTTTCCCACTGCTTCGCAGTTAACTTTGCTCATGATCTGGCGCTCACCCTATCGCTTGAAAAACGATGTCATTCATGCCAGCATGATTCCATCGTTTGTTCAGCGATAACTGAACTATTCACCAAAGACTGCCTTGTAATCCTTCTGGAACTTCTCGATACCCTGATCAGTCAGCGGATGCTTGGTCATCTGCTCAATGACTGCATAAGGAACAGTCGCAATATGAGCACCTGCCAGTGCACAATCTGTTACATGGATCGGATTGCGGACAGAAGCTGCGATGATCTCTGTGTCCAGACCATAGTTGTCAAAAATCTGTACGATATCCTCAATGAGATTGATACCGGGCTGGCTGATATCATCCAGTCTGCCAAGGAACGGAGAAACATAAGTTGCGCCTGCTCTGGCTGCTAATAATGCCTGGTTTGCAGAGAAGATCAATGTCACATTTGTCTTGATGCCCTCAGCAGCGAGAACCTTTACCGCCTTTAATCCTTCTACAGTCATAGGGATCTTTACAACCATGTTGGGATGGATCTTTGCAATCTCGCGTCCCTCTTTGATCATTCCCTCAGCATCTACTGTCGTAGCCTTTACCTCACCGCTGATCGGTCCGTCAACAATCGTTGTGATCTCTTTGATTACCTCGTTGAAATCGCGCCCCTCTTTAGCGATCAGAGAAGGGTTGGTCGTTACACCACAGATAACCCCCATGTCATTTGCCTTGCGAATATCGTCTACATTCGCTGTGTCAATAAAGAATTTCATTTTTTCCTCTCCTTTTCTATTTTTGCTGTCCCCACAATACTGTGAGGACAGCTCTTATTACCATTCTACACTATTTCCCCCAGATAATCTACATGACATTTTTGTGTTTATGAATGCCATGCCATAGATTTGTGCTAATTATGGTAACTGCCATGCATCTTCACAATTGCTAATTATCTATAATATACGCTGCCTAACATCAGATCCTTCTTGAAATCACGGATGTTGGTATTCTTGTCAATATATACAGCTTCAATACCCATCGCATTTGCCCAGTCACCCATCTGCTCTGCAGTCAGGTCATAAGTAAATGCGGTATGATGAGCACCACCTGCCAGAATCCATGCTTCAGTTCCTGTATAGAAATCAGGCTGCGGTGTCCAGAAGTTGGTAGCTACCGGGAGCTTCGGCATCGGCTTTTCTACCTTCTTGCAGTCTACATCCTGAATGATCAGACGGAAACGGTTGCCAAGGTCGATCAGTGATGTCGCGATACCAGGGCCTTCCTTTGAAGTAAATACCAGTCTTGCAGGATCTTCGCGGTTACCCATTGACAGAGGCTGGCACTTGATGCTGATCGGACCATCTGCGATTGTCGGGCAGATCTCTAACATATGGGCCTCTAAGATACCTTCTTTGCCCTTTACCAGATTGTAAGTATAATCCTCGAGCATAGAAGTTCCCTTTGCATCCTTCTTGCCCTCAGTCATGATCTTCATCAGTCGAACCATGGCAGCGACCTTCCAGTCACCCTCTGCACCGAAGCCGTAGCCTTTCTCCATCAATCTCTGGATAGCCAGACCGGGCAACTGCTGCAGTGCACCCAGATCACCAAAGTGGGTAACGATTGCCTGATAGTTCTTCTCCTCTAAGAAACGCTCGAATCCGATCTCGATCTGAGCCTGTACTGCGACATGCTTCTTGAACTCCTCGGGGTCTCTGCCTTCTAATAAAATATCGTATTTGCTGTAATACTCGTCTACTAACGCGTTCGTATCTGATGCAGATACTGCTGCTACACTCTCAGCGATCTCGTTTACCGGATATGCATCTACCTCCCAGCCAAATTTCAGCTGAGCTTCTACCTTGTCACCTTCGGTAACGGCTACGTTTCTCATGTTGTCTGCGACTCTCATCACACGGATGTGGCTGCTCTCGATCACACCGACAGCGGTACGCATCCAGGAACCGATACGCTCCTGTACCTTTGTATCTGTCCAGTGTCCGACGATAACCTTGCGCTCGATACCCATACGGGTAACAATGTGTCCGTACTCACGATCTCCGTGTGCTGCCTGATTCTCGTTCATGAAGTCCATGTCGATCTCCTCATAAGGGATCTCCTCATTGAACTGTGTATGTAAATGAAGTAACGGCTTACGATACTCCTGCAATCCGAGAATCCATGACTTTGCCGGCGAGAATGTATGCATCCATGTGATCACACCTGCGCACTCGTCATCTGTATTTGCCTCGTTGAAGGTCTTACGGATCAGTTCATTGGTGATCAATGTCGGTTTCCAGACTACCTCATAGGGCAGAAGGCCTGAAGCGTTGAGCTTCTCTACGATAATCTTGGAATGCTCTGCAACATGTGCCAGGCACTCGTCTCCATACAGATCCTGTGATCCGGTACAAAACCAAAACTTATAATTCTTTGTCTTTAACATCTTTTTCTCTCCTTTTTATGAATATTTTTTTAATTTTATTTGATCGCTGCGACTGCTGCTGCCTCGATCGGCAGGCCAGCCTTGTACAGTTCGATAAACTGATCAAATCCTTCAACATCTGCGGGATCAGGATTCATTGTCTCACCCTTTTCGCCTGCAAAAATCTTGTTATTTAAGTATGCATCCAGAGTCTCGCCATCCTCTTTGTCAGCCATATATGCAGCCAGCAATGCAATTCCCCATGCGCCGCCTTCTCCGGCAGTCTCCATGACTGCAACCGGTGCGTTCATAGCAGCTGCTAAAATGCTCTGTCCGACGCCCTTTGTCTTGAACAGTCCGCCGTGTCCGTAAATACAGTCAATCTTCACCTGCTCCTCTTTTAACAGGATATCCAGTCCACACTTCAACGCGCCAAGTGCTGTATAGAGGTTTACACGCATAAAGTTTGCCAGATTGAATTTTGCCTCGGGTGTACGGACAACCATCGGGCGTCCCTCAGTAAAGCCTGTGATATGCTCCCCTGAGAAATAGTTGTATGCGAGCAGTCCGCCACAGTCCTTATCTCCCTCAAGTGCCTTGTTATATAATGTCCCGAACAGCTTGTTCATATCTACATCTATGCCAAAGCTCTCAGCGAACTCCTTAAAGATGTTGACCCATGCATTCAGATCAGATGTACAGTTGTTGCAGTGAACCATAGCGACAGCATCCCCGGCAGGAGTTGTCACCATATCCAGCTCCTCATGCAGCTTCTCTAACTCGTGCTCGAGCACAACCATTGCAAATACAGATGTTCCGGCTGATACATTTCCGGTGCGTACCGCTACAGAGTTGGTCGCTACCATACCGGTTCCTGCATCACCCTCGGGCGGACACATCAGTGCACCCGGCTGCAGTGTTCCGGTCGGATCGAGCTTCTTTGCACCCTCTGCGGTCAGTGTACCTGCCTGCTCACCGGCTACGAGTACCTTCGGGAAAATGTCGCGCAGCTTGTACGGCATACCTTTTTCTGCCAGCTTTGCATCGAACTTGTCTACCATTGTCTGGTTATAATCACGTGTCTTGGAATCGATCGGAAACATGCCTGCTGCCTCACCGATGCCGACAACCTTCTCACCGCTCATCTGCCAGTGGATATATCCTGCCAGAGTAGTCTGGAACTTGATGCTCTTTACATGCTCCTCACCGTTTAAGATCGCCTGATACAGATGTGCCACGCTCCAGCGCTGCGGTACATTGAAGTTCAGATACGGTGACAGTTCCTCACACGCCTGTCCTGTGATCGTATTTCTCCAGGTACGGAACGGTACAAGCAGCGTGTCTTTCTCATCGAACGCCATATATCCATGCATCATTGCAGAAAATCCGATCGCTGCCAGATGTTTCACCTCTACACCATACTGCTTTTTAACGTCTTCTGCCATGTTCTTGTAGCAATCCTGTAATCCATCCCAGATCGCATCCAGACTGTATGTCCAGATTCCATCTACCAGCTGATTTTCCCAGTCATGTGCCCCGGAAGCAATCGGCTTTCCTGCCTCGTCCACAAGGACAGCCTTGATTCTCGTAGAACCAAACTCAATACCAAGTACCGCTTTTCCAGCTTCAATCACCTGTGCTGCATTACCCATGTAATATTACCCCCTCATATAAATAATTTTGTAGTAACTATTCACAATCGTTACTTTATTTCCTATACTTCTAGCATACAACTTGTACAGTTCACTTTACAAGTTGTTTTTTGATTACTTCAGAGCCAAGGTCAAGGATCGTCAAACATCCCCTGCCAAACTTGTTTGCGCACGGGGATGTTCGCGAGACTTGCTTTGGCGAGAAGCCACAGCGAGATGGAGCAAAGCGAAATCGAGCTGACTTGGCTCTGAAGTAATCACTATTCACCTTCCGCTCGACCTTCGCACAATCAGCTCCGGCTGAATCACAATCTGCGTTTCCTTCACGGATTCCCCGTCACGGATGAGCTGTAACAGCAGCTCCGCAGCCATCTCCCCCAGCCGTTCCTGCGGATGCGAGACTGTCGTGAGCGGCACACGGCATGTCGATGCAAGATATGAGTCATCATATCCAGTCACTGCAATCTCACCCGGACAGTCCAGATCCTTTTCCTCGAGTGCGCGCAGCACCTGCAAGGCAATCTGGTCGTTATAGCAGACAACTCCGTCAAAAAAGAGCTGATCCCGCTCATCGATCAGCTGTTTCATTTTTTCATACGGATGGCTCTTTCGGTCCTCCGTATAAAACCAGACGACTTTATCCGGATCATAAGGTATCCCGGCAGCCTGCAATGCCTGCACATAACCCTTATGCCGCTGCTGCCCCTGTGTATCATCTGCCTTAAACAATCCGATAATATCCCGTCTGCCCTGTGCGATCAGATGCTCTGTCACAAGATACCCGCCCCGACAGTCATCCATCAGAATATGCGGCTTGTCCTTCATCTGTGCATAGCTTCCCTGAATAAATACATATGGGATCTTATAAGCGTCCAGCATTTCATACAGATTCACATGTCTGCACATGATCTGGCTCTTGCTTGGCTCAATGATCAGTCCATCGATGTCCTTCTGCAACAGTTCCTCGAGGCATTTTGCCTCCATGCCACGCGAATTTTTCGTATTTTTCAGCAAAATACTGTAACCATTCTGCGTGAGCACCCAGTCGATCCCCTGAATCACGCGCGGAAAAATATAGTCCGAGAGATACGTTGTCACAACCGCAATATTTTTTGAATGTCTGCGGTGGCGCATCAGCTCGGAACAAAATGTGCCGCGCCCATGCTCTGCATAGATAAATCCTTCATTTTGCAGGATCTCGAGTGCCTTGCGCACCGTCTGCCGGCTCACGCCATACTGCGCCGACAATTCGTTCTCGGACGGCAGCCGGTCACCCGGATGGATCTTTGCCTCTAAGATCTGCCCGCGCAGATCCTCGCAGATATCCACATATTTCAGTTTTTTCTCCATGTAAATTCACTCCCCATCATAACTGTCCCAAGCAGTTACTTTTTGTCTGCCCCTAACGCCCCATCTCGGTCAGCGTCCGGATCAGGTCCATATCGTCTGCTGTCAGTCGGATATTGGAGGTGACCTTCTCCCCATCAGCCCGCGTTGCCGTTATTTCAAGGACCGTGCCTTCCTGTATATAATCTTTTCCTACCACCTGTAAAAATCTGGGAAATTTGGGATGATTACGCTCGAAGCGCTCCCACATACTTTTCATCTGAAAAATCATAGAAGGGTTAAACATATTGATCTCCTTTGCATTGTTTATAATGTACAAGTATACCTGATATTTGTACACTTGTACATCACTTGTATTATAAACAGACAATAAACAGACAACGCAAAGGAGTTTTTATTACTGCTCACTCGTACCTCGTTCCAGTAACAAATTTTTTGATTGATCCGGCTATAACACTTTCGAGCCGTTCGCTGTCAATTTGAAGCTGGCATCAAAAATATCTGCCGCACCGCGGCACATCATCATTCTTCCGAGGAAAATATCGAAATATTCATACATGGAGCAGATCTTCGGATCGATCTGGAGATTCAGCGCGATCGTCTTTTTCTCCACGTTAATTTTGAGTTTTGCATCGGTCACGGCATAATTCACCCGGTCATGCTTGTCAAAATTCGCCTTCGGTTTCTCACGCACACGATTCCGCCGCACATCCGTCTTGTCTGCGATGATGAGCGCCGCGCTGATCGGATCGACTGCGCCGCCGCTCGTCTCATCGTGATTCCCGATCGCCGAAATAATCGCCACGCGCTCCTGCAGGCTGATATTTTCTTTTTCCAAAATCTGGTTTGCGAGCAGCGCACCATACTCCGCATGGTGCTTGCGGTTGATCGCGTTTCCGATATCGTGCATAAATCCCGCGATTTTCACCAGCTCGATATCACGCTCCATATACCCGAATTTTTTTAAAATATACGCCGCACGCTCCGCCACGATCGAACAATGTGCAGCAGAGTGATCCGTAAAGCCCGGAACACCCAGATTGTCATTTCCCTTTTTCAGTAATTCCAGCACTTCTTCATTTTTTCTGATCTGCTCATAAGTGAGTATCTGTTCGTTTTTCATTTTGCTTTTTATCTCGTTTTTCATTTCATTTTTCATTCAGTATTTCCCTCATCCGTTCTCTCATTCCTTATATGCATCCGCAAAAAACACCTCCTGCGAATTCACAGGAACTTCGTTCATCTGCCGGTCGACATACGAACCATCAACAGTCTGTACCTTTCCCTTTACATCATCGGCCATCATCGTCGTAAACATGTACCGGATGCGCTCCCTGATGTGCGGATCATGAATCGGCGCAGCGACCTCCACGCGGCGAAGTGTATTCCGCGTCATAAAATCTGCCGAACTGATATACATCTTTTCTTTCTCCCCGACACCAAACCGGTAGATCCGGGAATGCTCCAGATATCTGCCGACGATGCTGATCACCCGGATGTGGTCGGTCAGACCGGGCACCTGCGGCTTGAGACAGCAGATTCCCCGGACAATCAGCTCCACCGTCACTCCACTGATCGATGCCTCGATCAGCTTGTCAATCAGCGTCTTATCCGTAAGCGAGTTGATCTTGATACCGATATAGGCATCCTGTCCGTCCTGCTTCTGCCGGATCTGTTCATCGATCATGTCGATCAACCGGTTTTGCAGACATTTCGGTGCCACGAGCAGCTCATTGGAATGCTCCACGGTTTCTCCCCGCTGCAATGCCATAAATACATTTGCCGCATCCGCGCCGACCGCCTGATCTGCCGTCATCAGCGACAGGTCAGTATATAAGCGGGCAGTCTTTTCATTGTAGTTTCCGGTCCCGATCTGTGTAATATAAGAAAAACTGTCTCCGTTTCTTTTCGTAATCAGACAGAGCTTGGAATGCACCTTGTACTCGCCCGGCCCGTATAAAATCTGGCAGCCCGCGTCCTCCAGCCGGTGTGACATCTCGATATTATTCGCCTCATCAAATCTCGCGCGCAGCTCCACCAAAACAACGACCTCTTTTCCATTTTCTGCCGCCTCGATCAGTGCCTCAATGATCTTGCTGCGGTCAGCAACACGATAAAGTGTCATTTTAACCGAAACAACATCCGGATCTTCTGCCGCCTCATTCAGCAGCTTGATAAACGGCTTCATGCTCTCATAGGGATAGGACAACAGTACATCCTTTCGCTCTACCTGCGCGATGATGCTCTCTCTGACATCCACCTCCCTGGACGGCTGTGGAATCCGCTTCTGATAAAATAAAGCGGTTTTATCGCGCAACATATTCTGTAATTCGAACACAAACGACAAATCGAGCGGCGTACCTACCTCGATAATATGATCCGTTCCGATCTCCAGAAAATTTGACAGCAGCTTTTTTGCCTTGTGATTGATACTTCGGCTCAGCTCGATCCGAACCGGCTTCAGTCTCGTCCGCTTTTTGATCAACTGCTCCATCGTATCCCGATAATCGAGATCCTCATCCTCGATATCCGACGCGTCAATATCCGCATTTCTCGTGACACGCAAGATCGACTTTTCCCGGACTGCATACTTCGGATACAGTTTGGAAATGAAATGCAGGATCAGTTCCTCCGACAGCATAAAATATCCGGGTCTGGTCGGTATCTCTATGAGCCGTTTAAAAACATCATTTGAGCACGGCACAATGCCCGCCTTTTTCTTGCCCTTCAAGGTGGTGAGCAGCACAATTGCGTACAACTGCTTGTTCGCCAGAAACGGAAACGGCTGCTGCCTGCCAATGATCATCGGCGATAAAAACGGTGCAATATGTGCATCGAAATAGTGCTCTAACAGCCTACCCTCCCTGTTTGACAGTTTATTGAAATTAATGATCCGGATACCCTTTGGCTCCAGTTCACCCATGAGCTGTTCATAGATTTTTGTCTTTTTTTTCTCCAGTTCATTGACACGGCACAGGATCTCACACACCTGCTCCCCGCTGGACATTCCGGTCTTATTCTCACAGATTTCCTCCTTGGAATTCATCTGCATCATGAGCGTCCCGACACGCACCATAAAAAATTCATCGAGATTACTCTGAAAGATCGAAGCAAAGGTCAGCCGCTCCGCGAGCGGCACATCCGGATTACCTGCCTCATTTAAAACACGTTCGTTAAATTGCAGCCATGATAATTCTCTGTTTGTATAGCATTTCTGTACTTTTTTCATTTGATTTGTCTCCTGTACGATATTCGTTACAGTTTAACAGACAAATGTAAATTTTATCAGCAGGATCATGTAAAATCTATGTAAGATTTACAAAAATCAGACAGTACATCCTGTCCTGGCAAAAATATTATTCAGTGTGTTCAGATGGAAAATTTTCACAAAACAAAGAAATAAGCGCCACCGAAATCTACTTCTTCGATGACGCCTATTTCTTCGACTCGTCCGTGTTCATTGGACTATACCTCTCTTTTCTTAAATTTTTCTTAAACTTTACTTTTTGATCTGTTTCCTTACTCAAGATTCAGACTCTAATTGCAGTTCCCTTTGGTCCGTACCTTCCTTTCTGTAAATTTGTGTCTCACACACAAGGTTTAGATTCTAACTGCTGTCTCCTTTGGACTGTACCTCTCTTTCTTCAGATTCGTCCGGCTCTCTTTGAGCTTTTGCTTTTTACTTCGTTTCAGACTATTTTCTCTGTCAGTTACCTTTACATGTGTTTCATTTGTTCCTTCAATATTGCCTCTCGTGTTCGGCTCCCATCACATGTACATCGTCACGTCCTCAACTGCCATTTCCTCTACCCATCGGACTGTACCTCCTATGTTGAGTGTTCATCCAGTTTTGTCATCTAACTGTGCATTGGACTGTACCTCCTGGTTTTAGTCTTCTCCATCAGTTTCATCTATGTTAACATTTTTGTTAAAATGATTCTTGATGAAGTGTTTGAAAACTTTCTTTATACAATTTCACATACAAATCCTTCCGCCGATCCTGTCTCACCGGAAATGCACACCGGTAATCTTCTACGTCATCCGACAATTCATAATAGATGAGCCCCTCTTCATCCGACAACTGTTCTGCCACCGTCCCATCCGGCAGAATCACACAACTGTCTCCCGTATAATGCTGCCCATTCTGATCCCCAACACTATTGATCCCCAGAATGTAACACTGGTTTTCTATTGCACGTGCCTGCAGCAGGCATTTCCAATGCGCCCTCCGGCTTCCCGGCCAGTCTGCTGCCACAATGATGACATGCGCATGATCCGATACTGCCTGAAAGATTTCCGGGAAACGCAGATCGTAGCAGATAAATCCGCTGAATGGAATACCATTGATCGAGAACTGCACTGTTTTATCACCTTTTGCGAAATACTGATCCTCGCCGGAATACGAAAACGGATGCATTTTTATATAATCGCTCAGCATCTCACCCTGCGGACTGATGACCGTATAGTGATTTTCGCCTGCGGCGTCAGTCCATGCAGTCCACCCAAATCCAACTGCAATCCCTACGCGCCTTGCCTCTGCACGCAGCAGCTCCACACTCTGTGCATGCCTTTCGCCGGTAACTGCAAGATTCATGGAAAAACCTGTCAGGCCCATCTCCGGAAACAGCACAAGGTCTGCTCCTGCAGACCTTGCCTGTTCCATAAACCCGATCACACGGCGGGTATTTTTTTCTTTGTTTTCATATGTAATTGCCAACTGACATAATGCAATCTTCATCCTGCCACCCCTTACTGCTGCAGCCACTGATATAGTCTATGGAATATGATAGATTCTACAGCTGCTGGCCTGCCAGATAGTTTGCAAACTGCTGTGCGGTACGGCCTGAGATGCCACCATGGCTGAGTTCCCACTTATTAGCTTCCGCGCGGATCTCATCATCCGACAGCGTCACGCCAAGTCTGCGCGCGAGCTGAATGACAATATCGAAGTACTCCTTCTGGCTCGGCTTTGAGTAGTTGATCGTCACACCGAAACGATGTACGAGAGACAGTTTTTCCTCCATCGTATCTGACTGATGCATACCATTCTGAACCGTCACATCATTTCTGTCTGACCAGTTTTCCTTGATCAGATGTCTGCGGTTCGAGGTTGCATAGATCAGAATGTTCTCAGGTTTTGTCTCAACACCGCCCTCGATGACTGCTTTTAAGAATTTGTATTCAATCTCAAACTCCTCAAAGGAAAGATCATCCATATAAATAATAAACCGGTAATTACGGTTTTTGATCTGTGCGATCACATTGGACAGGTTTGCGAACTGATGCTTGTAGATCTCGATCATGCGCAGTCCCTGATCGTAGAACTCATTCACGATCGCTTTGATGCTCGTCGACTTACCGGTTCCGCTGTCACCAAACAGCAATACGTTATTTGCCTTGCGTCCCTCAACAAATGCGCGTGTATTGTCCACCAGTTTTTTCTTCTGGATCTCGTAGCCGATGAGGTCATTGAGCACAACCTGATCCATATTATTGATCGCCTGGAACTCTACCTGCGTGCTGCCCTCCGGACAGTGAATACGAAATGCCTTATTCAGTCCGAACATACCTACACCATAATCTTTATAAAAGCCTGTAATGCCTGCAAAAAACTCGTCCACAGTTTTTGCGGCTGCCAGCCGGCGGCTCAGCGCATGTACTTTTTCACTGACATTTTTATTATACATCAGCTCAGGTTTGCTGATCGCATGATAATCGGACAGTACCGAAAAGCAGTCAATGCCCAGCTGCTGCTCCAGTTTTGAAAAATCATAATGAAACAGCTCAAAAAATGCCTCAAAATCGTTTTTGGCGAAATGATTGGCGCTGGCGCCCTCGCTGGCACCGATCTTCTCACAGGTCAGGCTGAACGGATTTTCATCCATAATCAGTACGAATGTCAGATAGCTCTGCCAGAGATTCTCGTTAAACCCATAGTCTGTCGCCACTTTTAATATCCGCTTTACCTGTTGGTAGACGCGCGTGCGCAGTTCATTGCTCTTTTCTCCCGCGTCATCAGTCTCCAACTGTGCGCAGATATCTGCCAGCTGCATGAGGATGCTGTCCTGAGGCATATCTCCGTACATGATTAATCGCGATAAAATATGATTCATTGTTATTCTCCTTTTACTACCGCATGATTTTTCAGATATTTGACCCATTTATCATAATACTGTGCATACAGATGCACATCATCAAAGGTCAGATCCTGTGTCAATGCGTGGTTTTCATCTTCGTATAGTTCCTGGATATTAAGATAAAAAATGTGTATTCCATCTGTCAGTTTTGCAATCGCACAGTTTTTATCCCGGATATTCGTGTTGTTAAACACCTCATCTGTCCGATCCTTTTTCGGACTTACACCCATAATCGACTGTACATAGATCACCGCATCCGGCTGCCACTTGCGCATCTTGCCGAGCACTTCCTTATAGGTCTGTGCAAAACGCTCCGTGCCTCCGGTTCCCAGCTCGTTGATACCGACCATCAGATAGATTTTGCCGTATTTATAATTCTGCAGCATGTCGCTCACACTCACATTTTTACCGGTGTTCGGATCTTCTACAAATTTCTCATCTAATAGATTATATATCGTCAGTCCGGTTTTTGCAAAAAAAGTTGCATTCGTCAACCCGGAATAATCATTCATGCCTACAATCCGCGAATCACCGATGAATACCGCATCATCAAAATAGTCCTCATTTACCTTTTGATAGTCATATTCTGTCGTAAGCGGAATCTTGCCCGGATCAGTATACCACGGCGAATCTGTCTGCTTTTTTTCATAGGTGATGTATTTCGGTTTGGTCTTTTTGGGCTTTTCCTCCTGCGGTGCGGTAGCTGCATCATTTTCCGGCTCTGTCTGCCGGTCATCTTCCTCCCCGGAAGGACGCAGACCATCCGCAGGCGCATCATGTCCGTCTGCTTCCAAAATGGCCTGTTCACTCATGTCCGGCGCACGGTTGGCTCCGATCGTGCCATTGATCGCATCATTTGCCGTCAGTTCCTCCGTCTCATCCGTGAGCCAGTCACCTGATGGATCTTTCTCACCATGTATACGATTTATTTTCTCACTCATCTGCGGCAGATAAGTCGCCCCGGCGGCTATGCCCCAGCTGCAGAGCAGACATACCACCAGCGGACAAGCCTTCATGAGTCTCTTTAATCTTTTCATCTTGTGTACCTCACTTACCATCGTTTCGCATCAATATACATCATCGTGCGATCCGAAACGGTTCCTAAAATCTGAAATATAAAAATGGATTCGCAGCTCCCTGACGGATCTCATAAACGGACAGCCAGAATACTGCCATACAGATAACTACCATGATCCAACGGCCTTTCCAGCGCCTGTACAGACGTACCGGCAGCCATGTCGCACACAATGCGCAGACCGCAAACAACCATCCATATTGCTGGATATAACGCACGAGCTGATCCCTGCTGACCAATACCGGTGCCGCGTGAATCCCGATCAGCTGTGACAGATAAATACAAAGCTGTGACAGATCCGTGATCTCAAATACCATCCAGCTCACAGGAATCAGTATCCACATATATAGACGGCTAAACAGGCTGTGGCGTTGCAAAAAATCACCATAAATATTTTTTTCTGCTACTAAAAGTACAAAGAAACCAATCCCCCACAACACAAAATTCCAGCTCGCGCCATGCCACAATCCTGTGAGTGCCCACACGATAAAAATATTGCAGACCGTGCGTGCCCTGCCCTTCCGATTGCCACCGAGCGGAATATACACATATTCCCGGAAAAAGCGTCCAAGTGTAATATGCCAGCATCTCCAGAACTCCGTCGCACTGCGTGACAGGTAAGGTACCGAAAAGTTTCTCGGTATCCGGAAGCCCATCATTGTGCCCAGACCCATTGCCATCAGCGAATAGCCCCAGAAATCAAAATAGATCTGAAAAGAAAACGCCCATGCTCCCATCCATGCAACCGGCGTGGAGATCGAAGAAAATCCGATGCCCTGCACCTGGTTCCAAAAAATAGATATTTTATTCGCCAGCAGTACCTTGGCACCCAGACCCAGACAGAAGATCTCCAGTCCCCGTTCAAACATTGGGAGCGTCACCTTGCGCCCGCGCAGCTGCGCCGATACTTCCCTATATTGCACAATCGGACCCGCGATGAGCTGCGGAAACATGCTCAGATAAGTTGCAAATTCCAAAAAAGTACCCGGATCGCTGATATTTCCCATCGATACATCTGCCACATAGGAGATCATCTGGAATGTGTAAAAGCTGATTCCAAGCGGTAATGTCAGGTGCAGCAGCGGCACCAGATCCTGATGCAGCAGCAGATTCACATTTTCTGCGAAAAAATCAAAATATTTAAATAAAAACAAGGCTCCGAGATCAAAAACCAGTGCTATCACCAGCCAGGTCCGCTGTCTGCCGGCTTTTCCGATTGATTTTGCAGCTGCGATCCTGCGTGCTGCAAAATAATTGACCACAATAGATCCGAGCATCAGGAGTACATAGACCGGTTCACCAATCGCATAAAAGATCAGACTGCCTAAAAAAAGTACCATATTCCTGCCCCGTCCGGGCATCACAAAATAACAGATTAAAAACAACGGCAAAAACCGGAAAATGAACTCTAAACTCGAAAACAGCATCTCTCCAAACCTCACTTTTATGTAAACTTCTCCATGTACCGTTTATGTAGTTTACGCTCTGGCATCTGTAAAGTCAATAGCTTATGTTGCAGTATTTGATAATTCGCGTTAAAATATTCCGGTATGGATATTTTACATACATTTTCCAAAAAACTAAGATAAGGAGCGTTATTTTTATGAATAAAAAAGAAGTCATGGAAATCAAGCGGCGCTTGAAAAAAGAGGGCTGCACATTTACACGCATGTGTGGCTGCTATGTCGATGCGGAGAAGAACAAGGTCGTCAATTTTGGACAGACCTTTTTAAATCTGGAAGATGAAGAGTTCTATAAATATCTGGAGATTGCGAAAAAAGTGCTCTCCGGCAATATCGGAAACAATCTGCTGACACTGGATATCCCATTGGAGGAGGAAGCTGCCGGCGGCAGACAGCAGTTTCTCATGGGTCTGCGAGAGAGCAAGCTGAAAAGCGAGGAGCTGATCGACCGTTTCTATGATCTAGTCATCGACAGCTACGACTACGCAGGAAACTACCTGATCCTGATCTTTCATGATGCCTATGATGTCATGACGCGCACGACCGACAACAACAAACTGGACGAATCTGAAGAAGTCTACGAATATCTGCTGTGCGCGATCTGCCCGGTATCACTGTCCAAACCAGGTCTTGGCTACCGCGCAGACGAAAACCGCATCGGTCCCCGCATCCGCGACTGGGTGGTCGGTGCTCCCGATACCGGATTTGTATTTCCTGCCTTCAACGACCGCACGACCGACATCCACTCACTGTTGTTCTACACCCGTGATACGAAGGAGCCTCATTCCGAATTCATGGAAAACGGTCTCGGCTGCGGCAGCAAGCGCACGGCAACCGAGCAGAAAAATCTGTTTTCCCATATTGTAAAACATGCCCTCGGCGATGATGACGAAAACAGCAATGACGTATTACTCGATCTGCAGCAGAAAATGAGTGATTATATGGAAGAACAGGATGTACTGTTTGACGAAGAAACCGGTGTGATCCTCGAAGGTGAGGAACTCGGAAAACTCATGAGCGATACCGGCATCTCCGATGATGCGGCATCTTCCATCAAGGAGGCCTACACTGAAAACTTCAGCAATCAGATGCCTGAAGTCGCACATCTGATCGACCAGAAGACGCTCGAAGCCAACGCGCGTGTCCGCGAAGAAGAAGCACTCCGTGCTGAGGTCGAAGAACTGAAGCAGCAGGTAGCCATGCACCATGCTTCCAAAGATGCAGATGACACCGATGATACCATCAAGACATATGATGTCATTTTGCGTGTCAAACCTGAAAAAGTACCGCAGATCAAATCCCAGATGATCGACGGCCAGAAATGCCTCGTGATCCCGATGGATGAAAACGAACATGCCGCCGTCAATGGTGTAAATACAACTGTTTAATTGAAACAAAAGAGTGCGCCGGTCGTCAGTTCCGGCGCACTTTTTTAATAGTTTTGAATGGAATACGTCGGTACAATGTCCTGAATATAGGAACGGATATCGTCCGGCTCGTTTTCCACATAGTCTTTCAGCTGCTGCAGCTGTGCCAAAAACTTTTCTTCATCCAGTTCAATCGGTTTTCCGATATGTATGAGCTGGTTTTCTGTATTTTGCAGTCCTTCCTCCTCCATCAGCATCTCCTCATAGAGCTTTTCACCAGGGCGAAGTCCTGTAAATTCAATCATGATATCCTCGTTTGGCTTGTGTCCGGATAAAAGGATCAGGTTCTTCGCCAGATCCAATATCTTGACCGGCTCGCCCATATCGAGCACAAAGATCTCACCACCCTTTGCATAGACACCTGCCTGTAATACAAGCGATACAGCCTCCGGGATGGTCATGAAATAACGGATAATATCCGGATGTGTCACAGTCACCGGTCCGCCCTCTTCAATCTGCTTTTTGAACAGCGGAATCACACTGCCGTTACTCCCCAGCACATTTCCAAACCGCACCGCGACAAACTCTGTCTCTGAACGGTTGTTGTATGTCTGTATGATCATCTCACAGACACGTTTGCTCGCCCCCATAATATTGGTCGGATTGACCGCCTTGTCTGTCGAGATCATCACAAAACGCTTCACATGATGCTTGTCTGCCGCCTGAACGACCTTCCATGTGCCGAGCACATTATTTTTCACCGCCTCATTTGGGCTATCCTCCATGAGCGGCACATGCTTGTGGGCTGCCGCATGATAGACGATGTCCGGATGGTACATCGCAAATATATTGTCCATCCGCCGTGTATTGCGCACAGATGCAATGAGTACGACCAGATTCAGTTCCGGATGCTTCATCTTCAGCTCCTGCTGGATACTGTAGGCATTATTTTCATAAATATCGATGATAATGAGCTGTCTGGGCTGGTGCTGCGCCACCTGACGGCATAACTCACTGCCGATGGAGCCACCTCCTCCGGTGACCATAACGACCTTATCCGATACGTAGCCCATGATCGAATCCAGATCCACTTTCACCGGCTCGCGTCCCAGCAGGTCGTTGACATCTACTTCCTTTAGTTTGCTGATGCTGACTTCTCCGTTCACCAACTGATAAATACCCGGCAGACGTTTCAGCTCACACCCGGTCTCCTTGCAGATATCAACGATCTCCTTGATCTCCTTAGCCGACGCAGACGGCAATGCGATCATGATCTCATCTACCTCAAGTGAAGCTGCATATTCCTCAATATCAGCCCGCGTTCCGATCACGCGGATACCATGAATAAATGTGCCCTGTTTGCCCGGATCATCGTCGATCACGCCAACAACATTTTTATTGACCTGGCGGCTATTGAGTATCTCCTTGATCAATGCGCTCCCCGCTGACCCGGCCCCAATAATCAGGACATTTTTACGGGCAGTCTTATCTCCTGATGCCCTGGCGAACAACGCCCTCAGTCCCCGATAGGAAAACCGTCCACACAATGTGAATCCAAGCAGAAAGACACCGTACAGCATGTAAAAACTGCGTGGCAGCGGATATGCTTTCTCTCTGTGATTGAGCAGAATAATCACCGTATTGAGCACCGCATCGACAACACATGCCGACACCATATACATCATCTCCGTGAGCCCTGCATAGGTCCACAGACTGCTATACAGGCGGAACATGCCAAAGATCACAACCGTTGCAAACATGCTGATCCATATCGTCTCCCACAATACCGTCAGATACTGTGCCGGTACATCATTCGGGTGAAAGTCGAACCGCAGCAGCAACGCGAGATAGCTTGCCAATGCCACTGACGCTATATCATAGCAGATCAGATAAATACGTCTTATCAAGATTTTTGCATTCATTTGTAGCTCCAATTATTTGTTATCTATTTCCACAACGCCTTGATGACGCCGGCAATACGCTCCAGATCCGCATCACTCATCTTCGTATCACTCGGCAGACATACACCATGCGAGAACAATGTACCGGAAACGGAATCATCCGCTCCCATCTGCACATCTGTCACATGAAAGGCCTCCCTGCCCACTGCATGACCATCCGCATCTACTCCGATAAAATCACAGTCTGCAAATACCGGCTGCAGATGCATCGGCTTCCACACCGGACGGCTCTCCACATCATCTGCCTCCAGCGCCAATATCATGTCCATCGGCTTAACCGGGCATTCTGGAGCCAGTTGTACCGCCGTCAGCCAGCAGTTACTCGTATGTACATCTGCCACAGGCATCAGGGAAAGACCGGGTAATCCTCCCAGCTCCTTTTTATAATATTCATAAATATACTGTTTTTTAGCCACCCGCTGATCCAGTACCTTGAGCTGTCCTCTGCCGATTCCTGCGACAATATTACTCATACGGAAATTGTAGCCGATCTCCGTATGCTGATACCAGCGTGCAGCATCACGGGATTGTGTTGACCAGAAACGTACCTTTGCGACACGTTCCTTTGCCTGTTCCTCATTCTCCAGATTACAGAATAACATACCTCCGCCGGATGTGGTGATGATCTTATTTCCATTAAAGGAAAAAATACCATAATCGCCAAATGTACCGATATACTTCGGTTTGCCACCTGTGCATGCCCCGGTATAGGTCGTGCCGAGTCCCTCTGCCGCATCTTCGACCAGCGGTACGTCATATTCATGGCAAATAGCAACGATCTCATCCATATTGGCAGCCAGACCATACAGATGCACGACGATCACAGCCTTCGGCAGACGTCCCATCGCCTTGTATTTTTCCAGCCCCGCACGCAATGCCACCGGACTCATATTCCAGGTCTCATAATCACTATCTATAAATACCGGCTCCGCACCCACATACGTCACCGGATTGGCAGACGCTGAAAATGTAAGCGACTGCGTAAATACGACATCCCCGGCTCCGATACCCAGCGCCATCAGTGCCATATGGATTGCCGAAGTACCTGAACTGAGTGCCGCCCCCTGTCTGGCACCGACCTTCTCGCCAAGTTCTACTTCAAACCCTGTTACATTTTCTCCAAGCGGTGCAATAAAGTTTTTCGCAAATGCTTCCTCTATGTACTGCTTCTCATAGCCTTCCTCTGACATGTGGGGAGAGGCAAGAAAAATATGCTCTTTCATCTTGTTTCTATTCCTCCTTTGTTCCCATAAATTCTTCCATGGTGACATTTCCATCCTGATGAATGCCAGAATGATGCAGCACTTTTCCGACCGTCATGAGTACAATCTTCAGATCCAGCAGAAAAGATTCTTTTTCTACATACTCTACATCATATGCAAACTTCTGCTCCCAGGAGATCGCATTTCTGCCATTGACCTGTGCCCAGCCGGTCAATCCCGGCCGCACATCATGCCGATGTTTCTGCCGTTCGTTATACCGCGGCAGATACTTCACCAGCAACGGCCTCGGTCCGACAATACTCATATCGCCCTTTACGATGTTCCACAATTCAGGCAGTTCATCCAGACTCGTTGCACGCAGTTTCTTGCCAAAATCGGTCAGCCGGCACTCATCCGGCAGCAGATTTCCCTCTGCATCCCTCGCATCAGTCATGCTGCGGAATTTATACATATGAAAGATTTTTTCATTTTTTCCCGGTCGCTGCTGGGAAAAAATCACCGGACTGCCCAGCCGCTTTCTGACCAGTACTGCCAGAATCAGGTAAACTGGTGATAACACAACCATCGCCATTCCCGACAAAAGCAGATCAATCATTCTTTTTATCACGCGATCATAGATCATGTGCTACCACCTCCCTGCAAAACGCGACTTACTTCGTGTCTGCATGTTCTCATCAAATAAGGCCAGCATCTGTCTGACCAGCTGCCGCTCGCGATCACTGCATGCTTCCAGACTGACTGTTTTATGTCTGCTCTCTGCAATCAGATAATCGGTCGACACATGGAAGATCTTTGACAAAGCGATACAACTGTCTATAGATGGATACGTCTGCGCGCATTCCCATGACTGTACACTTGACCGGCTGACATGCACCCGTTCTGCCAGCTGTGCCTGTGTCATCCCACAATCCTCACGCAGCCTGCGGATACGCTTTGCAGCCGTCTGTTTTGCCATGCTTCTTCCTCCTGCTTCCGGTTGCATGCAACCGTTTTCTTCTATACTGTATGTCTTCTATACTGTATGTGCCGTAGATTCCGTATTGTGTATGCCTCTGTATATCTGTAATTCTATCTGTAATTTTATCTGTGATAAATCCTGTTTTCTGACTCATATTTTGCTTCGCAGGTCAGATACATACCAAGCCGCTTGAAGATCTTCTCATCTACAGATGATAACAGAACCGAAGAATGTGCATTCAGTCCACGCAGCTTTTTCAACTGTGCGAGTGCCAGTTCTGCATTTTTATCCGATGCTGCAGATGTAGACAAGGCAATCAGTATCTCATCCGTATGCAGCCGGGGGTTACGGCTGCCCAGATAATCAGTCTTTAATCTCTGGATCGGCTCAATCGCTTTCGGTGATACAAGATGGATCTCGTGGTCAATGCCACCAAGTACTTTTAATGTATTCAATAATACCGCAGCGGACGCCCCGAGCAGATCTGTCGTCTTTCCTGTAACGATCGTGCCGTCTTCCAGCTCGATCGCAGCCGCAGGATGACCCGTCTCCTTTTCACGCTGCAGCGCAGCCTTTGCCACCGCGCAATCATCCACTGTCAGCCCTGCCTGCTTCATCAGAAGCTCCAGCTTGTACAGCGTCTCCTTCTTGCCGGTTCCACGTTTACAGTCACACAATCCCTGATAATATCTGCGGATAATCTCACGGCAGGATGCCTCCTTGCAGACCTCATCGTCCGTGATGCAGTTGCCGATCATGTTCACGCCCATATCAGTCGGTGACTTATAGGGGCTCTCTCCCTGAATCTGTTCAAACATCGCATGCAGCACAGGAAAGATCTCTACATCTCTGTTGTAGTTGACGGTCGTCTCACCATATGCCTCCAGATGGAACGGGTCAATCATATTTACATCATTAAGATCTGCCGTCGCAGCCTCATATGCAATATTGATCGGATGCTTGAGCGGTACATTCCAGATCGGGAATGTCTCAAACTTCGCATATCCTGCCTTGATTCCACGCTTATACTCATGATAGAGCTGTGACAGACAGGTTGCCATCTTTCCACTTCCCGGTCCGGGTGCAGTGATCACGACGAGCGGCCGCGTAGTCTCTATATAATCATTTTTTCCATATCCCTCATCGCTGACAATTCTTTGGATGTCACTCGGATATCCGGGGATCTTATAATGGTGATAGGTACGGATGCCAAGATCATGCAGGCGCTCACCAAACTGGTCTGCCGCAGGCTGTCCCGCATATTTTGTAATGCAGACGCTGCCGACATACATGCCGACACCACGGAACGCATCGATCAGTCTGAGTACATCCATATCATAAGTAATGCCAAAATCCCCACGGATCTTATTACCCTCGATATCCTCCGCGCTGATAACGACTACGATCTCGGCCTGCTCCTTTAATTCCAGCAGCATATGCAGCTTGGAATCCGGCTGGAATCCGGGCAGCACTCTGGATGCATGGTAGTCATCAAACAGCTTTCCACCAAACTCCAGATACAGTTTATTGTCAAACTGCCTGATTCGCTCTAAAATGTGTTCGGACTGCATCTTCAAATATTTGTCGTTATCAAATCCTGTTTTCATCTTTTTACACCTTTTTCCCTTTTTGTATATTGTGTGTTCTGTCTGTTTATCTTCACGGCCGTAAAGCAGCCGGTCATTACCATTCTCTATTATACCAAAGCCCCCCGAGAAAGCAATAACTT
>ERZ1035006.775-NODE-775-length-24117-cov-10.211578_pt1 | contig 24117 bp, 19 predicted proteins | sample MGYA00520694_ERZ1035006 | MGnify/ENA primary metagenome ERZ1035006 (study PRJEB33766, sample SAMN09781746) | gut metagenome | biome: gut microbiome | host: Homo sapiens | place: Madagascar | study: EMG produced TPA metagenomics assembly of the PRJNA485056 data... | reverse complement strand
AAGAGTGGAATGCAGAAGATAATGGGATCACCATTGAGCCTGTCTTTATTTCTGTTGAGAATGATTATTTCGATCGTCTGTCAACAGATATGGCATCCGGAGATGCACCAGACGTATTTATGCAGTATGGCGGAAGCAGCTGCCTGGATTATGTAGAGTCTGGCGCTGTTCTGAACCTTACCCCTTATCTGGACTATGATCAGGACTGGTATAACGGCTTTGTATCTGCAAACTGGGCGCCGGTAGATTATACAAAATATGGATATGAAGGCGTTTACGGTGCTCCATGGTCAGCTTATGAGATTCTTCTGTATTATAATCAGGATTATCTGGATCAGTGCAGTCTTGAAGTGCCGAAGACCTGGGACGAGCTGGTCAGTGCCTGCGCTGTCCTGAAAGAAAACGGAATCCAGCCATTTATGTTTGGTGCAGGAAGTGATTATAAATTTGCACATAACCTGAGTGTAATGGCAGCAAAATCCTATGGCGCTGATTTTCAGGACAAGCTTGCAGACAGAGAGTACACCTACGAAAGTCCGGAAATTACAGATTTGATCCAGGATATGATCGATATGCAGGAGAAAGGCTATTTTGGAGAAAACAATTTAAGCTTTGATGCAAATGCAGAGAGATCCTATTTTGGAGCCGGAGACAGTGCGTTTATGATCGACCTTTCAAGAGGCGGTGCTGTTCTTGCTGACAGTGAGTGCTTCAAAAATAAAACTATCCACGCTGCAAAATTCCCTTATTTTAATGAAGAATATGCGGGAATCAGCATGGGCGGTGCTTCTCAGAGTTACTTTGTATGCACACTGAACAAATCTGATGAGCAGATCCAGGCATCCCTGAAGGTTCTGAAATGGCTCACCAGCACAGGTTATGTAGATGGTCTTGTACAGAATTATGCAAATACCTATTCTGTAATTCCATCCACAGGTGTTATTGATAACTATCTCTTTGAAGAGTGTAACAATCTGATGGGAGAGACAGAAACCTATGTAGGCGAGCTGGCAGAAGCAAGTACCAATACTGCAGAAAAAGCAGTTGTAAGAAGTGCACTTCAGCTGATCGCATCTGGTTCTTCCGCAGAAGAAATTGGAAAAGAGATCATGGACAATCTTTCCAATTACGAATAAGCATTGTTACCCATATCAATTTCAGGGCGGTTACAGCTTTTGTGACCGCTCTGTATAGGAAAGGAGAATTTCGGTGAGGAAAAGAAAGGACTATGGTGTTGCTGCTTTGTTTCTGCTTCCGGCTGTGTTGCTGATGGTAGTATTTGTAATTTATCCCATTATCAGCAATGTGGTGCTGTCATTTCAGTCCTGGAAAGGAATTTTCGGTACACCTAAGAAATTTGTAGGATGGGAAAATTATATAAAAGTTATTACCAATGAATCTTTTGGACGCTCCATGGCAAATGCCGGGATTTTTATGGTGGTAGGATTTTTGATCCAGATGCCCCTATCCTTTGGATTGGCTTTGCTGGTAACTTCAAAAATAAAAGGCAAGAATCTGTTCCGGACGGTTTATTATCTTCCGGTAATTCTGGGAACTGCTACAGTAGCAGTTATGTGGAAAAATCTTATGAATCCCAACTATGGGGTTATCATGGAAATTTTGAAAAAAATAGGTGCAGAGGGTGCTGTTTTTGACTGGCTGAATACTCCCTGGTTAAATGTGTGGATCGTTGCCCTTGTGAATTGCTGGAAATCATCTGGCTATAATATGTTGATTTTCTGCGCCGGACTTGTTACCATTGATGAAACTTTAAATGAGGCGGCTGCTATTGACGGCTGTACCGGCTGGCAGCGGATCCGGTATATCACACTTCCGCTGAGCAAAAATTCTTTTAAAGTATATTCTATTTTATGTATCACGGGATGTATAAAAACCTTTGACATTATCTGGTCTATGACTGCCGGAGGTCCAAATGCTACAAGCTCCACGCCGGGCATTTTGCTGTATTTGAATGCATATCAGTTTAAGCTGATGGGAAGAAGTGCGGCAATTGCCATTATTCTTTTGGTTCTGGGTGTGGTACTTAGTATTTTGTGCAATCGTATTTTTAAACAGGAAGAATATTAGGCGGAGGTGGAACATGAAAGCAAAAAACAGAAAAATTATCTTATATGTAATTGCTGTTCTCTGGTTTTTGATTACGCTGATGCCATTGATATATGCGTTTATTTCATCTTTTAAAACAAATGACGAAATGTACAGAAGTGCACTGCAGCTGCCATCTACATGGAGATTTGAAAATTATCAGATTGCAAACGAACTTGGCCATTCTTTCCGCACGATAGGAAATTCGCTGAAGGTTTCCCTGGCCACTACAGTTCTGGAAGTGATCGTGGCTATGATGGCTGCCTATGCCATATCCAGGAAAAGGCATATCTTTTTTGCCAGACATGCTTATATGCTGTTTGTGGTGGGGGTGATGATTCCTATACATTCCACTCTGATTCCAATTTCTTCTATGGCAGCCAGATGGAATATGAAAAACAATTTTGTTTTCCTGGTTCTTGTCTATGTGTGTTTTAATCTTGCACAGGGAATCTTCCTTTTCACAGGCTATCTGGACTCTGTAAGCAAGGAGATTGATGAAGCTGCGATTATTGATGGATGTGGAGATCTGGGGCTTCTTACCAGGATCCTGATTCCAATCTGTAAACCTATCATTGCAACAGAAGCAATATTTTCTTTTATTTATGCTTATGGAGAGCTGATTTTTTCCCTTACCCTTATTTCAACACCGGAGAAATATACGGTGTCAAGGGCTTTGCTTTCCTTCTGGGGCGAGTTTGTGGCACAGCTTGGTCCGCAATATGCATATATAGTGTTGTCTGCAATACCCACGATCATTATTTATGTCTTATTTCATAAACAGATACAAAGTGGTGTTATGGCTGGTTCTGTAAAAGGATGAATGAATTGCCAGAGGGAGGAGACAAAATATGGAGAATTGGTTTAAAGAAGCAAAATATGGACTGTTTATCCATTGGGGACTTTATTCTATGCTGGAGGGAGTTTATCAGGGGAAAGAAATTCCTTATGGTGCAGAATGGATCATGAAAAATGCGGAAATTCCGCTGAAGGAATACCGTCATTTGAGAGATGATTTTTATCCGGAGGCATTTGATGCAGGAAAAATCGTGAAAAAGGCGAAAGAATGGGGAATGAAGTACCTGGTGTTTACAGCGAAGCACCATGATGGTTTCTCTATGTATGATAGCAAAATCTCCTCTTATAACAGCAGGGAAAGCTCTTGCGGAAGGGATTTTGTGAGAGAACTTAGCGAGGCCTGTGAAAAAGAGGATATGATTTTCTGTGCCTATTACTCTCAGATGCAGGATTGGGCAGAAGAAAACGGATGGGGAAATACCTGGGATTTTAAAGCAGATCAGGAGAAGGATTTCAAACAGTATTTTGAAGAAAAGGTAAAACCGCAGGTGAAGGAGCTTCTTACAGAGTATAAAAATGTACGGATGCTGTGGTTTGATACCCCTTATACAATGACAAAGGAATTATGTGAAGAACTTCGCTGCTGGGTGAAGAAATGGAAACCGGACTGCCTGATCAATGGCAGGATCGGATATAACCTGGGGGATTTTAAGGAGATTCCGGATAATGAAATTCCCGTCCTTTCTTACCCAAAACCCTGGGAGACTCCGGTCACGCTGAATAATACCTGGGGCTATTCAAGGGCAGATCACGAATGGAAAACACCGGAAACCGTTATCCGAAAACTGGTCCGGATTGCTGGGAAGGGTGGAAACCTGCTGTTAAATATAGGTCCGGATGGGAAAGGAAAAGTGCCGGAGGAAAGCGAAAAGATTCTGGAAAAGGCAGGCCGCTGGCTACAGATAAATGGGGATAGTATTTATGGAACGGAAGCAGTACCGGATTTTTCTTATGAGATACGGTTTGGTGGTTTAACGAAAAAAGGGCGAAAGCTATTTCTCCATGTCTGGGAATATCCCAGATTTCCATATGAAATTCTGCTGGTGGGGTTAAAAACGAAGGTGAAAGAGGTTACACTTCTGAAAACAGGAGAAAAACTTACGTTTTATCAGTCCTATGAGATTGCAAGGGATGAATACAGATTTCGGGTGATTTTGCCAGAGAAGCCAGCGGACCCTATTGATACAGTAGCCTGTGCGGAACTGGAAGAGGATATGGAAGTACAGAAGATTTATTGAGAAAGTGAGGCGTAGCAGAATGAAACTTGTGGAGATGAAATTATATAAAGTTCCTCCAAGATGGTTGTTTTTGAAGCTGGTGACGGATACAGGCATTGAAGGCTGGGGAGAACCGATTGTTGAAGGCCGTGCGGATACCGTTGCGACGGCTGTGGAGGAGTTCTGGCTTTATCTGAAAGGAAAGAATCCTATGCGGATTGAGGATCTCTGGCAGTATATGTACAGAAGTGGTTTTTACCGGGGCGGTCCGGAAACTATGAGTGCCATTGCCGGAATCGACCAGGCTTTGTGGGATATTAAGGGAAAATATTACAATGCTCCGGTTTACGATTTGCTGGGAGGAGCCTGCAGGGATAAAATCCGGGTGTATCGCTGGATCGGAGGAGACCGGCCTGATGATGTTGCAATAACGGCCAAAGAAGCAGTGAGCCAGGGGTACAATGCCATAAAAATGAACGGTACGGAAGAAATGCATTATATCGACAGCTTCCGGAAAATCGAGAATGTGTGTATGCGTGTTCAGGCAATCCGGGATGCTGTGGGAAATAAGCTGGATATCGCAGTGGATTTTCATGGGCGTGTTCATAAAACGATGGCGAAGGTTCTGGCAAGAGAGTTGGATCCTTTCCATCTTATGTTTATTGAAGAACCGGTTCTGTCCCAGAATAACGAAGCGTTGCGGGAAATTGCGAGGGCAACTACAACTCCTATTGCTACAGGAGAGAGAATGTTTTCCAGATGGGAATTTAAAAATCTTTTGCAGGATGGGTATGTAGATATTATTCAGCCGGATCTTTCTCATGCAGGAGGAATTTCTGAGTGCAAAAAGATTGCTGCTATGGCCGAGGCTTATGATGTGGCGGTTGCACCTCATTGCCCATTGGGACCAGTTGCCCTGGGTGCGTGCCTGGCATTGGACAGCTGCACACCAAATGTGTTTATTCAGGAGCAGAGCCTTGGAATCCATTATAACAAGGGCGGGGACCTGCTGGATTATCTTGTGAATGCATCTGTTTACCAGTATAGAGACAGCTTTATTGACCTTATTGATAAGCCGGGACTTGGCGTGGAGGTAAATGAGGAGAAATTAAAAGAAGCTTCCATTAACTGCCCAACCTGGAAAAATCCAGTATGGCGCAATTATGACGGAACCATTGCAGAATGGTAAGGAAAAGTACAATCTTATAGATTTTTCTATGTTTCCACGGTATCAGTATTTCAGACGGGATAATTGGTACCGTGGACATTTTTTATGCAACAGGAAATTCCGTTGGAATCCCCTATTGCATAAAAAAGCCCTGCTGAGCAGGATTGCACTGCGGCAAAAAGGCAGATGTCGCTGAAGTGACCCGCCGCAGGCGGAGAATCCTGCTTGTAGGATTCTTTTTTAGTTAACAGGACAGCGGCACTCTTTCCTGCAAAAAAAAGCTCCCTGCGTGGTCAGGGAGCCTTTTTTAATCCGAAGATTATTTAACTGTAACTTTGATGTACTTAGTTACTTTCTTGTAGTTCTTAGCCTTAACAGTAACTTTTACCTGATAAGTACCCTTCTTAGTACCTTTGGCAACATAAATCTTGCCATTCTTACCAACCTTGATGTTGGTGTTATTTGTGGTATAAGTAGCGGTACCTTTCTTGAAGGTTACGCCTGGGTTAAAGGATTTAACTTTCTTCTTAACCTTAGCTGCTGTTGTTGTGTAGCTGTCTTTCTTAACTGTAACTTTCTGAGTCTTAGCCTTTACAGTGTAAGTAAGTTTCTGTACGTATCCGGCATATTTACCTTTACCAGTAATGGTTACAGTATATTTGCCAGCATCTTTACAGGTTTTGTTTACTTTTACATTGTAGTATTTAGCTGAGATTTTTTTGCCGTTAGCTTTTGTAACGACAACTAAGTTTTTCAGATTCTGCTTCTTACCATTATAAACTGAAGATGTCTTTGTCATGGAAGCATTGAAAGATGTTTTTGTAGGTGAATCTGCTGCAAAAACACTTGTGCTCATGAGAAGCATCATAACGACAGTCATAAGAGTAAGGGCTACTTTTTTAAATGATTTCATTAGTAACACCTTCTATCTACTTTATTGCTTTATTTAATAAACGGCCTTACCACGCAGGCCCGTTTATTCATGGAAATTAGTAATTGGACCAGTATTTGTCCAGGGGATTATTTATGTTTTTTATCAGCTTTTTTGCTGTGGCCTTTGCCGGTGGAATCGGAACCATATCCGTAACCATAGCCGTAGCCATAACTATACTTGCCATATTTACCATATTTGCCATAGGCGTGTCCCTTGACATCTGCACGGTTCAGGACTGTGCCAAGAAGCTTGCAGCCAGACTGCTGAATCTCATGCATGGACTGCTGAATGATTTTTTTGGAAGTGATGCCTGCACGCACTACCAGAACAGCACCATCACACAGAGAGGCAACCAAAGCACCATCGGAAACGCTGCCAAGAGGCGGTGTGTCAAGGATGACAAAGCGATAATTCTCTGCCAGAGTGTTCAGAAGCTCCTTGAAACGGACATCCTCCAGAAGTGCGGAAGGGTTCTCAAGCAGCTGTGTACAGGGAACCAGATATCCATTTGGAATATTGGTGCTGTATACAACATCGTTGTATTCCGCCATACCGGAAAGGTAATGGTTCAGTCCCTTTGTGGTTTCAGAATCATAATCCATCTGAAAACGCTGTTTCATAACGGATTTACGAAGGTCAACATCAACCAGGACAGTTGGGAAACCGGCTTCTGCAAGCATTTTCCACAGGTAGGAGGAAATCGTACTCTTTCCCTCGTTAGGAAGACAGCTTGTAAGCAGGATCTTTCTGGTGTTTTTTCCACAGAATTTAATGTTGACACGCAGACGGTTCATAGCTTCCTCCACTGCATAGGGCAGCTCCGGAAGAGTGATAGTTAACTGTTTCATTTCTTGTGACCTCTCTTTCTGCTGTGCTGTTCTTCCTCAATATCTACAACCTGATCGCTGTCCGGGATCGTAGTGAGAGGTACAAGTCCGAAGAATTTCTCCATATCATCAGCAGTATGGATAGTATCATCCATAAGATATCTGACAATGAAAACACCGGCGCACAGGATAAGACCAAGTAAGGCACCCATCATTGTGTATTTGGTATAGCTTGGAGCCACCTTATGCTCTGGAAGTTTGGCATTCTGAGCCAGGTTAGGAGCAAGTGTGCTCATGGTATCCGGAAGGTATTCGATCGCTTCTTCAGCCATTGTCTGAGCCAGATCCATAGCCATCTGTGGATCGGTAGAAGTAGCAGTGATCTCCAGAATTCGGGTATCACTGGGGTTGTTCAGCCTATAGGCTGACTTCAGCGCATCGGAGGTGGTATTCAGTCCAAGACTGTCGATAACACGGTTCAGAACCGGGTAGCTGAGCATCAGCTGTTCATAGTCGGCGGTCAGGGAAGTTCCCAGGTTCAGGTCGCTTAAATTGACCACAGAGTCATCAGAGGCAGATACTACGTAAAGCTTGGCAGTAGATTCGTAAGTCGGTGTGATCAGAAAATAGGAGTAGGCTCCCAGAAGTACTGCGCCGACAAGAAAACTAACCAGCAGATACCGCCATTTGTCAAGTAAATGATAGGCCAGATCCACAAGGTCAATTTCTACCTCGTCATTTGTGAGTTTTTCATTCATGATGTGTCTCCTTAATTTGTTTTATTTTATTGTTGAAATCTAACGGAAACTGCAAGGCGGATTTGGAATCCCGCTTAACTGCCTGTAAATCCCAACATTATTTCTTTTCCTTATAAAAGAGCTGCAGGATTGCCTGCTGCAGGCTGTCCGGATCCGGAGTAAAGGTCTGCCAGTCGTCATCATCAAAGCCATAGGTTCCTTCAATGGTAATCTTAGTGTCCTCTTTCTCATCTGTGAGAAGAAGAGAGAGGCGGGAAAATTTCTTGGCACTGATGTTGGTGGTCATGTATTCCTCAAGGGCATGGTACATGGTAAGAGGGAATTTTTTGTCTTCCCTGCATTTTGCGGAGAAAGCAGTCCGAAATCCCTCCTCGTACTGTGCCTGACGGCTCATACGGTTCTGGTTCAATCCATCGGCAACGGTTTTTCGTTCACGAATATAACGCTCGGCATCCGGTCCTGTAAGGGTGACGGTCTGCCCCTTGATAAGAGTATCACTGTCTGGAAAATCCTCATCCACAGTGACGGTAACACCGCCTACCATATCATTGACCATCTGGATGGCACCCATATTTACCATGGCGTAACCGTCAATCTTATGGCCTCCCAGATAGCTGGAAACAGCATCAACGGTGTTCTCTGCCCTGGTTTCATGATCCAGACTCATAGCATGGGCAAGGGAAATCTGGGCCTCTGTGGTGTCAATGTATTCGCCGTCATCAGAAAGACTGCGCACATCTGTCATGGTATTGCGGTCAATGGTGAGAATCTGGCATTTGTCTGTACTTCTGTCTCTTACCAGGACAATGAGCACATCGCACTGTCCGGTGCCATCGTATTCTGTGATCTCCTGGATCTTATCATAGGAATCGATTCCGGCGAAAAGATAGGTTTCCAGATTCCCCTTTGGTATGTATGTGGTTCCCTTATAAACAATTTCACCAGAATCTTCTGTGGAAGCAGCCTGTACGGGGACCGGAGCTGCAGCGGAAGGCAGGAGGAGGCTGGCAGATAAAAGACTGGCAGCTGCACCGAGAAAAATGTTTTTCAGTTTTTTCCTATTATAATAATGCATATTTTCCTTTCTGAAGCCACTCTCTGACTTCTGGTTAGAGAAGGTCTGCCAAAAGCTCTGCTCCGCACCTGTCAACTCTCTCCAGAACCTGAGGACCGGCTTTTCGCATAAGGTAGTTGCGGCCCCTGTCGAGATTCGGAATACGGTGGTGCGCACCGTGGCAGTCACTGCCCAGAATATGTGCAGTTCCCTCCTGGAACATACGGATCAGGGTTCTGGTGTGAAACCAGTTATCTTCAAAAGCTTCTGCATTAATCTGAATGTGGACTGGAAGAGAGAGGAGGCGGCGAATCTGCTTCTTATTGCCCGGAATCCAGAGAAATCTCTCCAGATGTGCAATAAGAATGCGGAAGTTCCGGTCAAGAAGAGCTTCTACTTCCTGAAGGTTCTCTTCGGTCCAGGGAGTAAAAGGCATTTCCAGAAGGAGAAGATTGGTGTTCTCTACGGTAAGCATCTCAATATCTTTTGCATAGCGGATGCCGGTGAAATAGGCTACCTCTGCACCACAGAAGATTCTTGGGAATGCCATCTGTCCTTCTTTGGAAATGGCCGTAAAAAGAGCATCACGGGCAGCTTCTCTACGCTGTAAAAAGGTGTCAATCCGATCCCTTGATGCATAAAAATGGGGGGTGGCAAGCATGACATCTGTCCCTGCCGCCTTTGCCATATCCAGCATTGCAAGGGATGTTTCCAGATTACGGGCTCCATCGTCAATGCCAGGAAGTATATGAGAATGAAAATCAATAACACACATGAAAACATCCTTTTTTATTACAAATTTGTTACAAACCCAAATATTTACAGGCTGATTCTATCATAACAAATGGCTGGAATCAAGTGTTATCGACAAAAATAAACATTCACAACCTGGATTCTATCACAAATGGGGGGGTAATCAAGGCATTGCTGACAAATCTTGTCAAAATGGAGTGACGAAAAAAGGGATTTTCCTATTGACTTTTTTGTGCTATACTATACAATGTTTAAAAAATTTTCCGATGGCGGAACCATCCGCAGATATTCGTTTACGGGAGGAAGAAATGGAAAATCGTGAAAGATACAAACGAAGCATCATGTTTCTGGCATCTACACTGATCGTGCTGCTGGAGACATTATTATTTGCATACATCTGGTATAAGTTTTATGCTCGCAGGGATGTGATCGGCAGACGGTTTGATCGTGGAAATCAGGTGGTGATCGGGCTGTATGTTCTGATGGTGTATTTCTTCTATAAAATATATGGTGGATTTAAGGTTGGATATTTAAGAGTCTTTGAAGTGCTTTATTCCCAGGTGTTGTCTGTAGTCTGCGTGAATTTTATTACTTACCTCCAGCTGTGCCTGATCGGACGGTGGAGATTCGGTGAGCACGCAGGCCCGGTTTTTGCCATGACAGGAATAGACCTGGTTATCGTGGTGATCTGGGTAGTGGCGATGAGATGGGTGTACACGCGTCTTTATCCGCCGAGGCAGATGCTGATGATTTATGGGGAACATAATCCGATCGATTTGAGAGACAAGCTGGAGACAAGGGAAGATAAATATGCGATTAAGGAGATGGTTTCGATTTCCCTTGGCCTGGATAAAATAAAAGAGAAGATAGACGGCTATTCAGCAGTGGTGATCGGAGACCTGCCCTCCCACGAGAGAAATGTATTGCTGAAATATTGCTTCGAGAAGGATACCAGGTGCTATTCCATACCGAAGCTTTCTGATATTATGCTGCGAAATGCAGATGATATTCATTTGTTTGACACCACCCTCCTTCTTTCCAGAAATTTAAGGCTTACCGCAGAGCAGCTGTTTTTCAAGAGAATTGTGGATATTGTATTTTCGCTTGTTGGATTGGTGATCGCCTCTCCTTTTATGCTTTTGATCGCACTGGCTATTAAGTTATATGACGGCGGTCCTGTTTTTTATAAGCAGCCCCGTCTTACCAGGGACAAAAAGGTGTTCATGATCCTGAAATTCCGCAGCATGAAGATGGATTCCGAGGTGAAGGGAGCACAGCTGGCAAAGAAAGAGGATGACCGTATCACACCTGTTGGCAGGATTATCAGGAGAATCCATTTTGATGAGCTGCCACAGATCCTGAACATCCTGAAGGGAGAGATGTCCCTGGTTGGCCCGAGACCGGAGCGTCCGGAGATTGCAGCCCAGTATTGTGAGCGGATCCCGGAATTTGATTATCGTCTGAAGGTGAAGGCCGGTCTTACCGGTTATGCCCAGGTTTACGGGAAGTATAACACCACCCCTTATGACAAACTGAAGCTGGACCTTACTTATATTGAAACATATTCGATGCGACTGGACCTGAAGCTGCTGATGCTTACCTTCAAGATCCTTTTCCAGAAGGAGAATACAGAAGGCGTAGAGTCATGGCAGAAAACAGCAGGCCAGGAGAAAGAGGATGAGAGCGGCAGATGCTAGAGTGTGTTTGGAAAATGCTTCCCGCAAAATGGTGCGTGCAGATTGCAGGAATGATTTTGGGGGCACGCTCTGGTCTGCTGTTGTCATAGAGGTGATTGCTCACGGGAAATAAGGTGGGCAGCAGAGGAGACAGGAGGAAAAATTTATGTGTGGAATTGTTGGTTATGTAGGAGATGAGCAGGCTGCACCGATTCTGCTGACAGGTCTTTCCAAGCTGGAATACAGAGGCTATGATTCAGCGGGAATTGCAGTGCGTAACGAGGTAACAGACAAGATTGCCATCGTAAAGGCCAAAGGTCGTCTGAAAACGTTGATCGAGAAAACAGATGGAGGCGCAGCTGTTCCCGGCACCTGCGGCATTGGACATACCCGCTGGGCGACTCATGGGGAGCCCTCTGAGACGAATGCCCATCCTCACTGCACAGAGGACCGTTCTGTAGTGCTGGTCCATAATGGTATCATTGAGAACTATCAGGAGCTGAAAGCGAAGCTTCTCCGTTCCGGCTATACCTTTTATTCCCAGACAGATACAGAGGTTGCAGTGAAGCTGGTGGACTATTATTATAAGAAAACAGGCACTCCGCTGGAGGCAATTTCCAGAGCCATGCTTCGTATCCGTGGTTCCTATGCCTTTGGTGTGATGTTTAAGGATTATCCAGGCAGGCTTTTTGCTGCACGTAAGGATAGCCCGCTGATCATCGGAGAGAAGGAGGGTGGAAGCCTGATTGCTTCTGACGTTCCGGCAATTCTGGATCAGACGAGAAGAGTTTATTATATCGGCAATCTGGAGATTGCGGAGCTTTCCCGTGATGAGATTCGTTTTTATAACATTGACCGGGAAGAAATCCAGAAGGAGGTTGTGGAGATCCAGTGGGATGCGGCCGCTGCAGAAAAGGGTGGATATGAGCATTTTATGTTAAAGGAAATCCACGAGCAGCCAAAAGCAGTACAGGATACCATTGGTGCCTATGTAAAGGATGGCAGCATTCATTTTGAAGAGACAGGGCTGACAGATGAGCTGCTGGCTCAGGTGAGGAGACTCTATATTGTTGCCTGCGGTTCCGCCTATCATGTAGGAATGGTTGGAAAATATGTAATCGAATCCATGGCACAGATTCCGGTTGAAGTAGATGTGGCATCTGAGTTCCGTTACCGCAATCCGATCCTGGAAGAGAATTCCATGGTTGTGATCATTTCCCAGTCCGGTGAGACAGCAGATAGCCTTGCAGCCCTTCGTCTTGCAAAAGACCACGGGGTTCCGGTCCTTGGCGTGGTCAATGTTGTAGGCTCCAGCATTGCAAGAGAGAGCGATTATACCATGTATACTTATGCAGGTCCTGAGATTTCCGTTGCCACAACCAAGGCATACAGCACCCAGCTGATCGCCATGTATCTTCTTTCCATCCAGAGTGCCTTTGTACGTGGAAGGCTGGACGAGGAGAAATACAAGGCACTTCTTACCGAGATGGCTACACTGCCGGATAAGATTAGCCGTGTCCTGGATGATAAGGAGCGTATTCAGTGGTTTGCAAGTAAATATGCAAATGCTCATGATATTTTCTTTATCGGACGGGGAATTGATTACGCCATCAGTATGGAAGGCAGTCTGAAGATGAAAGAGATCAGCTACATCCATTCTGAGGCTTATGCAGCTGGTGAGCTGAAGCATGGTACCATCAGCCTGGTGGAGGATGGCACCTTGGTAGTCGGTGTGATGACCCAGAAGGATCTTTTTGAAAAAACACTAAGCAATATGGTTGAGGTAAAGAGCCGTGGTGCTTATCTTATGGGACTTACCAGCTATGGCAATTACAGCATTGAGGATACAGCCGATTTTTCGGTATACGTACCGAAAACAGAAAAATACTTCACTACAAGCCTTGCCATTGTACCGCTTCAGCTGATGGGATACTATGTAAGCGTTGCCAAGGGTCTTGATGTGGATAAGCCGAGAAATCTGGCAAAATCTGTAACTGTGGAGTAATTGAACGCTTTAGAAGGAACCGTTTGGGGTCGGGAAGCTGTGACACGGGGGTCAACTGCCTCCGTGTTGTCTGTTGTGGGGAGATTATGGAAGGGAAAAGGCATAGGATCATTGGCACTGCAGGGCATATAGACCATGGGAAGACCAGGCTTGTGAAGGCTCTGACCGGTACGGATACAGACCGTCTGTCTCAGGAGAAGGAAAGAGGCATTACCATAGAGAATGGCTTTGCTCCTTTTTTACTGCCGGATGGGGAAGTGGCTGGAATCATTGATGTGCCAGGCCATGAGAGGTTTATAAAAAATATGCTGGCAGGGGCTGGCGGCATTGACATTGTCATGCTTGTGATTGCAGCGGATGAGGGCGTGATGCCCCAGACAGTGGAGCATCTTGATATTCTTACCCTCCTTGGAATAAAGAAGGGGCTGGTTGTGATCACGAAATCAGATCTTTCCCGGAAACCACATTTGCAGGAGGAGATTGTCCGGCTGGTAAAGGGCACCTTTCTGGAAACTGCACCTGTGCTGCAGGTAAGTGCGGCTACGGGAGAGGGGGTGGAGAGGCTGAGAGAAATTCTCTGGGAGCTCTGCAGGGAAGCTGGCAGAGAGGTTCAGCCAGTTCCTTTTCGCCTCCCTGTGGACCGAGTTTTTTCCCTAAAGGGCTTTGGAACTGTGGTGACAGGAACTCTTCTTGACGGCGAACTGTCTCCTGAGGCGGAGGGGATGCTTTATCCTGCAGGGAGAACTGTGAAAATCCGACAGCTGCAGGTATATGGTGAAAATGTGGCCAAAGCTTTCCCGGGACAGAGAGTGGCAGTAAACCTTTCCGGTATTGGAAAGGAGGAAATTTCAAGAGGTGAAGTGCTGGCCTTGGCAGGAAGCCTTGCCAGTACCCAAATAGCAGATGCAAGGCTGCAGCTTTTAAAAAGCCAGAAGCGTTCTTTGAAAAACGGCAGCCGGGTGCACCTCTATCATGGGGCATCGAACCTTGTGTGCAGGGTATTTCTTACTGACCGGGGGATCCTGAAGCCTGGAGAGGAGGCCTCTGTGCAGCTTCGCATGGAACAGGAAACAGTGATGCGGGCAGGAGACCGGTTTGTGATCCGCTTTTATTCCCCACTGGAAACCATTGGCGGCGGGGTGATAGAGAATCCCAATGCACAGAAAGGGCGGCAGAGAAGAAATTCTCAGGAAAGAAAGGAGCAGATCCCTGAGCCCTCCAGACCAGAGCTGCAAAAGGAAAAGGAGGAGATGTTTCACAGACTTTCAGACCTGTATCTGGAAGCTGGATTTGCCCCGCTTCTGACTGCAGAGGTGAAAAAGCAATTTTCAAAAAATCCGGTATTTTCGGAAGTTTTTTTTTCCATGGTCAAAAAGAAAATCCTGGTAAAATTTGACGAGACGCATTATCTCCACAGAAAATACAGGCAGGCAGCGCTTGCCATGGTGCATACCATATATGAGGAAGCTGGAGAGATCCAGACCGGTGTTTTTCGTGACAGAATGGGGATTTCCAGGAAATGTGCCATAGCCTTGCTGGAAGGCTTTGATAAAGAGAAGATCACCAGACTTGCAGAGGGGAAAAGAAGGATAGTAAAGCAGGAGCTGCGCTGAACCGGCCGGCTCTGGTTCCTGCAGCATATATAGTTCAGAATCTGCATTTTGGCGGGAGCATATGGGAATCGAACCCATCCGGGACGGTCTGCGCCCCACACTGGTTTTGAAGACCAGGAGATACACCGGCATCTATCTGCTCCCAAGGAGAGTATAGCCCAAAATGACTGGATTGACAAGGGAGATGCCATTTTCTATTGACGAATCAGGGGCTGATAAAGTATGATAGATTACAGTGCAAAAGAGTACACAAAAGGAGTTATTGCCCACAGAAAATGCCCTTCGGAGCTTCCTGTGAACAATAACCGGAAAGGAGAAAAATATGGCAGAGACAGTAAAAGTAGTAGTAGATGCCATGGGCGGTGACAATGCACCGGCAGAGCCTGTGAAGGCAGCCGTAGAAGCTGTTTCAGAGCGACAGGACATTGAAGTGCTTCTCACCGGCAGACAGGAAGTAATTGAACAGGAATTAAGTAAATTTCAGAATTACCCCAAGGAAAGAATCCGGATCGTAAATGCCACGGAGGTGATTGAAACAGCAGAGTCCCCTGTGATCGCAATCCGTAAGAAAAAAGATTCTTCCATTGTGGTAGGCCTGAATCTTGTGAAGAATCAGGAGGCAGACGCATTTGTGTCCTCCGGAAGTTCAGGAGCCATCCTGGTAGGCGGCCAGGTGATCGTTGGGAGGTGCAAGGGTGTGCAGCGTCCTCCTCTGGCACCGCTGATCCCGACGGAAAAGGGAGTATCCCTCCTCATCGATTGTGGAGCCAATGTGGATGCCAAGCCGGAGTGGCTGGTTCAGTTTGCCCAGATGGGCTCTATCTATATGGAAGATGTAGTGGGGGTTAAGAAGCCAAGAGTTGCCATTGTAAATAACGGTGCAGAGGAGGAGAAGGGAAATGATCTGGTGAAGAAGACCTTCCCTCTTTTAAAAGAATGTTCCGGTATTAATTTTATCGGTAGCATTGAGGCCAGAGAGATTCCGGCAGGATATGCAGATGTGATCGTATGCGAAGCCTTTGTAGGAAATGCCATCCTGAAATTATATGAAGGTCTTGGCAAAACCTTTATGAAAATGATCAAAGAGGGAATGATGAAGGACACCCGCAGCAAGCTGGGTGCGCTTCTGGTGAAGCCGGCTATCAAGGAAACTCTGAAAAAATTTGACTCCAGCGAGTATGGAGGAGCACCTCTTCTCGGCCTTAAGGGACTTGTTGTGAAGACACACGGCAGTGCCAGGGCAGTAGAGATACGTCATGCAATTTTCCAGTGTGTGCAGTTTAAGCAGGAAAAGATCAATGAGAAGATTGCAGCCCACATGAATGTGGAGGCTCCTGAGAGGGAAGCATAGAAATACATCCGTTTCGGATGATATCAGCAAAGAAAAACAGTGGAACAGATAGGCGGGCAAAGAACTGTCTGCCGGAGCCTGTCCCAAATGATTTCTGCAGGCCGTATGCCACAATCTGCAGAAACAGGTTGGCAGCAGGCTCTGAATCTGCTCTGCCTTGGGGAGGAAATAGAAAATGGATAAAAAGTTAAAAGCACTGGAGAGCCGCATCGGCTATGAATTTAAGGACAGAAGCCTTCTTGTTCTGGCCCTTACGCACAGCTCTTACGCCAATGAGAAAAAGCTTGGAAAGATGGGCTGCAATGAGCGTCTGGAATTCCTGGGAGATGCAGTTCTGGAGCTGATCAGCAGCGATTTCCTTTATAAGAAATATACCCAGATTCCGGAAGGAGAGCTGACCAAGAAGAGAGCCAGCCTGGTGTGCGAGCCCAGCCTTGCCTACTGTGCAAGAGATTTCGGATTGCCGCAGTATCTGCTTCTTGGAAAGGGAGAGGACATGACCGGCGGACGCAACCGTGATTCCATTGTATCTGATGCAACAGAAGCTCTCCTTGGAGCTATTTATCTGGACGGTGGTTTTGCTAGTGCAAAGGAGTTCGTTTTGAAATTTATCTTAAATGATCTGGAAAACAAGCAGCTCTTTTATGATAGCAAGACCATCCTGCAGGAAATCGTACAGGAAAAAGGAACCCATTTTGTAGAATACCGCCTTATAAAGGAGGAAGGGCCAGATCACAACAAGAGCTTTACCGTGGATGTTCTGATCAATGGCCAGCTGATGGGAGTCGGAGTGGGACATACCAAGAAGGCAGCAGAGCAGGAGGCTGCTTATCAGGCAATCCGTAAAATGAAAAACAGCAGGGATTCAGAGGAATGTATTTAAAAAATATTGAGGTGCAGGGCTTTAAGTCCTTTGCCCAGAAGATTAATTTTGAATTTCATAATGGGATTACCGGAATTGTAGGTCCAAATGGAAGTGGAAAAAGTAATGTTGGCGATGCGGTGCGCTGGGTCCTTGGAGAGCAGAGCGCCAAGCAGCTTCGAGGCGGCAATATGCAGGATGTTATTTTTTCCGGTACAGAGACAAGAAAGCCTTTAAGCTTCGCATCTGTGGCCATCACTCTGGACAACGGTGACCATAAGCTGCCGGTAGATTTTAACGAAGTTACAGTTACCAGGCGTCTTTACCGGTCCGGAGAAAGTGAATACCTGATCAATGGCAGTGCCTGTCGTCTGAAGGACATCAATGAGATGTTTTACGATACTGGTATTGGCAAGGAAGGCTATTCCATTATCGGGCAGGGTCAGATTGACAGGATTTTGAGCGGAAAACCGGAGGAACGCCGTGAGCTTTTTGATGAGGCCGCTGGAATCGTAAAGTTTAAAAGAAGGAAAAACACTACCATTAAGAAGCTCCAGGATGAGCAGGCCAATCTGGTTCGTGTTACCGATATTTTAAGTGAGCTTACCAGACAGCTGGGACCATTGGAGCGTCAGTCTGAAACTGCCAGGATTTATCTTGCCAGGCGTGATACCCTGAGGGAGCTGGATGTAAACAGCTTTCTTCTGGAAAATGAGGAGACGGGGAGGGAGCTTCAGGAGCTGGAGCAGAAAAATGCCCGGGCTTCCCAGGAGCTGGCTGAGAATCAGGAAGCCTATGACCAGACAAAAGTGGAATATGACCGTCTGGAGGAGGAGCTGGAGAAGCTGAACCGCCAGATGGAGGAGATGCGGGAGAGTACGCAGAACAAGGCCATCAGAAGACAGCAGCTTGACGGTGAGACCAAGGTTTTAAAAGAACAGATCCTTGCCGGCATCCAGAATGAGGAGCATTATAAGAGCCGTCTGGATACCATTGAGACAGAACTGGCCCAGAGACAGGCCTCCCTGTCCTCCCAGGAACAGGAGCGGTCAGAGCTTCACGCAGCTGTGCTTGCTGCCAGAAAACGCCAGGGAGACGAGGAGGAACGCCTGAGAAACATTCAGGCAGAGCTTGAAGAATGTACCCAGGCTGTAGAAAATGGAAAAAATGAGATTATTGAGCTGTTAAATTCCCGTGCGACCACAAGGGGAAAAGCCCAGCGTTTTGACACCATGATGGAGCAGATCAATATCCGAAAAGCGGGAATCAGCCAGAGACAGCTTCATTTAAAGACGGAGGAAGACCGGCAGCAGAGTGAGCTGGAGAAGGCGAAGGAGAAGTTTCAGGGAATCACCTCCCTTATCCGGGAGATGAACGAAGAGTGCCAGAGACTGGATGAGGAAGTACATAAAATTTCTGAAGAACTGAAAAAGCAGAACCATGACATGGAGGCGGGCCAGATGGCTTATCACCGTGAGGCATCCCGCCTGGAATCCCTGAAAAATATTACGGAGCGGTACGATGGCTATGGAAACAGCATCCGCCGTGTGATGGAGCAAAAGGAACGTGTTTCCGGCATCAAGGGTGTTGTTGCAGATCTGATCCAGGTAAATAAGGAATATGAGATCGCCATTGAGACGGCTCTTGGAGGAAGTATTCAGAATATTGTCACAGATAATGAGCAGACTGCCAAGCGGATGATCGAGTTCCTTAAGAAGAACCGTTTTGGCCGTGCTACATTTCTTCCGTTAAACAGTATCAATACCAGGAATGGTTTTACCCAACGAGAGGCTTTGGGGGAGCCGGGAGTGATCGGTCTTGCCAGTGAGCTTGTAACCACAGGAGACGAGTATAAAGGTCTTGCAACCTATCTTCTTGGCCGTGTCCTTGTCGTAGACCACATTGACCATGCCATTGCCATTGCAGGGAAATACAGACACAGCCTGCGTATGGTTACCATAGAGGGAGAATCCTTCAGTCCGGGTGGTTCCATGTCGGGTGGTGCTTTTAAGAACAACAGCAATCTTCTTGGCCGCCGTCGTGAGATCGAGGAGCTGGAATTCAGCGTAAAAGCCTTGCAAAAGGATATGGCAGATATGCAGAAGGCAATTGATGACAATAGAAGCAGGCGAAATGTGATCCGGGATGCCATTGCAGACTTCCAGGAAAAGCTCCGTCAGCAGTATGTTGCCCAGAATACGGCTAAGATGAATATCAATCAGCTGGAGACCAGGACAAAGGAAATCCAGGAGGGCTACGCAGAGATCCAGAGGGAGCAGCTGGAGATCCGCCGACAGGTTGATGAGGCAAAGGCAGACCACAGCAAGATTGCAGAGGAGCTGGCTGCATCTGAGAAGGATGAAAAGGAGCTGGAAACCTTTATCCAGACCCGGCAGAAGGAGCTGGAAGAATGGAAAGGGGAGGAGCAGGAGGTCTCCAAAAAACTGGAGGAGCTTCGCCTGGAAGCAAGTACTGCGGCACAGAAGGAAAGCTTTGCGGTGGAGAACCGGAATCGTCTTACCGGGGAGATGGAGATCCTTCAGGAAGAAAAAGAGCAGATCCATGAGACTCTGGAGCTTGGAAGTGAGGAGAACATAAAGAAACGCCAGTCTGTGGAAGAGCTGGAGAACGTAATCCGGGAGCTGGCAGAAGAAGAAGTGAAGGAAAAGGCCCAGCTGGAAAGCTGGCAGGCTGTTAAGGATGAAAAAAATGTAAGCCATAAGGCTTTTTTTGAAAAGCGTGATGAGCTGTCCGGTCAAATTTCCCTTCTGGATAAAGAGTGCTATCGACTGAAAAGCCAGATTGAGAAGCTGGAGGAGCACAGGGAGGCTCAGATCGCTTATATGTGGAGCGAATATGAGATCACACCCAACAATGCCCTTCAATATAAGAAGGAAGAATTTACAGATCTGAAGGCTATGAAACGGGATATTGCCCAGGTGAAGGATGAGATCCGCAAGCTGGGTAATGTAAATGTAAATGCCATTGAGGAATATAAAGAAATTCTGGAACGACATACCTTCCTGTCTGGTCAGTATGAGGATCTGAAAACAGCAGAGGCTCAGCTGGAAAATATCATCCAGGAGCTGGATGAGGGAATGCGTAAGCAGTTTACGGAGAAATTCCAGGATATTCAGAGAGAGTTTGACAAAGCCTTCCGGGAGCTGTTTGGAGGGGGAAAGGGAACTCTGGAGCTGGAGGAAGATGTGGACATTCTGGAAGCAGGAATCCGTATTATTTCCCAGCCACCTGGAAAGAAGCTTCAGAACATGATGCAGCTTTCCGGTGGAGAGAAGGCACTGACAGCCATTGCCCTTTTGTTTGCCATTCAGAATCTGAAGCCATCTCCCTTTTGTCTGCTGGATGAGATCGAGGCGGCACTTGACGACTCTAATGTAGGGCGTTTCGCCGGCTATTTACAGAAGTTGACGAAAAACACTCAATTTATTATAATAACACATAGGCGTGGTACTATGAATGCAGCTGACCGGCTTTATGGTATTACCATGCAGGAGAAGGGGGTTTCCACACTGGTTTCTGTAGACCTTGTGGAGAATCAGCTGACTCAGTAAAAGGAGGAAAGAGGTATGGCAGAGGAAAAGAAAGGATTTTTTAAAAGACTTGTCAGTGGCCTGACAAAAACAAGAGACAACATTGTGGCAGGATTTGATTCTCTTTTCAGCGGCTATTCTACAATAGATGAGGATTTTTACGAGGAACTGGAAGAGATCCTGATCATGGGTGATATTGGGATCAATGCCACCACAGCTATTCTTGAGAAGCTGAAGGAGCAGGTGAAGATCCGCAACATCAGGGATCCAAAGGAGTGCAAGGAGCTGTTGATCGATACCATTAAGGAGCAGATGACAGTGGACAGTACCGAATATGAATTTGAGAACCAGAAGTCTGTTATCCTGGTGATCGGTGTAAACGGAGTCGGTAAGACAACTTCTGTTGGAAAGCTTGCAGGCAAGCTGAAGGATCAGGGGAAAAAGGTAATCCTGGCAGCAGCAGATACCTTCCGTGCAGCAGCCGGAGAGCAGCTGACACAGTGGGCGAACCGTGCCGGTGTGGAGATCATCGGCGGGCAGGATGGAGCAGACCCGGCATCTGTTGTTTATGACGCAGTGGCAGCAGCTAAGGCAAGAAATGCAGATGTGCTGATCTGCGATACCGCAGGACGACTTCATAACAAGAAGAACCTGATGGAGGAGCTGCGTAAGATTTACAGGATCCTGGAGAAGGAATATCCGGAAGCTTATCTGGAGACGCTTGTTGTTCTGGATGGAACCACAGGACAGAATGCACTTGTCCAGGCAAGACAGTTTGCAGAAGTGGCAAAGGTAACGGGGATTATCTTAACCAAGCTGGATGGAACTGCCAAGGGTGGTATTGCTGTGGCAATCCAGTCAGAGCTTGATATTCCGGTGAAGTATATCGGGGTAGGTGAGAGCATTGATGATTTGCAGAAATTCGATGCAAATTCTTTTGTAGATGCATTATTTGACGTTAAGGAAAGTACCAGGCAGGAGGAATAATAAAAATGCTTACATTAGAAAGTTTTGAAGAAGCGGCAGAGATCGTTAAGCAGGTGACACAGGAGACAAAGCTGGTAAAGAGCAGCTATTTTTCAGAGCTGACAGGAAACAAGGTGTTCTTTAAACCGGAGAATATGCAGAGAACAGGTGCCTACAAGGTACGTGGTGCTTACTATAAGATCAGCACCCTTACAGATGAGGAGAGAGGAAAGGGCCTGATCACTGCTTCTGCCGGAAACCATGCTCAGGGTGTTGCCTATGCTGCACATAAATACGGGGTGAAGGCTGTGATCGTAATGCCTACCACAACTCCGCTGATCAAGGTGGAGCGTACCAAGGGATACGGTGCAGAGGTTATCCTTCACGGGGATGTGTATGATGAGGCCTGCGCTTATGCCCTGGAGCTGGCGGAGCAGGAGGGATATACCTTTATCCATCCTTTTGATGATCCGGCAGTTGCCACAGGTCAGGGAACCATTGCTATGGAGATCATCCAGGAGCTTCCTCTTGTAGACTATATCCTGGTACCCATTGGAGGTGGCGGACTGGCAACCGGTGTTTCCACTCTTGCCAAGCTTCTGAATCCGCACATCAAAGTAATCGGTGTGGAGCCGGCCGGAGCAGCCTGCATGAAGGCTTCTCTGGAGAAGGGTGAAGTTGTGACCCTTCCTCATGTAAACACCATTGCAGATGGTACCGCCGTTCAGACTCCTGGTTCTAAGATTTTTCCATATATTCAGGAGAACCTGGACGGGATCATTACCATTGAGGACGACGAGCTGATCGTTGCCTTCCTTGATATGGTCGAGAACCACAAAATGATTGTGGAGAATTCCGGACTTCTTACAGTAGCAGCTCTTCGCCATCTTGATTTCAAGAACAAAAAAGTGGTTTCTATTTTAAGCGGCGGAAATATGGATGTCATTACCATGTCTTCTGTTGTACAGCATGGACTGATCCAGAGAGACAGAATCTTCACGGTATCTGTTTTAATCCCGGACAAGCCAGGTGAGCTGGTTCGTGTTGCTTCTATTATTGCAGAGAATCAGGGAAATGTTATCAAGCTGGATCACAATCAGTTTGTAAGTACGAACCGTAACGCTGCTGTAGAGCTGAAGATTACTTTGGAAGCCTTTGGCACTGACCATAAGAACCAGATCGTAAAGGCTTTAGAGCAGGCAGGCTGCAGACCGAAGGTAATCCGTGCAAGCCTGTAAAAAGTTTGAAAAATACGAATTAAGGAGTACTTTTACCATGAAAAAGGTTATTTTGACAGGTGACCGCCCGACCGGCCGCCTCCATGTGGGCCACTACGTTGGCTCCCTATCTGAGCGTGTGAAGCTGCAGAATTCCGGAAACTACGATGAAATATACATTATGATCGCAGACGCACAGGCTCTGACTGACAATGCAGAGCATCCGGAAAAGGTTCGTCAGAACATTATCCAGGTAGCTCTTGACTACCTTGCCTGCGGCATTGATCCGGAGAAATCCACAATCTTTATCCAGTCCATGGTTCCGGAGCTTACAGAGCTTACCTTCTATTATATGAATCTGGTTACAGTAGCTCGTGTTCAGCGTAACCCTACTGTAAAAGCCGAGATCCAGATGCGTAATTTTGAGGCAAGCATTCCCGTTGGATTTTTCTGCTACCCGATCAGTCAGGCGGCAGACATCACGGCTTTTCGTGCTACGGCAGTTCCTGTCGGAGAGGACCAGCTTCCTATGCTGGAGCAGTGCAAAGAAATCGTTCACAAATTCAATACGGTATATGGAGAGACTCTCACAGAGCCTGAGATCGTTCTTCCGTCAAACAAAGCCTGCCTTCGTCTGCCTGGTATTGATGGAAAGGCAAAAATGAGCAAATCTCTTGGAAACTGCATCTATCTTTCTGACGAGGCAGATGAGGTGAAGAAAAAGGTTATGTCCATGTTCACAGATCCCAACCATCTTCGTGTGCAGGATCCTGGAAATGTGGATGGAAACCCGGTATTTATTTATCTGGACGCTTTCTGCAAGCCGGAGTATTTCCCGGAATTCCTTCCGGATTATCAGAACCTGGATGAACTGAAGGACCACTACAAGAGAGGCGGCCTTGGAGATGTGAAGGTGAAGAAGTTCCTGAACAATGTTCTTCAGGCAGAGCTTGGACCGATCCGTGAGCGCCGCAAAATGTGGGAGCAGCGCATTCCGGATGTCTATGACATCCTAAAAGAGGGAAGCAAGGTGGCTGAGGCCAAGGCTGCAGAGACTCTGAAGGATGTAAAGGCAGCAATGAGAATCAATTATTTTGATGATACAAGTCTGATCCAGTAACAGAGACAAAATGGCAGGTTCTCTTTCCAGAGCCTGCCATTCCTGTATCAGACATGCTCCGGAGCGTGTTTGAAAAAAATA
>ERZ1035006.774-NODE-774-length-24133-cov-7.947919_pt1 | contig 24133 bp, 22 predicted proteins | sample MGYA00520694_ERZ1035006 | MGnify/ENA primary metagenome ERZ1035006 (study PRJEB33766, sample SAMN09781746) | gut metagenome | biome: gut microbiome | host: Homo sapiens | place: Madagascar | study: EMG produced TPA metagenomics assembly of the PRJNA485056 data set... | reverse complement strand
GTGCGAAGGACACATCGAGCCAAGGCTGAAGAGACAGCGAGACACCGCCGGGCAATCGGAGCAGCTTGATCAGAATGCCACTGCACCCACAGCCAGGTAACCCGAATCATAAAAATAGTTTCGCAAACGCCTAATTTAAAATAGATAAAAAGGAGTACCAACTATGCCTATATCCGGTTCTTATCTTGAAAATTACGTTGCCGGTTGGAGCAAAGATTCGATCCGGCTCATGCCGACAGCCAGTGAGACTGCCAAACGATTGTTTTTCTATGTGCAGGAATGCGGCTATTTCCACACGGATGCTTCCTATTATACAGAACGCGCCAACCTGAACAGCTATCTCATCATCTATACGATCTCCGGCGAAGGTACCTTGACATACGGTGGGAATACCTACGAACTCGCGCCCGGATATGCATGTCTGATCAACTGTAACGAGCACCATTTTTACCGCTGCGCACCGGACGGCGAGTGGGAATTTGTATGGCTGCATTTTAATGGGACAAATGCACGGGGGTACTATGAAGAATTTGTCAAAAACGGTTTTCATCTGCTGCAATGTCCGGACACTGACCGCATGGAGCTCATGCTGCGCCGGATTGTCGCGATCCACCAGAAAGCGGATGCTACGACAGAGCTGGTGTCCTCGGAGCTGATCACTTCCGTTCTGACTGAATTTCTGACAGATACGTGTACCGGATCACAAAACGGATTTATCATGCCGGAGAGTATCAAAGAGACGAAACGATATATCGACAGGCATTTCCGAGAGGCGCTGACGCTAGACATGCTGGCTGCCCGCATCCCTGTCAGCAAATATCACCTGTCACATGAATTTAAAAAATACGTAGGAAAGCCTGTCAATGAATATATCATCTGCACGAGGCTCTCCTACGCAAAAGAACTGCTCCGCTTCTCCGCCCTGTCTGTCACCGAGATTGCCTACGAGACCGGGCTGAATCAGCCAAGCTATCTGATTCGGTTATTTAAAGAAAGGGAGTCTGTGACTCCCAATCAGTTCCGCCGTCAATGGACGGAAAATCATTCTGTTAATCCAGATGGAACACCGGCTTGAGGTCGATGCATACCGGGCTGTTATCCGGGTTTGTCTCCATGATGTCAGCCATAAAATCCCACCACTTGCGGTTGATCGCTGTGTCTGCACCTTTTGCCCACAGCTCCTCATCCTCGATCTCGATATAACCATACAGGATGTTGGTTTTCTCATCTAAAAAGATAGAATAGTTCTTTCCACCGTGCTCATGGATCATATCTTTCATCTCAGGCCAGAGCTGATTGTGGCGCTTCTCATATTCTGCTGCCTGACCTTCATATAATTTCATTGTAAATGCTTTTACCATTGTCTGATACCTCCGTTTTTTATGATTGGAAATGTTAAAAAAGGGACTGCCGGAGCAGTCCCTTTTGTCAGCCTATTTTAGTAAACAGACTTCCACTCCTCAATGTTCTCAGGATTGAATCCGTAAGGAGGTCCAAGGATGATTTCTGTACCACCATCACTTGCTGCAGTTACTTCGTATGCAGTTCCGTCAGGAGCAGTAAAGCTGTCTCCCTCAGCACCGGTGATCACACCGTTTACAAGTGCGATAGAAGTATAACCTGCTAACTTTCCTAAGTCAATCGGGTTCCACAGGAACATGTAAGGGCAAGAATCCTCATCTGAATCGCCGATGTAATCAGCCATCTCTGAAGGTAATCCAAGACCGGTAACCTTAACCTGTCCTGCAAGTCCCTTATCTTCAACAACCTTAGCGGCTGCCATGATACCAACGGTAGTAGGTGCGCAGATAACCTTTACATCAGGGTTCTCAGAAAGGATCGCATCTGTCTGGTCTACTGACTTCTGGTACTCATCATCACCATAGTATACGCCAACTAACTCAAGTCCTGAGTAAGCGTCGTCTTCCATTACAGTCTTCATGGAATCAATCCATGCGTTCTGGTTTGTAGCTGTAGAAGCAGCAGACAGGATTGCCCACTTTCCTTCTCCACCGGAGATATCCTTTACAGCCTCCATCAGAGTCTCACCAACCTGGGTGATACCTGCCTGGTTACAGAATACTTCACGAGAAGCTGCGTTTGTAGCAGAGTCAAGTGCAAGTACGTGGATACCAGCGTTCTTAGCTTCTGTCAATGCGGGCTGTAATGCATCTGCATCGTTAGCTGCGATAGCGATCGCATCTACGCCCTGTGAGATTGCGTTGTTGATACATGTGATCTGGCTCTCAGCATCTGCTGCTGCGGGCTCCTGAAGTACGAATGTACCTCCCTGTGCCTCGATAGCCTCCTTGAAACCATCAGCCTCTTTCTGATTGTAAGGGTTACCAGCACTCTTAACGATCAGACAGAAAGTCTTGTCTGTGGTCAGGTCAGCATCTGTAGCTGCTGCATCATCTGCTGCTGCATCATCTGTTGCAGCGTCGTCTGCTGCGGGCTCCTCTGCATCATCTGCTGCTGCGTCATCTGTGGTGTCTGCTGCAGGTGCATCTGCTGCAGCGTCGTCTGTCTTTCCACCGCATCCTACTAACATCGTAGCTGCCATGGATACGCATAATAATGCGCTCAGAACTTTTTTCTTCATTTTTTCTTTCCTCCCATAAGATTTTTGTATATGCTCAAACGAATGTGAATCCATCCGCTCTTGCCGGTTATAAAGTATAACTGATTGGTAGCGATTGTGCTACCCTTTTTAGTTATGCTGCTTTGTAACTGTTCAGTACCCTCACAGTTACGCTACTTTTTTCTTTCTTCCAACGATCTTCAGGTTCGGGATCATGACTGAGATCACGAGCAGTGCGCCCTTGACTACGAGCATGACATTCGAAGATACATTGACCAGTCCAAGACCATACTCCAACAGACCAAGCAAGAATACAGAGATCATTGCTCCGATAAAGTTTCCTTTACCACCGTCTGTCATGATACCACCCAGTACACAGATACCGATGGCATCCATCTCTGTACCTTTGCCGACTGCGTTGTTGATACTTCCCATAGATGCTGCGGTAAAGATGGCAGCGACTGCTGAGAATAAACCGGTCAGTACAAATACGATAAATCTGGTTCCCTGTACATTGATACCTGAATATCTGGCTGCTTCACGGTTCGCACCGATCGCATACATTCTGCGTCCGAATGTTGTCTTGTGCTGTACGATACCGAATACAACCGCACATACCACAAAGATGATGAACATATAAGGAACGACTCCGCCGAGCTTGCCCCAGTACAGATTTGAGAACCACTGTACGTTGTTCAGACCACCTGTAGACTGGTCTCCCAAGATAATCTCACACAGTCCACGGTATACAACCTGTGTACCAAACGTGATGATCATCGGGTTCAACTCTGTAAACTGTGTTGCGATCGCACCATTGATGCATCCGCAGACAGTACCGGTCAGCAGGGCTACCAACACTGCCACGCCCATCGGTGCGCCTGCATTATATGTAACGCCAAGCATCGTAGCGCTGAATGCGAGGATGGATCCGACTGAAATATCGATATCTCCGAGTACGAGCACGAAGCACATCGGTAATACCATGAATGCGATGTTGAGGAAAGAGTTGGTCGCACGGAACAATCCGGTTACACTCCAATACTTGTCTGAAATCGCGATATTCATGATGTTTACGGCTACTACCAGCAGAACCAGCATGGACTCCCAGCGAAGAAACAGATGTTTCCATGAGAAGGGCTGTTCTGCAATAATCTCTCTACCTGATTTTCCTGCCATGACTAAATCTCCCTTCTCTTTAATGCTGCCTTGTCAACAGAACGCTGTACAAGTACGTTCAGGATAACGAACACGAGGATGATGACACCCTTGATCGCCTTCTGCCAGAACTGTGATACACCGATCAAGGGAAGTCCCTTACCGATGATCGCGATTACGAGCGCTCCCATAAACACACCGACGATATTTCCTTTTCCACCAGTCATGCTCACACCGCCTACTACACAGGCTGCGATACAGTCCATCTCAAGACCTTCACCCATGTTACCCTGTGCAGATGCGTACAGTGAAGTAAACATTCCGCCGGCAAGTCCTGTCAGACCGCCCAGGATCGTATAACAAATGGTCTTTACTTTTCTTACATTGATACCGGATACAGATGCTGCCTCGGCATTAGAACCTACCGCATAGATCTTACGTCCGGCCGGTGTCCATTTCAGTATGATATAGAAGATCACATACAGGATGATAACAATAACCAACAGGTTATTGATGACACCAAATCCAAGATAACTCTTCTGTGCAAAATTCTTATAATTCTCTGTGAAATCCATCGCTGCTACCCACTCGTTATGTGCTACGAGGTAAGTAGCTCCACGGAATGCGTTCATACAACCCATGGTTGCAATGATCGGAGGTACTTTACCATATGAGATCACTGCTCCGATCAGCAGTCCGCATGCCAGACCAACTACGATCGCGATACCGAATACTACTACGATCGGCAGTTCCTGATGGTCACGGAAGATCAGGGATGCGCACATTCCTGAGAATGCCAGTGTAGAACCGACACTGATATCGATACCACCAGTCAGCATGACAAGCATCATACCGATCGCGATAACAAAGTCAACTGCATAGTTTTTGAACATTCCGTTCAGGTTATCCAGCTGGAAGAAAGCGCCGCCGGATTTTGCTTCGATGAAGACCGCCAATATAACCACGATAAGAAACAGGATCGTTTCACGGGAACCGGTGATCTTTTTCAAAACTGATTTATTTTCCATTTTCTCCACTCACCTTTCCCTATTTGTCTGCGGTATTCTTTAAAGATTTTGCCATAGCGAACTCCAGAATACCTTCCTGTGTTGCCTCGTCACGACTCAGCTCGCCGGTGATCTTTCCTTCGCACATTACAATAATACGGTCACTCATGTTCAATACTTCAGGCATCTCAGATGAGATCATAATGATTGCATATCCGCGCTGTGCCAGCTGACCCATGATGTCATAGATCTCGGCCTTGGCACCGACATCAATACCCTTTGTCGGCTCATCCATGATCAGCACCTTCAGATCAGATGCGAGGATCTTGGATACGGCTACCTTCTGCTGGTTACCACCGGACAGAGTACTTACCTTATCAAACAGTGATACTGCCTTGGTATCTACTTCCTCTGCCAGCTTCTTGGCTGCTGCGCGCTCAGCCTTATCGTTCGTAAAGAACTTATTTCCGTATTTTTCGATCTCAGTCAGGGTAATGTTACGTCCGATACCCCAATCCAGAATCAATCCCAGATTGGAACGATCCTCTGTCAGAAGTCCGATACCGTTTGCAATCGCATCATGCGGGTTGCGGATCTTAATCTCTTTTCCGTTCAGGAAGATCTTACCGCTGTCTAACTTCTCTACTCCGTAGATTGTCTGAATCACCTCAGTTCTGCGGGCTCCTACCAGTCCGGTCAGACCGAGGATCTCACCCTTGCGGACGCTGAAGGATACATCCTTGAAAAATCCCTCCCTGGACAGATTCTCTACACGTAAGACTTCCTCGCCGAGCTCTACCTCCGGCTTCGGGAACATATCTGTGATCTCACGGCCAACCATCGCAGTGATCAGGTCTGCATTTGAGATCTTGTCTACATCGTATGTTCCTACATATTTTGAATCACGGAATACGGTAACTCTCGTAGCGAGACGGTACATATCCTCAAATCTGTGTGAAATAAAGATGATAGATGCTCCCTCATCTCTTAATTTCTCTGAAATACGATACAGATTCTCTGACTCGTTCTTGGTCAGTGAAGCGGTCGGCTCATCCATGATGATGATCTTCGCATTGGATGATAATGCCTTGGCGATCTCTACCATCTGCTGCTGTGCGACAGATAAAGAACCCATCTCTGCGGTAGACTTGAAATCTGCATTCAGCTGTGCGAGCAGCTTATCTGCCTCCTCGTACATCTCTTTCCACTGGATCATGCCATGTTTTACTTTTTCATGACCCATAAAAATGTTTTCCGCTACGCTTAAGTGCGGGTAAGCAGTCACATGCTGGTAAATCGCCGCGATACCTGCTGCCTGGCTGTCATTCGGTCCCTTAAAATCGACTTTCTCGCCATTGAGATACATCTCGCCGCCATCGGCTTTATGTACACCGGTAATTACCTTAATAAAAGTAGATTTTCCGGCTCCGTTTTCTCCCATCAGTGCGTGGATCTCGCCTGCCTTCAACTGAAAGCTCACATTGTCAAGTGCCTTCACACCGGGGAAAATCTTGGTGATCCCTTTTAATTCCAGAACATATTCTGAAGCCATTGATCATTGCTCCTTTCTCTCCCATTGTTTGTCAAAAGAGTAATATCTCTCTCAACCTTGTAATTATCTTATCATTTCATTTTGGGTAATCCTATCGTAATTTTTTTTGATTGTGGGTATTTTCTTTCGGTCTTTAAAATTTTTTCGATAAGATCTGACAGGTGACAGCCTTCTGCCGATGTGCTAAAATATGTGCAGGCGTACTACGAACATCAGATACGGAGGATCACCATGCGTATTCTAATAGCAGATGACGAAGAACTGACAAGAAAAGGCATCATATCCAGTATAGACTGGGAGAATCTCGGCATTTCACAGATCGACAGTGCCGATGACGGTATCAATGCACTGTCCCATGCCCAGAAAAATGCTCCGGATATTCTGCTCACAGATGTGCGCATGCCCCGCATGGATGGGATTGAGCTGTCGAAACGTCTGCGTGAACTGGTTAGCGACTGCCCGATCATCTTTATGAGTGGTTATTCTGACAAAGAATATCTCAAGGCCGCCATCAACTTAAAAGCTGTCAGCTATGTGGAAAAACCGTTTACACCGGATGATATCACCCAGGCTCTGACTGAGGCAGTATCTCTCGTACAAAAGCAGCAGCTTCAACGTGAATCCAACCAGTTTTTTGAGCAGGAGGCGAGTTCCAAGCTGGCACTCATGCTGACACAGCCCTGCGCAGATCTGCATGGGCATGCCGCACTCACATTCGACCAAAACCAATATTTTACAACATTGATTCTCAATACTGGCGAACAGATGCTGCATATGTCTGACCCGGACCGGTCTGCTTTGTTTGCACAGATCCGAAAGCAGCTAGGCAGCTATCATATGTCTGAGCTGCATACGATGAAGCACACCGCCTACGTGATTCTACATCTGTATGGTTCTAAAAAACAGCCACCCCAGACAATGGTACGCATCTGCCAGTATATCCGTGATCTGCTGCACCGCTATCAGATCAGCCGTTTCCATCTTGTATTGGGAGATACTGTCAAGGGCTATGAAAATGTATATATCTCATACAACAGTGCTGTACTGCTGCTTCAGAGTGCATTTTTCACACCTTACGACACGATTCTTCATCCTTATGAAGAAGGAGATACCATCGCTGTTACTTATATGAATGAATTTCCTTCACGATTCCGCGAGGCATTATCTGCACGTGATCAAAAGGAGGTCGGCACCCTATGTGAGGAACTGGCAGGCAAACTCTGGAACAACCGCGGTCTGCTGCCAAATCAGGTGCGGGATCTGTATTACAAACTGCTGATGGTGATATCCAATCTGCAATATGATTCCAAAGTGAGCGCCAGCTCCGAAGCTGCCCTCTCCAGTCCGCTCGAGCAGCTCAGCCGCTGCATGAATTACAGCGAAGTACACGACCTACTCTGCAAAGCTGTCAATAATTACTTTACGCTGCTCGAAACTGCTGTGACAGAGAACTCTACCTTGTTCCTGATCAAAGACTATATCAGCAAAAACTACAGTGACAGCAGTCTGTCAATCAAAGATATCAGTGACCATGTGCATCTGTCTTCTTCTTATTTATGCACGGTTTTCAAGACGGAGACAGACCAGACACTCAATCAGTATCTGACCAACTTTCGCATGGAGAAGGCCAAGCAGCTATTGGCAGACCCACGCAACAAGATCAGTGAGATCGCAGCACGCGTCGGATACGGCGACCAGAATTATTTCGGAAAGACCTTCAAAAAGGTGGTCGGTCTGTCACCTTCGGAATACCGTGAAAAGGAGTCCTTATGACCTTAATCAAAAAGATCAAGCACATATATGAATACCAGATTTCCCTGCGCGTGAAATTTCTCATCACCCACCTGATACTCACAATCATTCCGGCGATGCTCATCACATACTTTGCCTACAATCAGATGGTCAATGTCACAACAAACACGACACTTCACTCCCTGAATACACTGGCTGACCAGACCCGCACCAATATTGGCACGACAGTCAATCAGCTTGAACTCATGGCAGAAAATATATGCGGCAATGATTTTTTTTCTTCCTATATAAGGAATATTGAACCGTCCAGCTATGAATACCTTGTCAATTTTCCGGTATCCGTCCACAATTTTGAAAATGTAATCGCCAACTGTCTTGATAATTCACTCGTATCAAACGTGCGCATCTATGTCGATGATGAACACTACCGCGTGCTCAGGGAGCAGACGGATAACACCGTATTTGACACGTTAAGACCCGCCCTCGGCACTTACTGGCATGGTATTTTCAGCAGTACTCAGGAAAATCTTCTGCTGTGTCCACCGCGCTATCTCTCCCCAACGGAGACTACGACACTCGGCTCACACGCTGTCATCCGGCGGATCAGCAGCGGCAATATGGAATGCTATGTCGCAATCTATTTTAACCAGTCTTCGATTCAGCCGATTCTGCTGCAGGATCTGCCGTACAATAACAGTGTGATCTATATCACCAACTCGCGCAATGAGATTGTCGCTTCGACCAATACTGCCCTATCCGGTACCTATTATATTCCTTATGATGAGATCACCGATCGGATCCCTTCTGCTTCCAGACAGGAACGCCTGCAGTTTGCAGGCCAGAATGTGTACTGTGGCTGTAAAGTCATCCCGGATACAGACTGGATCATGGTATCAGCTGTCCCTGAATCCAACCTGACCTCCGAGGGTAATCAGCTGGTTATAAATTTCATGCTGCTCTATGCATTCGTACTGATCATCTGCGTCATCATCAGCCAGCGGCTGAGTGGTTCCGTCACGGGCCGTATTTCAAAAGTCGCCGAAAACATGCAGCGTGTGCGCAGCAGCGCCCTGCCTGTCCCGATGGAGAACCCGGAAGGATCAGATGAGATCTGTTCACTGATCGATTCCTATAATTATATGTCAGCAGAGATCAACCGGTTGATCAATGAACAGCAACGGACTGCTGACGAACTGCGCCACTCCGAATTCCGTGCCCTTCAGGCGCAGATCAACCCTCATTTTCTGTACAACACACTGGATATGATTAACTGGATGGCACGCTCCGGTGAGACAACCCATGTATCGGAAGCAGTCAATCTGCTCTCCCGTTTCTACCGGATCACACTCAGCCGTGGCAGTTCGATCATCACCGTTCGCGAAGAACTGGAACATGTCACACTCTATGTCCAGCTTCAGAACATGCGCTTCAATGATAAAATTCATTTTTTTGTGGATGTGCCTGATGAGATGCTTGACTATATGATTCCCAAACTGGTTTTTCAGCCGATCGTGGAAAATTCTATTCTGCATGGAATACTCGAAAAGCCGGTGAAGGAAGGAAATATCGTCATTATGGGCTGGATGGAAAGCGAAACACTTGTATTTGTGATCTCCGATGACGGTGTGGGCATCACACCTGAGAAACTGGCTGCCATTCTGACCGGCAACGGAAGCAGCAAACATGGCAGCAATATTGCAATTTCAAACACACATAAAAGAATCCAGCTATGCTACGGCAGTCAGTATGGACTGAGCTACCGCAGCACACCCGGAAGCGAAACTGAGGTAGAGATCCGCATACCCGCCAGCAGCGAATCTGCAGACCCTACCCCGCATATGATTCATCATGAATAAAAATCTAAATATCCGGAATCTGCCAGTCAACCGGCTCTACTCCATGTTCTGCCAGAAACTCATTGGCTTTACTGAAATGGCGGCATCCGAAAAATCCTCTGTATGCAGACAACGGACTTGGATGCGGTGCTGTCAGCACCAGATGCTTTGGATTCGTCAGCATCGGTATCTTACTCTGTGCCGGTCTGCCCCACAGCAGGTAGACAATCGGACGGTCCTGTTCATTCACCGCACGGATCACTGCATCTGTAAACTGCTCCCAGCCCCTGCCCTGATGGGAATTGGCCTGATGGGCACGCACTGTCAACACTGTATTGAGTAACAGCACACCCTGATCAGCCCACTTTGTCAGACATCCATGATTCGGTATCTTACAGCCAAGGTCGTCATGCAGCTCCTTGTAGATATTCACCAGCGAAGGCGGGATCTCCGGCTGTGATTTTTCTACCGAAAAACACAATCCATGCGCCTGATGCTCCCCATGATAGGGATCCTGCCCCAGAATCAATACTTTCACCTCATGTAACGGTGTGAAATGAAAGGCATTAAAAATATCTTCTGACGGTGGATATACCACATGCTCATGATATTCCTGCCGCACAAACCGATAAAGCTGTGCATAATAAGGTTTTCGAAACTCCGGCTCAAGCACTGGCAGCCAGTCATTATCGATCATTGCCATCTCTTTGTTTCTCCTATATCATCCTCCAGCCATACGACACTAGCGGCGCACAGATACGCCACGGTCTGCCAGATAGTTTTTCAGATCCATGATCTCCATCTCTTTGTAATGAAACAGCGATGCCGCAAGCGCAGCATCTGCCTTTCCTTCGGTCAGTGCATCATAAAAATGTCCCATCGTACCTGCCCCTCCGGAAGCAATGACCGGAACCGACACGTTTTCTGCGATCTGCCTCGTCAGCGGAATGTCATATCCCTCCTTGGTACCATCGCAATCCATACTGGTCAGCAGGATCTCACCGGCACCGAGCTGATCTGCCCGCATCGCCCATTCCACCGCATCCAGTCCGGTATCAATACGTCCGCCATTTTTGTATACATTCCAGCCGCTGCCATCTGCGCGTCGTCTTGCATCGATCGCCACGACAACGCACTGGCTGCCAAATTTATCCGCAGCCTCACTGATCAGTTCCGGCCGGTTGATCGCCGATGAATTGATCGATATCTTATCGGCTCCCTCACGCAGCAGTGCACGGAAATCATCGACACTGCGGATACCACCGCCAACGGTAAACGGAATAAACACCTTCTCCGCTACTTTCCGCACCATGTCCACAACCGTCTCCCTGCCGTCAGAAGATGCTGTGATATCTAAAAAAACGACCTCATCTGCCCCTGCTTTATCATAGGCCGCTGCGATCTCTACCGGATCACCGGCATCACGCAGATTGACAAAATTGACACCTTTTACCACGCGTCCATGATTCACATCCAGACACGGAATTATTCGTTTTGTAAACATATCAGATGTCCTCCTGTGTTCCGATTTGTGCAAAATGATTCAGGATCGCCAGACCGACGGTACTGCTCTTTTCCGGATGAAACTGACAGGCAAACAGATTGCCTTTCTCGACAGAAGCATGTACCAGATCCCCGTAAGACGTCGTAGCCTTGACAATCTGCGGATCCGCAGCCTTCAGATAATAAGAATGCACAAAATATACATAGGATCCGTCTGCAATCCCCCGGAACAGCCGTCCATCGTTCTGCAGATTCAGCGAATTCCATCCAATATGTGGGATCTTCAAGCCATATTCATCCGAAAACCGGACGACACTTCCCTTCAAAAGTCCCAGTCCTTCCACGCCCTGGCTCTCCTCACTGCCGTCAAACAACAGCTGCAGTCCCAGGCAGATACCAAGCATCGGAATCTGCTGCTCCACGACCTCACGTACCACCTTGTCCAGCTCATATTTTTTCAACTGATGCATCGCATCCCCAAATGCGCCCACACCGGGCAGAATGACATGATCCGCATGCAGGATCTCATGCCTGTCCCTTGTAATCACGCTGGGCTGTCCCAACGACGTAAGTGCCTTCTCAACACTTTTCAGATTACCTGCATCATAGTCTATGATTGCTATCATGTCTATCGCTTCCTCTCTGCCCACGTTATTGTTTGATTATTTTAATCCCAATTCCTGCAGCACCTGATCCAGTGCCAGTGAATACTCATCACGGCTATTGATTGCATAGAGTTCCCGTGCCTGCTCCTCAGTCACATTAAACTGATCCTTCAGCTGCTGCGTGGCCTCTGTAATGAGTGCGTTCATCTGTGTTGTGACACCCCACTCCTCAGCTTCCGGCATATGCAGATCTGCCCTGCCGACCGTACGCACCAGACAATCCAGTGCCAGGTCAAACTTCCGCACTTCCATCAACGGATAATATGCGTCCAGTTCCTCCTGCACACCGGCCAGCGTCTGCGCACGCTCATACAGCTCCTGATCGCCCTCACCGAGTTTCACGCCAGCTAATGCCTCGTAGCTGCCAACATAATCCCCACTGTCAAACCTCTCCTGTGCCGTACGGATGGCATTTCCCTGTGTAAGCAGGTGGTTACCGGTCATAACCAGCGCAAATACCGAGAATGCCATCAGCCAGATCATAATCACCGGCCCACGCGGCAGCGGTTTTTCCTTCGGCCCTGCCTCCTTGGGCTTTTTCGGCTTCTTTTCTTTTTTCGGCTTGGGTTCCTTCGGTTTCTTTTCTTTCTTCGGTTTGGGTTCCTTTTTCTTTTTCTCTTTTTTCCTGCCCTTTTTACCGGCTTTACCGTCATCTGTCTCAGGCGCCATATCACCGTTCATGGCACGCAGGATCTCCATATTTTCATCAGAGATTCCTTCCAGGCTGTCTGCCTCTGCCACATATTCATTGTCAGGTGTCTCATCGTCATCCTCACCAAACAAAAGATCCATGAGTTTTGCGAAAAATCCATTCTTCTTTTTCTTTTCTTTGGGCTGCTTCTGAGCCTGCGACTGCTCTACCGCATCTGCAGCATGTGACAGATTTTCCGGTTCTGCACCCAGATCTTCCAGTGAGATTGACTGATCGTCTGCCTCTAACATCTTGCCAATATCAGACAATGCCTCGTCCTCATCGCCGCCACCGTTTAACAGCTTCATGATATCATCGTCACTGAGTTCCCCATCGCCATCCTCTGGCAGCAGTGTCTCTTCCTGATTGTCATCCGGCAACTGCAAGTCACCCAGACTATCGTCCTTTCCGTCATCTGTAAACAGATCCCCCAGTGCCTCCATACCCTCCGGCAGCTGGTCAAAATCTTCTCCTGCGTGATCCGCCGTATCCTCCGTACCGGCTGCATCATCAATCGGCGCCAAATCTGACAGTTGATCCATATTGACGGTATGATCTGATTCCTCTTCCTGCCCATCTGCCTGCATTTCCACAGAATCGAGCGGGTCATGGTCTATCTGCGGTTCTTTCTGGGACTGGCTCACCAATTGCTCGACCTGATCCATATATGTATCGTCATTGTCTGCACGCTGTGCCTCTTTGGTCTGTTCAAACTCCTGTGCCTCATCCTGCAGTTCTGATTCAAATTCTTCTAAAAACCGGTCGGGATCTTCATTATCACTATCCAGTTCATTTTCGAATTCACGCAGGAACTGATTCTCCCTCACACTCTCCAGGGCTTTCATCGTCTTGGGCGGCAGGTTTTTCCTGGTCATATAAGGATCAGCCGCCTGTTTTTTCTGTTCAAAATCTTCATCAAACTCACTCAGCTTTTTTGTCACATTGTTGAGCAGGCTGTCCAGATAATCCTCGTTATTCCGCAAAAGACTCCCTCCTTTCATCGCTTGTGCCTCTATATGTACCGGCAGCGTCATGATCTGCCGATGCATTGCACGAAAAGTGAGAGTGTCCGAAACACATGCGTTTCGGAACGCTCTCACCTGTTTTTTCTAAAATACTGTGATTACATATCCGTACGGTCAATCAGTCGATCAATCGTGTCTACCAGCTGTCCGATCTCAGGCTTGGTCAACTGCGCATCTGCACCGAGCGCCTCGCCTTTTCGCCGCATCTCTTCGTTGACCAGCGATGAAAAAATAATCAAAGGAATATTTTTCAATTCGCTGTCTGATTTGACCAGTTTGGTCAGGCGGTGTCCATCCATGATCGGCATCTCTATATCCGTAATAATACAATGGACATGCTCATCCAATGTACCTTCTTTTTTATATTGCTGCAGCTTATCCCATGCTTCTTTTCCGTTTGGATTGACGTTCAGATTCGTGTATCCGGACTTCTTCAGGCAATCCGTGATCAGCTTGCTCAGAAGAGGTGAATCCTCTGCCAGCAGGATCGGTGAATCGCATCTCTGCCGCTCTCCACGTGTCTCGATATCACTCACCTTCAGACCGGTATCGGGACTGATATCTGTTACAATTTTCTCGAAATCAAGTATGATAACCAGTTTGTCACCCAGCTTGATCACACCGGTGGATACGCCGTCTTCTCCGGCATTGATCGTCGAATCCGGCTCAATAATATCTGCCCATGACACCCTGTGAATGCCGATGACTTCATCTACATGGAATGCCAGATCCAGCTTGTTGAAATTCGTAATGATAAACAAACCCTTCTGCTCTCCCTCTATATCGAGTGACAGGCACTTCTTCAGGCTGATAACCGTAATCATCGCATCACGCGGCATGAAAATACCCTCTACCTGAGGCTGTGCGTTCGGAATAGGTGTTACCGGCTGGTAAGATAAAATTTCGCGAATCTTCGCCACATTGATACCATAATGATTATTATTCAATGTGAACTCCAGAACCTCCAATTCATTTGTTCCGTTCTCCAACAAGATATTTGTGTCCATATAAATGTCTCCTCCCAAACCTGCAATGCAAGGCACTACTCATCACTTATGCCCATTGTACCATAAATTGCAGTATAATTGTACCTATTTTTTCCGTTTTTTATAAAAATACGACACGGGATGTCTTCTGCTCCGTCTGTACTTCCATCTCCAACTGGTTGATCTGTGTGACTGCATCTTTATTTATCTGGAAAATAATCACTGCATTTTCCGATGCGCCTGCCTCCAGATCAGCCTCCCATGTAGCCAGATTATCCGGCAGGATCGTAAGTTCTGATGTCGCCTCTACCTCTCCATTGACCTTCACGCGGAATGTCGGCAGGATGGATAGTATATCGCATTTTTGTGTTTTCTCTGTCAGATTCTGCAAGGTTACATGTAAAACCAGCAGTTGCCTGCCACTCTCCGGCACAACTGACTCATCATATTGATCCGTAAGTTCCGCCCCTGTGTAGACCGCCTGTATATTTTCCAGTCCGAGTGCTTCGCTCAGTGTCGCAGATGCATCCTGCTGGGGACTGCTGCCTGCGCCAGTCCCATCCGGAGTCTGTGCATCCGGATGATCCTGTGCTGTCTCATCCGAAGTACCATCCTCAGTCTCATCCTCTGTCTGGTCATCTGCGGGAATGTACACATACTCATAACCTTCCGGCTGCTCTGTATTATATTTTGCGATGATGTGCGCCGCATAGTTCACTATGATCTCCTGCTCGTTATCCTGCAGTTCGTAGAGCTGTTCGCCGCATCCGTATAATACACCCGTGCAGGCGATCAGCAGCCCGCCCAGGAATATCTTCTTTATCTTCAACCGTTCCATGGCTTCCTCCTATGTTATTATCTATGGTATCATTCTTTAGCGGTCGACGCAACAGCATTTTTGTCCAATTCGAACCAAAATTCCACTCCATCCGGCTGATTGCATACGCCACATGTCCTATGATGGGAATCCATGATGGCTTTCACGATTGACAGACCGATTCCACTGCCTCCGTATTCCCTCGTGCGCGCCTTATCCACTTTATAAAATTTATCCCAGATCTGTGTGATATCCTCCTCCGGGATATGGCTTCCTGTGTTGAATACGCTGATCCGCAGCGTATCCTCCCTCGCTGTATAGAAAATACGGATTCGTTTTTCCCCGGCAGCATAATGCATCGCATTACTCAGATAATTGGTCATAACCTCCTCTATCTGGAACTCATCGCCCCATACATACGTCTCCGGTTCATCAAATTCCAGACAGATCCCATCCTGCTGCAGCAACAGAGAATTATTCTCAATGACCCCGCGAATCAGTTCCGTAATATCAAAACGGTCAATCGTAATCGGATCATTTCCAAACTCCAGATGATTGAGCGTCAGCAGCTTCTGCACCATCCGGTTCATCTTGCCTGCCTCATCCATGATCACATCGCAATAAAAGCTACGGCTCTCCGCATCATCATTAATACACTCATTCAGACCTTCCGCATAGCCCTGGATCAGTGCAAGCGGTGTTTTCAATTCATGTGATACATTCGACAGGAATTCCTTGCGCATCTCATCGATCTGTTCTTTTTTCTCAATATCACTCTTCAGTTCATTGTTCGCCGTCTTTAATTCACTGATCGCACGCTCAAGTGTGGACGACAGACGGTTCATATAGATACCGAGCTGTTCTATCTCGCGGCTATCATTTCTGATCTCATATTTTGCGCTGAAATCCAGTTCTGACATCTGCCCTGCGATCTGTGTGAGCTGACGGATCGGCCGTGTGATGCGCCTCGTTACCAACAGAACCACAAGCACACTGACGAGCATTCCCCCCAGCCCTATATATGCCAGGAAACGGTTGGCTATATGCACGCTCTCACGGATGCTTTCGAGCGCGGTACGCATCATAACCAGCTTGCCATCCTCTAATGTCCCCCACAATACCAGGTATTCCGATGCCATCCGGTTATCCGTCACCTGGACAATTTTATAATTATAAGTATGCGCCACCTCCTTGCGTCCGTTATCCGTCGCACCGCCAAACAGGACATCCATAAACTGGCGGATGAGATTCAAGCTGTCGTTAGACGTAGAACGCACAGCCGTACCATCCGAAGTCACGACAAGGATCTCAATATTTCCGTTTGCACTGATGCGGTCAAACTGTACATCAAATTCGTCATCGCTCAGTTTGCCATTTTTTGCGGCACGGTTGATCTCGCCATACCCACTCTCAAGCTGTGCGGCTTTCATCGTTCTATAATACTGCTCTAAAAATGTCGTATTTAAAAACCAACACAACAGTACTGTGCCGGCCACAAGTGCGATGATCACCATCCCAATCTGTGTTGTGATTGATCGTTTATAAGGATGTTCCCTCTGCCGTTTCATACATTGCTTCATATGCCGTACCATGCCCCTACTCGTTTACTTCGAATTTATATCCCATTCCCCAGATCGTCTTGATGTAGTCTCCATGGCTGCCCATCTTGCTCCTGAGTTTTTTCACATGTGTATCAATCGTCCTGGCATCCCCGAAATAATCATAATTCCACACACTGTTCAATATTTTTTCACGGGAAAGCGCGATTCCTGCATTTTCCATAAAATAAGTGAGCAGTTCAAATTCCTTATAGCTTAGCTCCACCGGTTTGCCGTCAATCGTAACAATACGTGCCGACTGGTCAATCGTGATCGCCCCAGCCGTGAGCTTCTGCGCTTCATCCGTCTGATTCGTGCGGCGCAGGATAGCTTCCACACGTGCGACAAGTATCTTGGGGCTGAACGGCTTGGATATGTACTCATCCACACCCAGTTCAAATCCATTCAGTTCATCATTTTCTCCACCTTTCGCTGTCAGCATAATAATAGGCACCTTCGAATGTTCACGGATCTCCCGGCACACTTCAAACCCATTCATCTTTGGCATCATAACGTCCAGAATGATAAGTGAAATCTCTTTATCCGCATAAAATTTGTCTAAAGCCTCCTCGCCGTCGCCTGCTTCCACCACGTCATAGCCCTTTTTTACGAGGAAATCCCGCACCAGCTTGCGCATACGGCTCTCATCATCCACCACCAGTATCTTAATCGTTGTTTCCATCTATCATCCCTTCTTTCTCGCGGATCGCATTCTCGCGCTCATCCAATTGCTGCTCCCATGCAGAATATTTATCAATCAGCTTGTTTTCATAGTTAAGTATCGTCGGGCTGTTACTGCTCGCCGCGATCGCAAACATCACCACGATAACCGCAGCCGCAACACAGTTGACCACAACCGAGAGCCGGAGCGCCCGCCGGTTCTTTTCATTCTGCTCACGCAAGGCTTTCGTAGTACCTGATGCATCCAGGACACGAACGGTGTCACCGATCGGTATCGGCGGTATCTGACCGTTATCGATCTGTGGCATGGTATACAGATAATCCTGCAGTTCACGTAAATATGCCCGTCCGACCGCCGTCTGAAACATCTGCTGCCCAATCATCTTCTGATAGATCTGCAATACCTGTCCAGGCTGCTCCAGATTCATATGTGCCTTCATATAACGCACACCATCCAGCTCCTTTTTCGCCTCTGCCCGCACATCTTCTGATTCAAAAGAAAATCCATCTACCACACATTCCTGCTTCATATCCCACCCACTCATTCTTCGTTTCTAGCGTCTGAAACCGCGTCCTCTTTGCAAACTGTTCCAAACAGTTATTATTATCGTACATTTTACCTGAATTGCAAGTAAAAACTATGCTTTTCACACAAAAAACATATTCCATTTTGTACTGCAATTATGGTATAATTAATTCCAATATGTAGTTCTTTTCATACATTACTATCAGGAGGCAGCTATGAGCAAGCTAAAACACATATCTCTTTCAAAAAAAGAGAAAACTGCAAAGAACAAAAAGACAGTCAGTGAAGCTGCAACACAGCCGATTCAGGCAGCCGGAAAAAAGCAGGCAAAAGCGAAAGGGATTCGAAACATGGCAAGCAGCATCAAGGTCAAGATTCTCATTCCGCTCCTTGCATTGACACTGGTGATCATCGCTTCAGGTTTCATCAATCTCCAAAGCATGCACAAAATGCAATCCAGCATCACCCAGTTGACGCATTCCAGTCTGCCGACGCAGAGTGCACTGCAGACAGCGATCGCAGATTTCAGTGATCTGCAGCGCCTGATCTACGCACATTGCCTCTCGGAAGATAAATCCTATATGGAAAAATGCCAGTCGCAGGCCGAAGAATTGTTTACCGAGATTGAAAATGCGCTCGCAACCTACGAAGCAGGTGTCCGTTCCGACGAAGACAAAGCTCTGATTGCTGATTTTCGTAAAAACTACGAGATGTATACCTATACATTCCAGACAGCCGAGCAGCTCAGCTACAGCATGATGAAAAAGCTGGCACAGTCCTATGTTCCGAATCTGATGCAGCACGGTGCCGACACCATGCAGGAGCAGTTAAAATCCATGCAGGCAAATATCCAGTCCATGATCGACGAGGAAATCGCCGCACAGCACGCAAGCTATGAGCGCGCAGTCATCGTTACCATCGCTTCTACGATCGTGGGTATTGTCATCGCTATACTGGCACTGCTGCTCATCAACATAAGAGTCGTCCGCCCGATCAAGAAAACGACCCAGAGTCTAGACAAGATCGTATCCGATATCCAGGATGGCAATGGCGACCTGACCGTGAGAGTCACCGTCAGATCAAAAGACGAACTCGGACGTCTCGCAGCCGGTATCAATGTATTTATCGAAACCCTGCAGAACATCATGTCACAGATCTCAGCCAATGCTGACCATCTGGGCAACGTAGTCAATACCGTATACGGCAGTGTAGGTACTGCCAGCGGCAACGCTTCCGATATTTCTTCTCTTCTGGAAGAATTGTCAGCCACGATGGAAGAGATCTCCTCTACCACAATGAACGTGAATGACGAGGTATTAGATGTCGGTTCGCAGGTATCCGGCATTGCCGAGGACACAGGCTCGATGAACAATTATGCGGGCGAGATGGAATCACGTGCACAAGAATTAGAGGAGGTCGCACAGCAGCGCAAGGACAGCACCGTTGACATCATCGGCGGTATCATTTCCGCGCTTGAGCAGGCAATCGCAGACAGCAAGAGTGTATCAAAGGTCAACGATCTGACCGATGAGATTCTGAATGTATCAAGCCAGACAAACCTTCTGGCATTAAATGCATCGATCGAAGCAGCCCGGGCAGGCGAGGCCGGCAGAGGCTTTGCGGTAGTTGCAAATGAGATCCGCACACTGGCCGATTCCACCAGACAGACTGCCGGAAACATCCAGGAAATCAACCTGATGGTTGTACATGCCGTAGATGCCCTCGTTGATAATGCACACGCGATTGTAAACTATGTAAACGAGACGATCCTTCCGGATTATGATATGTTTGTAAAGACCGGAAAGCAGTATCGTGATGATGCAAGCTACATCAACAACACCATGAATACTTTCCAGGAGCGTACCAATCATCTGCTTGAGATCATGCAGCAGATCTCTGAAGCGGTCGCCGGTATCACAAAGGCGATCGAGGAAAGTGCCCTTGGCGTTACCAATGCAACCCAGAATACTTCAACGCTCGTAAGCAATATTGAGATCGTAAATCAGGAAATGGATACAAACCAGCGTATCAGTCTCCAGTTAAAGCAGGAGGCAGACCGTTTTACCAGCCTGTAATAAACAAACACACTCATGAAAAAGAACCTGCAGCTTTGGCTGCAGGTTCTTTTATTCTACAGATTTTTCATCATCCGGATCATACGCTTAAGTACTTCTTTACTTCCTCACGTACAAGCTGTTCTTCAATCGGTTTGGACAGATAATTGTCAAATCCATATTCCATATATTTTTTGCGCGCACCCACCGAATCATCGGCTGTCAGCAATATAACCGGAACCGGTTTCACCCCTCTCTCCTGTTCCATCCTGCGCACCTTTTGGAATGTCTCTGTTCCCTCCATCTCCGGCATCATTTGATCCATAAAGATCAGATCCACCGGCTTGCGTTCGAGAATGCGCAGGCACTCCGCGCCACTCTTTGCCATGATCGTTTTCAATCCCATCTTGCGCAGCCAGCCATCCATTTCCCTCAGATAGATCAGATTATCATCGACAACCATCACTGTGCTGACCTTCTTCTCCTCACGATCTGACGTATGGTCACCTGACTGATCGATCATCTCCGGATGCACACCATACGGTGTATGATCGATGACACGTTCCGGGAACGTCAGGCAGATCTTTGACTGTGTTCCATCCAACGTACAGCTTAGCGCACCTTTCATCTCCGCCAGAACTTTCGAACAATATGCATACGGTATGTAGTCAACTCTTTCTTCCTGCGCCTGTGCATCTTTATGCTGCATTGCCTCCAGGCGGTTGAACGCTACCGTCGTAGCTCCATTATCTTCCACATACAGAGTCACAATCAGCAATGTATCCGCATACCGCATCTCCGATGTCAATTCCATGCGGATCTGTGATACCTTTGATGCAATACCGATACAACGGAACACCGCGGCGATTGATCGTTCGATGCCATCCATGCTGCCGTACCAGCATCGCGGAACCTGAGGATTCGTCAGTAATTCAACACTCTGACATCTGCCCTGTTTTCTCGCCTCGAGCATCGTATTCAGCGATCTGACCAACTGCTCAGTCGTATATTCCGTTTCTTTCAGCCGGATCGCATCCTCCATATCGGAATAATCCATCATAACAGCAACCATGTCCTGCAGCTTCTGCCCCGCCTCAAAGATCTCCAGCGTCATTTCGCGCGCATCCTCTGAGGACCGTTCATCCTCATAAAGTGCATTGGCACGATCCTGGATGATATGTAACGGCGAGCCAAATCCATGTGTCATGTGATTTAAAAACAGATTCCGTGTCCTGTCCAGATCCTTGGCATGCTTCTTCACCTGCTCCAGATCCTTCATATAGTAATACTCATCTGTACAATCATACAGCCACATCACATACCCGGTCAGATCACCATTTTCTTTCAGCTCTGATACAACTACATTACAGATCTTGCCGTTATGTTCAATCACATCATGGTTATGAAGATAGATCAGTTCAATAATGACTTCCCGCTCCTTCGGCTTCTCCAACTCCGGATACAACATGGCAGCAATCGAATTATAAGATTTGACATTGCGCTCACTGTCAAGAATAATATAGCCCTCTGCCATCTCGTCCAGTATCGTCTCCCTTGCGATCTGTCCGTCATCCAGAATGTGATAATTGGCATTTGCATGATAGGCCACCCAGCATGCCAGCACCATCAATGCCGACTGTGCATCATAGCCGCCTGTCAGTCCGGCCAGATTCAGCACATAGCCCAAGCACGGAAGAACCGTAAATACTGCTAACACTGTGATGACCGCATCTTTTCCCTTGCTCTGACGGATGACGGTACCTACATATAAGATGACTGCGACAATGCACACGATATACGCCATGTATACATATCCGAGCGGTGTACAGTCAAAATGGATCTGGACTGCGAGTTGCTTATCCTCAAAAGTGAAATTCCGAAATAAAATCTGGAATCCCTCATCTATAAACAACAATACGATAAATACTGCATTCAATACCCACAACACATATCTCTGGATCTTATTTTTTACACCAAAGTCACACAACAACTCTATCAGATGCAGCATAAATACCAGATAAAGTACTGCAGAGACATACTGTGAACGTACCGCCCACTTACTGCTCTGCTCTGACATCGTCGACAATGCTTCCAAATAGCCATACATATTCAGCGCAGCACATATCGACGCCACTAGCAGGATTCGCTGTTTTCTTGTATTCTTGGCCCGGTAGATCTTGTAGATCAATCCAAATGTCGCCAGAAACAATAGAAACTGAATGATACGAACGACCATATATACTACATTTATCATATATACATCCCTCTTTTTTGTAATATTTTATCCACCGTAACTGTTCAGTACCCTCACAGTTACGATGCAAAATCCATGAGAATCGGCTTCGCCGATGGGATTTTGCACTCCTGAATCACTTTCTTACGCCCTCAGCAGTAAATGCTTCGGGCTGTGCTGAACAATTACTATCCACCTATAATTCTGGTTTATGGCAGACCCGTCCACCATAGATACTATAATTCTATCCTCTTTCCAATCGATTGTAAAGCCAAAAATAGAACGATTAGGTTACTGTTCACAGGCAGGCATTTTCTGAACTGAAAATGCCGTATGATACAGTGGTGGTAGCAGATTTTGCCGATCTGGAATGCGAAGCATCGGCAAAATCCGTTACTGGAACGAGGTACGAGTGAACAGTAACACGATTAGCCGCCGCCGTGCGATCCTCGCGGAGCGTACCATATATACAATAGAATTTTCCTATCACATGGCAAATGGACAGATACACAAGTGTATCTGCCCATTTGAATGAAAGAATTCATAGGAAGGCTAATTCATTGCAGGAATGTCCCGTATCTGAAACATGTAATCCTCGTCCCCGACCGAATAGTAGACAACATTCCCTGCTTTCGGATATTCCATTCCAAGCTGCTGTGCTTTTTGCTGCACATCCTGCATGGTAACAGCATCCTCCAGCCGTTTCTGCGCATCATCATTTGACTGGCGCAGTACATTCAGTTCTTTTTGCAGTACAGCAATCCGGTAAGTCTGCTGCTGCACACAAAAACTCATCTGTAAAAATACCGTGCATACCAATAATGTCAATACCATGACAATGACCAGCCGGATCAATCTGCCCCGGCTCTCTCGCAACTCCCGGTTCGCACGGATCGTATAATATCGTTTGAGATTCTCTTCTCTCTGGTCTCTGTAATAATCATCTATCTGTGCCTCTGTCATATAGGGCACGCCCTGTTCAAGCATATTCCGGTCCTGCCTTTATCTGTTCTAGCAGATCAGCAACGACCCACAATTCCCCACTCACAGCGATTCGAAATAACCGCTCCTCATCATGATATTCATATGAGATTGAAACAATCCCAGCACCACAATGTTCCTCCAGTCTCCGGTAAATGGTGATTCCCTGCTCCTGCGTCACTCCCGGCAGGTCAAGCACTGCGCAAAACGCCGCAGTCTCCCGCTGCGATGTACCCAGATAGCTTCGCACAATCTGTGCCGGCGAACTCTGTCCCGGCTGTTGTCTGGAAAAAAGCTTTTTCACTTCATCTTCTGTAAAACGCCACTGAACACCAATCTTTTGTCCGGTAAGTGTCCCATCCTTTAAATAATTACGGATCGTTCGACTGGTCATACCGGTTACTCTGGCGACATCCGCTACTGTATATAATTTTTCATCCAGCATACCGATGCCTCCTTGCATTCCATTATATTTCATATAATTTCATTTG